>Ga0228664_1001529_pt1 | contig 11608 bp, 7 predicted proteins | sample 78DmetaG_FD_183029 | JGI IMG/M metagenome (GOLD analysis project Ga0228664, IMG submission 183029) | Seawater microbial communities from Monterey Bay, California, United States - 78D | ecosystem: Environmental > Aquatic > Marine > Coastal | place: USA: California | collected 2016-09-26 | reverse complement strand
CTTTTCACTGCCTCTTTGCTGCAAACGCAGGTAGCTTGCAACGGCCTGCCACAACGAGTCGGAGTCTTCCCTTGAGCATCCCCTGCGACATGCTGGTCTTCGGTGGTACGGGCGATCTGGCCCTGCATAAACTGCTGCCAGCGCTTTATCACCTGCACCGCGAAGGACGCCTGCACGCCGATGTGCGCATCCTTGCCCTGGCCCGCAGCAGCCACAGCCGCGAGGCCTACCAGGCCCTGGCCGAGCGTCACTGCCGCGCTCAGGTAGCGCGCGCCGATTTTGCCAACGAGACTTGGGCCAGCTTCGCCGCACGCCTCGACTACTTCGCCATGGATGCGGCGCAAAGCGCCGATTTCGGCCGCCTGGCCAAACGCCTTGGGCGTGATGACGGGCGTGTACGGGTCTATTACCTGGCTACCGCCCCGAGCCTGTTCGAAGCCATCGCCGCACACCTGGCCAACGCCGGTCTGGCCGGGCCGGCAGCGCGCATCGTGCTGGAAAAGCCCATCGGCCACTCGCTGGAGTCAGCTCGTGCGATCAACGCCGCCATCGGCGCCGTATTTGACGAAACGCGGGTGTTTCGCATCGATCACTACCTGGGCAAGGAAACCGTGCAGAACCTCATGGCGCTGCGCTTCGCCAACGCCCTGTTCGAGCCGGTTTGGCGCGCTGGACATATCGATCACGTGCAAATCAGCGTGTGCGAAACCCTGGGCGTGGAAAACCGCGGCGGCTACTACGACCAGGCCGGCGCCATGCGCGACATGATCCAGAACCACCTGCTGCAACTGCTCTGCCTGGTGGCTATGGAGGCGCCGGTGCGCTTCGACGCCGAGGCGGTGCGCAACGAAAAGGTGAAGATCCTCGAAGCGCTGAAACCCATCTCCGGCCTCGACGTGCAGGATAAGACCGTGCGCGGCCAGTACACCGCCGGCAAGATCGGCGGCCATGACGTGCCCGCCTACTACTTCGAGAAGAACGTCGACAACGACAGCGACACCGAAACCTTCGTCGCCGTGCAGGTGGAAATCGACAACTGGCGCTGGGCAGGCGTGCCGTTCTACCTGCGCACCGGCAAGCGCCTGGCGAAGAAAACCTCGGAAATCCTCATCCAGTTCAAGCCGGTGCCGCACCGTCTGTTCCATGAGGGCGAAGCCAACCAGTTGCTGATCCGCCTGCAGCCGGAAGAGCGCATCAGCCTGCAGCTGATGGCCAAGAACCCCGGCAAGGGCATGCACCTCAAACCCGTGGAGCTGGACCTCAATCTGGCCAATGCCTTCAACCAGCAGCGCCGCTGGGACGCCTACGAACGTCTGCTGCTCGACGTGATCGAGGGGGACTCCACCCTATTCATGCGCCGCGATGAAGTGGAAGCGGCCTGGCAGTGGGTCGATCCCATCCTGCAGGGCTGGCTCCAGCACTACCAGAGCCCGCGCCCCTACCCGGCCGGCAGCGATGGGCCGGAGCAACTGCAACACCTGCTGGAGCGCCACGGGCGGCATTGGGCCGAATGACCAACCTGGCAGCTTCTTGCGCAGCGTGCTGTGGATAAATCTGCGCTGAAACTGGCGCAGGCCAGTGAATACAGGCTGTTCAGCAGACTGCGCAATAACCTGCACAGCACTGCGCAACTTGTTGCGCAATATAGCGTGACGAAACACTCATCGTGACCAATAACACCCAATAGGTCATGCTAACTATATGTTTATAAAAGATTTTATATTTATGGCATGCCGCTCGCTTTAGCCATGGCTCCCGGATCGATCACGATCCATGACCCAGGCAAGGAGAGCACTCATGCCAACACCCGCGTATCTGTCCCTCGAAGGCACCAAACAAGGTCTGATCACCGCTGGCACCTTCACCGAGGACTCGGTCGGCAACATTTTCCAGGAAGGTCATGAAGACCAGATTCTGGTGCAAGCCTACAACCACCAGGTCATCATCCCGCGCGACCCGCAGTCCGGCCAACCAACCGGCCAGCGCGTGCACAAGCCGCTGATGATCACCAAGGTCTTCGACAAGTCCTCGCCGCTGATCTTCAACGCCCTGACCTCCGGCGAGCGTCTGAACAAGTGCCGTCTGGAGTGGTACCGCACCTCCTCCACCGGTACCCAGGAGCACTACTTCACCATCGAGCTGGAAGACGCCGTGATCGTCGACGTACAGTCGCGCATGCCGAACTGCCAGGACCCGAACATGGCGCACTTCACCCACCTGGAAGACGTCTACTTCACCTACCGCAAGATCGTCTGGACCCACGAAGTCTCCGGTACTTCCGGCTCCGACGACTGGCGTACCCCGATCTCTGCCTAAGGCGGGATCGCGTCCGCGTCACCGCAGCGGCCAGGCATCGTCCTGGCCGTTGCGTTTCGGCAGGCTGCGCACAAAGCGCTGGCCAATCGCCGAAAACCTCGACCGTTGCCAGCGCGCAGCGGCCGATTCGGTTACAACCTGGAGCGCGCCACGCGCCCATCATGGAATGATCGAGAGGAACAACGAATGTTCGCCCAGGCCAACCAGACCCATTTCAGCCTCAGCATCGACGGTGTCGAACACGACCTGCAGGTGCTCGAGTTCAAAGGGCGCGAGGCGATCAGCCAGCCTTACGCCTTCGACGTGGAACTGATCAGCGAACGCCCCGACCTCGATCTGGAGAACCTGCTGCACCAGCGCGCCTTCCTCGCCTTCGACCAGAACGGCGCCGGCATCCACGGCCTGATCCACCGCATCGCCCAGGGCGAATCCGGCAAGCGCATGACGCGCTACCGTCTGACCCTGGTGCCGCAATTGGCCTACCTGGCGCACCGCACCAATCAGCGCATTTTTCAGCACCTGACGGTGGAGAAGATCATCGGCCAGGTGCTCGAAGAGCACGGCATCCAGGCCGACGCTTACCAATTCCAACTCGGCTCGCTCTACCCCGAGCGCGACTACTGCGTGCAGTACGACGAGAGCGACCTGCACTTCGTCCAGCGCCTGTGCGAGGAAGAAGGCATCCACTACCACTTCCAGCACAGTAGCGAAGGCCATGTACTGACCTTCGGCGACGACCAGACCGTGTTCCCGCGTCTGGCACCGCTGGCCTACCAGCAGGACACCGGCCTGGTGGCCGATGACCCAGTGATCAAACACTTCGGCGTGCGCGTGGAAACCCGCACCAGCCAGGTCACCCGCCGCGACTACGACTTCGAGAAGCCGCGCCTGCAGCTGGAAGCCAAGGCCGACGGCGATGCCCAACCCAAGCTGGAAGACTACGACTACCCGGGCCGCTATACCGACCGCGAGCGCGGCACGCACCTGGCCAAGCGCGCCCTGGAGCGCCACCGCCACGACTTCGAACTGGCCCAGGGCGACGGCGACTCGCCGACCCTGGTCAGCGGCCACTTCCTCGACCTGACCGAGCACCCGCGCGAGGCATGGAACCAGCTCTGGCTGCTGACCGAAGTGCTGCACGAAGGCAAGCAGCCGCAGGTGCTGGAAGAGTCGATCACCAGTGATTCAGCCCTGCGCCGAACAGCTCCCTCGCCCCTCCGGGGAGAGGGCCGGGGAGAGGGGGATAAGAGCGACACCGACTTCCACCAAGGCTACCGCAACCGCTTCACCGCCACGCCCTGGAACGTGCCCTTCCGCCCCCAGTTGGCCCACCCCAAGCCGCGTATCCTCGGCAGCCAGAGCGCCGTGGTCACAGGCCCGGCTGGCGAGGAAATCCACTGCGACCAATATGGCCGGGTGAAGGTGCAATTCTTCTGGGATCGCGAAGGTCAGGCGGACGATAAAACCAGCTGCTGGCTACGCGTCAGCTCCAGTTGGGCCGGTGATCGCTACGGCGCCATCACCATCCCGCGCATCGGCATGGAAGTGCTGGTCACCTTCCTCGAAGGCGACCCTGACCAGCCCTTAGTCACAGGCTGCCTGTACCACGCCGAACACGTGGTGCCCTACGACCTGCCGGCGAACAAGACCCGCAGCGTGTTCAAGACCCTGAGCAGTCCCGGTGGTGGCGGCTACAACGAACTGCGCATCGAAGACCGCAAGGGCGCCGAGCAGATCTACGTCCACGCCCAGCGCGACTGGGACGAGAACATCGAGCACGACCAGAAGATCCGCGTCGGCAACGAGCGACACGACACGGTCGAGGCCAACGCCTACAGCCACTTCAAGGCCGAAGAACACCACACCACCCACGCCGACCGCAAGACCGAGATCAAGGCCAACGACCACCTCACCGTCGGCGACAGCCAGCACATCAAGCTGGGCAACGGCCAGTTCATCCAGGCCGGCCAGGAAATCCACCTTTCCAGCGGCCTCAAGGTCGTGCTCGAAGCCGGCAGCGAACTCACCCTCAAGGGCGGCGGCAGCTTCATCAAACTCGACGGCGGCGGCGTCACCCTGGTCGGGCCGGTGATCAAGATCAACTCCGGCGGTGCACCGGGCAGTGGTTCGGGGGCGGCGCCAGTGTTGCCGGGGGCGGCGAAGCCGGCGGATGCGGATGTGCCGGGAGGACTGCTCAAACAGCGCCTGCGTGAAGAGCTGCCCATCGTCGAACTCTGCCAGAAGCCCAAGGGTGGCACCCCGATGCAATGCCCGCTATCCGACTGCCCCTGCCGTAAGGCCATGACTGCCGGAGCCAGCACATGAGCACAGGGCATTGGCTGCTGTTGGAACGCACGGAGCATTTGCTGCCCGAACTGTATCGACTTGGCGAGAACCCAGACCCGATACGCCTGTTCGACGGCACCGAACTGGCCGCCTGTGAGGAAGAAAGCCCCCTGCTGATCGATGCACAGGCCAATCTCTCGCTACTTGCCGCCATGCAGAACGAACCGCTCTCCTGGCCCGGCCTGCTGCTGGAAACCAAAGGAGCAACCGAAGGCCTGCTGGCCCACCTGCGACATATCCTGTTCATCCGCTTCGATCAGGAGCGCCGCGGTGTACTGCGCTACTCCAGGCCGCGCACCGCCAGTTATTTCTTCCCCGCCTGCGATGCCGAAACTCGCCCCCTATGGCTCGGCCCGATACAGCGTCTGAGCTGGTATGGCGGCACCTGGCACGATCACGCCGACGGCCGCGAAGTCTGGCAGCAGATCGACAACCAACAAGCACAGACGTGGCGCCCAGGAACCACCACACATGAACTGCATCTGACCACCACGCAGGAACAAGCCCTGCAGCGCCAACAGGGCGAGCACTTTCTTTACCAGTGGTGGGAACGCCAGAGCGACATCCGCTTCGAAACGGCCTGGAGCTACCTGAACGAGGGCATGCGCTGTGGCTTCGTTTCTGCCGAGTCCCTGAGCACCTACCTCGACCTGCGCCACGCCAACCCTGACGCGACACCGCCAGATGCACTACCGCCAGGAACGGATCAGGACCGCCTCGAGATACTCGCTCGGCACCTGATCATGAATACGACAGACAAGGAAAGCAGCGTATGAGCAACAACGTATGCGCACTGAGCAAAGGCGCCGCCTGCGAGGCCGGCAAGCTCATCGTCCAGGTAGTGGGCAAGGACCACCCAAGCACGCAGAAACTAGTAATCTGCGATGAAAAGAACGCGCCACTCATCAGCCTGACCCAGCAGGACAAACCTGAAATTCAGACCAGCGACAGCTTCAGCAGCGTATTGCACGTGTGGGACTGGGAGGGGCAGCCCAAGCGGACTTTGTGCCTGGAAATCGAAACGGAAAGTGGAAACCCCATTCGCCTGCCTCTGCTGGATGACGCCAAGAGTACGCCCAGGCAGGAAGACAGGCAGTGGAACCAGGTCGTCCCCATCATCCCCATGGCCCCCATGCGCGGCGTAGATAATGATAGAGATCAAGGGGTTCCCGTACTGGGCAGACCGGGCTATCTCTACGTGTTCTACCAAGGCAAGCTCTGGCGCGAACTGGAAATTCGTCAGGCAGAAGATGGCACGACGACCTATCACGACATCGATCTACGCGCGGCCCGAAAACAAGATGGTTTCACCTCAGGCTTGCGCGCAGCACGCGGCAAAGGCCTGAAAGAAGTATGGCTACCGGCTCGCTGGAACAATCGAAAAGTCGATGACCTACAACTGGCCTATGCCGAAGTCCAGCTCCCTGCGCCGCGCCTCCAGCGCCTCGAACAGGATGCCTCGTTGCGTGCCCAGCGCTGCCAGAGTATCGACACTCAGATTTCTGCGCAGGAATTCAGACGCCTCGCTAACGGCCCGGACAACCGAGCCTTGGCAAGAGGCATAATTGCCAGCGCTATCCTGAATAACCCGGCGGCCGCACAAGCTGCGGTGAATGCCGAAGCAAGCCGTCACAACCTGACCAATCGTTTGTTCCCCTTGAGCTTGGCCAAGCCTCAACGCCCTCGCGCAGCCCCCCATGAACTGCAGTTCGACCGTCCTACTGAATACCTTCATGACTTGAGTGGCGAATATCCCGTCACTTGTCATAGCCGAGCACGTGCCTTCCTTGAGCGCTACAAAACAGGCCAGACACCCAACCCACGCAGCGTACCGGACATGGATGCGCTCAGCCTGTGCATGGAGCGTGAGCTGCTTCCGCAGCGCATGGCCGCGCAACATGAAAGCTCGGCGCCAAGCAATGACCACTCACCGGAACAACAGTTGGCCGAAGCGGAAAAGGCCTGGCAAGCACTGCCAGCATCAACCGACATGCTTGCCGATGCCCGTACCCGGCAAATCGCAGCCGTGATGGTCGAGGACGACCTTTATCGTCTACGCCAGTTGAGCGGGCGTATGGATGCCGCTCAGCAACGCGTTCACCTGGCGGCAGAACTGGCCACCCAGCAGCCTCATCACGCCAGCGCGATGCTGGTCAGCAACTTCATTCTGCCGACACATATCGACGGCCAGACAAATCCTTTGAATCGCTTCGCGGAAAACCTGAACAGCGAAGGGCGACGGCGAGTACGCCATGACCTGGGCGCCCCGCTGAAAGGAGACATTGAGCAGTACCATCGCAAAACTCGCGAGTGTCTGACCACGTGCTTGAAGAGTCACCAAACCCAGCAGACGCTCGGCGACCTGTTTTGCCTGGAAGGTTTCGACTACCTCGGCGCCTTTGCCCTTACCGGCCAGTGCATGACGACGCTGGCCAAGCGATTCAACGACCCACTCAATTTCACTCTACGCCCCCCGGCAACAGGCAAAGCAGAGCGCCTATTGATAGACCTCGCCAGAAGCAAGAGCAATCCGCTACATGCCATGCTCTGGCCCGAAGTCAAGCCACAAGCCTGCTTCGCGCCCTATGTGGCGCCCACTGCCCCCGAACAAAACCTCGGTGATGGCCGCTTCCGTCCTCAAGCCTTGGCGGCCCTGGAGCGCTCCACGTTGCCAGAGCTGCAGAAGCTCGAATTGCTGGAGGCTCGACTGTTGGTGGCAGGTGCCGAACGTGGTGATTTCAAGACCTTGCTCGGTGTTGAAAAAACGGTGGCCGCCACGATGACCGTTCTGGGTAACTTCTGGGCCGTGATGGACGATGTTCTAGGTGCCGAGGCCAACCTTGCGCAGGCGCGTCAGAATCGCGACCAGCAACAGGCCGAGGTCGACAGGCAGAACCAACGTACCTCGCGAATCCAACGGCATACGGCAAGCAGAAGTCGGTTAGCACATCTGGAACTGTACATAGACCCAAGCCCTTACAGCCCGGTCATGGACATGATCCGGGGCTCGCTGCCAGAAACGCTCGGTGATCTTCACTTTGAGCGCAGCGGCAGGGTCAATGAGCGCGAATACTATATTTTCCACCCCGACTTGCTGGGTGTGGAGATCACTCAACAACAAGCCACCCGCATGACCGGAAACCTGCTCGACGGGCAAGGCAACCCCATCGCCACCACCAATATCGGCACCGCGCGGCAAGCGGGCATGGCCCTGCAAAAGCTCGACGTCTATCAGATGGTGCTGCCCAAGCGACATGCCACTGCCGCGCGCATGCAGGCCGTAAGCCGAAGACTGACCGAACAGTACCGGGCCCAGCTGCGTCTCGTGGAACAACAGACCGCTTACGACCAGGCGAAGGCGTCTCCTCACCTCAACCAGGCCAGCGAAGCACGACGCGGCATCTATCGACTGCTTAGCACGCCTGTTATGCCGGCATTGCTGACAATGGTTGAGATGTGGAATGTGAAGGCTGAATATTCATCATATGAGCAGATGCTTCGCTCAAGAGGTCAAGTTCGGAGTGACGCCGGAATGCTCGGTGCAGCTTATGATCTTGCCTTAGCTCTGGAAATCCTATCAGAACGGATTGCTCACGATTTACGCACTTACCATCGAGCCTCAGCCTTTACTCGCAGCATGGATAGCATTGCTAGAAGCCTGGATCAGAAGCGATTTCGAATACCCAAAAGCCAAGGCAAAGTATTCGCTACACACTTTACAGGACGCATCATACTCAACGCTGGTACAGCCTTCCTTTTCGCCGCGCTTAGCGTCAGTGACGCCATGCATGAGTTCGCCCTCGGAGATGAAGCCGGCTGGGGATATGCGGTCATGGCGCTCGGTGGTGTCTCCATATTCGCCGCCACCTTTATGACCGGCCCCGCCGCAGGCGCCCCCCTGTTGGCCCTGGGGCCGGCCGGCTGGGCTACTGCCATTGGCCTGGCGCTGGTGCTCGCCGGCGCCGCTCTGGTGTGGTGGCTGGACGACACACCTCTGGAGGAATGGCTCAAGCTCGGCCCCTATGGCCAGGCAGACCAAGGCCTGATGTCTCGCCTGGTCGGTAGCAAGCGCCCGGCTCACCTGCAGGACCCGCAGGAGGCCTTCTACCGCCTGGTGAGTCTGCTGGCCGGCATTCATATCCGCGTTGAGACCAACCCGCACCATGCCGAGGCCTTGCAGGGCCATCCAGGCAGCGCCCCAGAAGAACGAGCCTGGTTCTACAGCATGCGCAGGGCCAATATCCGTATCAGCATCGAGAGCAACCTACCTGGCCTGGTGGGCTCACTGGGGCGCAGCCAATTGCGCGGCGGCACCTGGCTGCGCCTTCTGCGTTTCGACACACCCACAGCAGGCCATCCGCTGATGGCAGAGCAAAGCAGCATAGAGGTGGAGTTGCCCCCTGGGCAAAACTTCAATCTGGGAGGCGGCCAATCTACCGAGGCTCAAGCCCCGCCCAGTTTCGTGGCCCAACGCCAGGTGCCAGGCGGAGTCGAGCTTTATATGGAACAGCCGGCCGTGGCCCGCAGCGCCCCCTATCGGTATGACTGGGCCGTACGGGCTCAATTGCAGGTCGACGACGGTCAACGCCAATGGGTCTTCCCTGCCCCATTGCCTGTAGACCCGCTGCGTTATGATTCTAAAAGCCACGCTAAACCGGACTACCGTGATGTCGGTAAGGCCTTCTGGGCCGACGAGCACAACAACAGGCCCTGATGGAAGAGTGCCCGAGATGAACAACCAACACACCCTGTACGCCGCCACGGCCCATGACTCGCGGCAGCTCCCGGAACAATCACCACAAGTCCGCGACCATGCTGGCAGGCTCTGCATACGCCTGTCCTGGGGCAATAGCCAAGATGTCGCACCGCTAACGTTTATTGAGGATGACTCACCGGCTGAGCTGCGCGAAGAAGAGCAAGAAGAACGCAGAAATCCCGGCAGTCGTGCCCGCAAGCAGGAGAAATTTCATAATGCCTGTGACCATATGCGCTATCGCTGCGCGAAGGTATCAAAATGGACAAACTTCTGGATGTTTGTCTGGGGACTAGGGAAAGGTTTCTCTCTCTTAGGTCTAGGAGGACTATTAGTCTTTCAACTGCCCTTCGCAGCCCTAACTTCTGAAACATCAGCAGAAACTATTTCTCGGATCTTTGCCTTGGCCAGTTGGTTGCTACCTGCACCATTGATCTGCTGGCTAATCGGCCACATCGTTGTTCACCGCCTTCCCAGCCATTGGATATTTACCCCCTCCAAAGGCCCACTCTGGGAACTCAATCGTCAAACCGGCATGGTCACCGTCTTCGCCCGCAAGCCAGGGCAGTTCAAGGATCAGGGGGCAAACGGAGACTTCATCCGCCCATTCCATGAGTTCGATGCCTATGTTCATGTACTGCCCACCCGCCAGGGCATGCCGCTCTATTCCCTGCATCTGGTGCATCGTTACCAGCCGGTGGCCATCGACTTCATGCCCTTGATCGGCCGACAAAGCTCCGACAAGAACAGCCTCGCCCTGTGGGACATGTGGCAGAACTATATGGATATCAGCAAACCGCTGCCGGATATCCCTGTGTTAGAGGAGTTCCGTCACCTTGACCCCACCACCGCCGAGCACGACCGCCGTACCAGCCGCAATCCCCGCCATTGGCGCGATATGGACGACCGCACCTTCAAGACAGCAATTCTGGCGATGCAGGATCGTATCAACCAGCTCGATGCACTCAGCCGCCCCAACCTGATGGCTCAGCATGTGCAATACCTCTGACCCCTACGCCGCCACGGCCCATGACTCGCGGCAACTCTCGGAGCAACCACCACAAGTCCGTGACCATGCTGGTCGCCTCTGCATACGCCTGCCCTGGGGCAATACACAGGAAGTCGCGCCACTGACCTTTATCGAGGACGACTCACCGGCTGAGCTGCGCGAAAAGGAGGAAGAAGAACACAGAAACCCGGGTAGCTATGCCCGCAAACAGAAGAAGTTTCATAATGCTTGTGACCATATCTGTTATCGACAAGCATATGCATCATTTTGGACACGTGCCTGGATAAATATTTGGGGCTTAGGAAGAAGTATCACACTTATTGGACTTGCTCTTTTTTTAATTCTTTATACCCCAATAGCGCTCCTCATATTAAAAGATCTAAGAAACACAGTTGAAGTGCTAAAGACCTCGGCTTTCTGGGTCTTTAGCATTCCTATTACATGCTGGCTCATCGGGCACATTGTCGTTCACCGCCTCCCTGAACATTGGATATTCACACCTTCCAAAGGCCCACTCTGGGAACTCAATCGTCAAACCGGCATGGTCACCGTCTTCGCCCGCAAGCCAGGGCAGTTCAAGGAACAGGGCTATGATGGGGACTTTATCCGCCCCCTCCATGAATTCGACGCCTATGTCCATGTGCTACCCACTGGCCAGGGCATGCCCCTCTACTCCCTGCATCTGGTGCATCGCTACCAGCCGGTGGCCATCGACTTCATGCCCCTGATCGGCCGACAAAGCTCCGACAAGAACAGCCTAGCCCTGTGGGACATGTGGCAGAACTATATGGATATCAGCAAACCGCTGCCGGATATCCCTGTGCTGGAAGAGTTTCGTCAGCTCGATCCGGTGACTGCCGAGTACGACCGTCGCACCGGCCGCAATCCGCGCCACTGGCGCGATATGGACGACAGCACCTTCAAGGCCGCGATTCTGGCGATGCAGGATCGTATCAACCGACTCGATGCACTCCGCCGCCCCAACCTGATGGCCCAGCATGTGCAATACCTCTAACGCCTATGCCGCCAAGGCCCGAACCCGGTGTTGCTGTATACAGTCGCGTTTATCACGAAGAGAATGGTGACAAGCTCGATGCCATTCATGGCGAACTTCGCTATTCACCCATCGACGGTTTGACCCTACCGGCTATAGAAATCAAGGAACTCGCATGGCTGTAAGCGAC
>Ga0228664_1001511_pt1 | contig 11709 bp, 11 predicted proteins | sample 78DmetaG_FD_183029 | JGI IMG/M metagenome (GOLD analysis project Ga0228664, IMG submission 183029) | Seawater microbial communities from Monterey Bay, California, United States - 78D | ecosystem: Environmental > Aquatic > Marine > Coastal | place: USA: California | collected 2016-09-26 | reverse complement strand
AAAATACAAATGGTTTGCTTCCCTCTCGTGTGGTCACACTTTTTTCGAAGATGTTATTATCTTCCCAATATTTGAGCATTTCATTTGCTACATTCGGTAAGTTAAGTCCTTTATATTCAGGAAACTTTGTGCTCATAAATAACTATTTCTAATAAGAATGCGAAAATACATATTTTCCAGTAATTCCATATCCTTGTTTTTATAAAAGAATTGAAGTAAAACTTAGTTCTTCACTAAGATTACATGCTATAATATAATTTTAAAAAAATGAACTCTTTACATTAATTAACTAATCCCTCGCTCATTTTTTATGGCCTCATAGGCCTCCTGTATTCTCTGGAACTTCTCTTTAGCTCCTTTTAAATGTTCATCACCTAAACCAATTAATTTATCTGGATGGTATTTTTTTACCATTTTCCTGTAGGCGGTTTTTAATTCTGAGTCAGTTACTGATGTTTCTACTTCTAAAATTTTATAAGCACTGTCTGAAGACTTGTAGAACATCGCTTTAATAGATTCAAAATCGTATTGATTAACATATAAATACCCTGCTATCTTTCTTATTTCATCTACCTCTATGTCAGAAACATACTCATCTGCTTTCGCTATTCCGAATAAAAAGTGAATTAACTGAAGTCTTGAAGAATGAGGCATATGTTGGCGGATTTGAATACAAACCTGCCTTGATGAAACCTGCTTCTTCATCATCCCTTTAAATAATTGAAAAGCTTTGTTTGCTCTATCTTTACCATACATGCCAACAAACTGACTTCTAACATAATTTAATTCTCTTTCATCTACTTTTCCATCAGCTTTGATAACTACAGAAGCAAGTATTAATAAACTAATTTCAAAATCACCACTTAAAGTTTGTGCTCTTTTTTGTTGAAAGTCTTTCTGATAATTTTGCTGTTCTTTTACAAAATCTTCATTGGTGAATTTATCTACTACTGTTGCCGCTACGAAACCTAAAATAGCTCCGATAGGTCCTCCAAATGTAAATCCAATACCAGCTCCAAGCCATTTAGAAAAATTACTCATCTTTTGTCATTTTTTGATCATCAAATATACTATTTTGATTATGTTATATTCCTTATATTTGTAATCTAAATTTTAAAAAAATATGTACCCAGAAGAATTAGTAAAACCAATGCGAGAAGAGCTCACAAAGAATGGTTTTTTAGCTTTATATTCATCAGAAGATGTAGATACTGCAATTGCAAAAAAAGGAACAACTCTAGTGATGGTAAATTCTGTTTGTGGTTGTGCTGCAGGAACAGCTAGACCAGGAGCAATTGCCTCATTACAATTTGATAAAAAACCAGATAACCTTACCACAGTTTTTGCAGGAGTTGATAAAGAATCTACACAAAAAGCAAGAGAACATATGGTTCCTTTTCCTCCATCATCACCTGCGGTAGCTTTATTTAAAGATGGTGAATTGGTTCATATGCTAGAGCGTCATCATATTGAGGGAAGATCAGCTCAAATGATTGCTGAAAACTTAGTGACTGCTTACAACGAATTTTGTTAATAAGGCACTATTTTTAAATTAGCTATTAAGAAATAATATAAAACCTACCTCTAATAGAGGTGGGTTTTTTATTTTTATACAATGAACAAAAAGCAAATTATTCTAAATACAATAGACTTTGTTAAAGAGACCCTTGAAGGCGCAGAAGGGGGGCATGATTGGTTTCATATTGAGCGAGTTTATAAAAATGCATTACTCATAGCAAAAGAAGAAAAAGTTGATCTTTTTATTGTTCAATTAGGGGCCTTATTGCATGACATTGCTGATGCAAAATTTTATGATGGAGATGAGTCTATTGGGCCAAAAAAAGCACAAGAGTTTTTACTAAGTCAACAAGTAGAAGAAGAAGTTATTGCTCACATAGAAAATATTATATTATTTATTTCTTATAAATCTTCTTTTGACCCTAGCAAAAGTTTTAGCTCTCCAGAACTGAATGTGATTCAAGATGCAGATCGTTTAGATGCAATAGGAGCCATTGGTATTGCTAGATGTTTTAATTATGGTGGATTTAAAAATAGAGCATTATATGATCCAAAAATTGAACCTAATTTAGAAATGACAAAAGAGCAATACAAAAAATCTAATACCCCAACTATCAATCATTTTTATGAAAAGTTACTCTTATTAAAAGATAAGATGAACACAAAAACCGGACAGCTTCTAGCCAAAGAAAGGCATGTTTTTATGGAAGGTTTTCTTCATCAATTTTATGATGAATGGAATGGGATTAAATGAAATTTTATAAAAACTTAACTGGATTTTGCTACTTCTAAAGCTGTAAGCTTATATTCTAGGATAGCCAGCTCTTCTGCACCTTGTATAATCTCTTCTGCTGTTAACTTGTTATTAGAATTTATATGTTCTATAATTTCTTTACTTTTTATAGAATAATAGTCAATTGCTTTTTCAATTTTATCGTTCATCTCTGTTTTTATTATTGAATTAGGCCTTTCATCTCTTTTCTATACGAAGAAGCGTTTTTACCTGTTATTTCTTTGAATAATTTATTGAAGTGTGAAAAGTTATTGAATCCACATTCATAACAAATATCTGTGATGCTCATATTGCTTTCAGACAATAATTTTGTAGCATGAACTACCCTATACTCATTAACTAACTTGGTAAATGTTTTTCCAGTTACTTTTTTAAAATATCTACAAAAAGCAGGAATAGTCATTGTTGCTATGCTAGCAATCTCATGTAAACTTATATGCTCTTTAAAATTAGTATTAATGTGTTTATAAATTATGTCTAGTTTAGAACTGTCTTGTAATTCTGTTTCTACAGCATAACCGTCTACATTTAGAATCGTATAATCCTCAGTTTTGGAAAGTATATTTAAAATTTCTAAAAAAACAAGTAGTTTTTTAAAGCCTTTTTTTTCTACTAGTTTTTCAATTTTATAGCCAACTTTAATTTTAGTTTCTGAACCAAAGAGAATCCCTTTTTTAGAGCGTTCGAATAATTCCTTAATTTTTTTCATTTCCGGAATTTGGAAAAAATCTTCACCTAAGAAATCTTCCTTGAATTGAATTAGGGTTTCAAAACCATTGGTGGTTAGACGATCTGTAAAACCATTGTGAGGAAGATTTGGACCAATTAATAACAATTGACTGTTATTAAAATACGATAAATGATTCCCTATATGCCTCTTCCCCTGCCCTTTATTAACATAAACCAGTTCTAATTCTGGATGAAAATGCCAAGAAGCTTTATGTTTTTTTAAAAACTCCGTATGCTTTTTAACCAGCAACGAACTTCCAAAGCCTGGATCTACTTTTTCTAAAAATGGTTTCTTTTTATTCATTATCTACAAAATTAAGAATCGAGATACATAGTTATATGAACAAAATTATCTAAAAACTACTCTATATTAACCAAATGTGGTGTAAAAATTATATAATAAGATAATTATGAATATAAATATACCAATATTGTTGTTTTCCAACAGTGAAAACATTCACAATTTTGCAATGTTATTATTAATAATATTTAATTATGAAAAAAGTTATTACAAAAAATATATTAGTAGCGTTTCTATTTGGAATGCTAACCAGTTCTATTGTTGGAAACAACTTTGGAAACATGAATAGAAAAACCCCATTGATTTTTATAAAAAATACTACTGGAAAAATTATCTATGAAAAACCTGTTAATAATCATGGTAGTAATATTCAAGGTATTGATTTTAGTGATTTAAAAAACGGTTACTACACATTAGAAATAAATAAAGATTTTAAAATTGAAATAAAACCATTTACTGTAATCTCTGGTAAAGCAATTTTTCATCCAAAAGCTGAAAAAACAGTTTTTAAACCTGTGATAAGGTCTAACAAAAACAAAATCTTGATTTCTAAATTAAATTTTGAGGTGTACCCAATGAAAGTTGAAATCTATTATGAAGGTAAAGTAATTCTATCTGATATTTTTGAGGGAGAAAAATTAATTCAAAAAATTTACACACTTCATAAAAATAAAAAAGGTAACTATAAGATAGTTACAAAAGTAAACGATCGCACTTATACTAGAAATATTTCTTTTTAAAAGCGACCGTAATTTTGATTTGTTTAAAGCGAGCTTGTCATGGGGCTCGCTTTTTTATTTACCTGGAAATATAGCTTTTCTTTTTTCTAAGAATGCAGAAGTTCCCTCCTTAAAGTCTTGTGTTCCAAAACAATTTCCAAACTCATGAATTTCTATATCATAGCCATTAACACCGTCCTTAAAATTAGCGTTAATTGCTTTAATTGCTGCCTCTATAGCCACTGATGAATTTCTCATTATTCTGTTAGCTAATTTTTCTACTAACGGCATAAGTTCTTCTAAAGGGCTAACGTAATTTACCAACCCTGAGGCCAATGCTTTATCTGCGGTTATCATTCCTGCTGTCATGATTAACTCCATAGCTTTCCCTTTACCTACAAGCTGAGGCAAGCGCTGGGTACCTCCATAACCTGGAATTACACCCAAAGACACCTCGGGTAACCCCATTTTTGCATTATCAGATGCAACTCTGAAATGACAAGCCATCGCAAGTTCTAAACCACCTCCTAATGCAAAACCATTAATTGCAGCAATAACAGGTTTAGAAAAATTTTCAATTAAATTAAATAATAACTCTTGCCCTTTAGCGGCTAATTTTCCTCCATTATCAACCGTAAAATTTGCAAATTCAGAAATGTCTGCTCCTGCTACAAATGCCTTTTCTCCACTTCCAGTTATTGCAATTACTTTTACAGAAATGTCATCTTCTAAATTAATGAAAGCCTCATGTAACTCTTCAATGGTTTGTTTATTTAGAGCATTTAACTTTTTAGGTCTGTTTATTGTAATAATTGCCAATCCTTCTTTCCTTACACATAGAATATTTTCAAAATTCATCTTTTTATTAATTTAATTTATTGGGTAAAGTTACGGTAAATACTGTTCCTTCTCCTTCTACAGAGGTGAAGTATATTGAACCATCATAGGCTTCAATAATATTTTTGATCATAGGAAGCCCGAGCCCCATTCCGCTTGTTTTTGTTGTAAATTTAGGCTCAAAAATTAAGTGCTCAACTTCTAGTTTGATCCCCTTTCCATTATCAGAAACTTCTATAAATATTTTTTTATTTTTTATAAAAACTTTGACAACTATTTTAGGTTTTTTTACCCCTTCAACTGCTTGCTTTGCATTTTTGACTAGATTAGTCACTATCCGAATCAACTGGGTTTTATCCAAGTTTGCAAACACCTCTTCTTTTTCAGGAAGATATTCAACATAGTCCTCACTAAATATATCGAGAGCCATTTTTACAACTCCTATTAACTCAATTTTTTCTTTACGTTGTTTTGGCATTTTTGCAAAATCAGAAAAGGCCTCTGCAATTGAGCTCATAACATCTATTTGTTGTATTAATGTATCACTGTATTCTTTTAATTTTACTTTAATATTTGGATCATTAATATCGAACCTTCTCTCAAAACTTTGAACAGAAAGCCTCATTGGCGTAAGTGGATTTTTAATTTCATGAGCAACTTGTTTTGCCATCTCCCTCCAGGCTTGTTCACGCTCACTTGTTGCTAATTTGACTGCACTTTCTTCTAACTCATCGATCATGTTGTTATAACCCTCTACCAGAATTCCAATCTCTGCACTTGCTGAACTTAATACAATTTTTTCATTCCTTTCATTTAGCCTGGTGCGTTTCATTTTATCAGTAATATTCTTAATAGATCTTGTAATATAACTCGATAAAAAATAAGCTAACATTATCGCTATTAAAAGCATAAATAGGTATACAAGAATTAAGCGTGTTAAAAAAACCTTTAACTCATATTCTTGGATGGTATTATCTTGATTAAATTCTAACTTTAGAATACCAATTCTATTAGAAATTGAATCAAGAATATAGGTATATGATGTTTCGATTTTAATTTTATTATTTTCTACAACTTCAAAAACTCTATCTTTTTTACTAGATTTTAATTGAGAAACTTTTGAAATAGATAAGTCGGGAGGTATTGAGTCTTTTAAGCCAAAAGGAACGGAAGTTCTTAACATTGCACCATCCAAATCATACATTGTGATTTCTAAATTGTGAACATATGCAATCTCATATATAGCATTTTGAAATATTGTTTTAAGGTTTTCAGTTGAAACTGCTATGTTTGAACGTTGATATAATTGGATGTCTAATTCTTTTTTTAGGGTTTCCTCTTTTCTCCCAAATCGACTAACGTTATAATCTATGGTTTGTTTATTGTATTGATATATAGTTACTCCTATAATTAATATTGTTGCCAAAAAAATTAGCAAAATCATTACAATAAAGATTCTAATTCTTAATGATATGTTGTTGAATTTTTTCAATGTTTTAGCAGATCAGTATCGATTTATATTTCCAAAAAAAAGCTTTCTAATAACAATTTCAATTCATAAAAAATTAAAATTAATAAGTGTCAAACAAGATACATAAAGAAAATCAAAAAAAAAGCTGATGTAAATAAATTACACCAGCTATATTTAAACTTGTTTCTGGTTTGAACTACCCTACAATATTTATTATTTTTCCAGGAACAATAATAATTTTTTTAGGAGTTCTTCCTGCTAATTGGGCCTGAGTTTTTTCTTGTGCCATAACAGTTTTTTCTATGTCTTCTTTAGACATATCTAATGGTAATTCTAACGTAAACCTCATTTTCCCATTAAAAGAAACTGGATAGTTCTTAGAACTTTCTACTAAATGTTTGGCTTCAAAAATTGGAAAATCTTCTGTTGAAATAGATACTTCATGCCCTAATTTACTCCATAATTCTTCAGCAATATGAGGTGCATAAGGTGAGATTAGCAATAGTAATGGTTCTAAAATATCTCGTTTATTACATTTCTGCGCAGTTAACTCATTAACAGCGATCATAAAAGTAGAGACCGATGTGTTAAATGAGAAGTTCTCAATATCTTCCTCTACTTTTTTGATAGTTTTGTGTAATGTCTTTAATTCTTCAACAGTTGGTTTTTCTTCAGAAATTAAAAAAGTATCCTCATTGTAAAATAGTTTCCATAGCTTCTTGAGGAATGAATGAACACCAGATATTCCAGATGTTTTCCACGGTTTTGCTTGTTCTAAAGGCCCCAAAAACATCTCAAATAAACGTAAACTATCTGCTCCATATTCTGCACAAATATTGTCTGGGTTTACCACATTATATTTTGATTTCGACATTTTTTCTACTTCGCGTGAAACCTTAAAAGTGCCGTCTTCTTCAGCAATAAATTCTGCGTGTTTAAACTCTTCTCTCCAGTTTTTGAAGGCTTCAATATCTAATTCATCTGAGGCATTTACAAAAGAAACATCTGTATGGATAGGTTGAACTTTTTTATTTTGGATTAAGCCTTTTGAATAAAACTTATGAGTACCCTCTTCTCTAAATACAAAAGCACTTGTTCCTAAAATCATCCCTTGATTGATGAGTTTTTTTGCAAACTCATCTACAGGAACAAATCCTTTGTCAAATAGAAATTTTTGCCAAAAACGTGCATACAATAAATGTCCTGTAGCATGTTCTGACCCACCAATATATAAATCTACCTCTTTCCAGTATTCTAAAGATGCTTTGGAAGCAAACTCATCTTTATTGTGTGGATCCATATAGCGGTTAAAGTAATACGAACTTCCTGCCCAACCCGGCATGGTATTTAGTTCTAGAGGATATACCGTTTTATTTTTTAATTTTTCATTCGAAACTACTTTCTTAGCACGAGAATCCCAAGCCCATTCTGTCGCATTCCCTAATGGTGGTTTTCCATCCTCAGTAGGCAAATATTTTTCTACCTCCGGTAAAACAATAGGTAAATATTTTGCAGCAATCATTTGAGGCATTCCGTCCTTATAATAAACCGGAAAAGGTTCTCCCCAATAACGTTGCCTGCTAAAAACAGCATCACGTAAACGATAATTTACTTTGCCATAACCAATTTTTTGTTTCTCTAATTCAAAAATAGATAGTTTTAAAGCTTTCTTATAAGATAAATCACTCAGAAAATCAGAATTTGAAATTGTAGTTCCCTCTTTATTTGTGTGCGCTTCTTCGTCGATATTTACATCTTTAAAAATATTTGGTATTGGAATTTTAAAATGTTTTGCAAAATCATAATCTCTTTGATCTCCACACGGTACAGCCATTACAGCACCTGTTCCATAACCAGCCAAAACATAGTCTCCAATCCAAATTTGAACCTTTTCTCCTGAAAATGGATGAATTGCATAAGCCCCAGTAAAAGCACCTGAAATGGTTTTTACATCCGCCATTCTATCTCTCTCAGACCTTTTAGCTGTAGCTCTTATATAATTTTCAACTTCAGTTTTTTGAACATCAGTTGTTATTTTAGAAACCAATTCATGCTCTGGAGCTAAAGTCATAAAACTAACTCCAAAAATAGTATCAGGTCTTGTTGTAAAAACAGAAATTTCATATGCTGTTTTTTTAGTAGAAATTTTTTCTTTTGTTGTTTTTGGAATTTCTGTCGAAAATTGAATGGCATCATTTATTTTAGAAATAACTTCCTCAACATTTTTCTCTACTTCTTCATTAGTAACATAAAGAACATTAAATCCTTCTTCATTGAAATAAGCAGTTCTAATTTTTTCATCTTCTTTTCCTGAAAATTCAACAATGATGTTTTTTGATAAACAAACATAATCTACCAAAAAAGAACCAATAGTGTATTTTTTTCTAAATTTTATAGCCCCTTTTTTTCCTTTTAATTTATTCCAAAGAACAGATTCTGATTTTGATAAATTTGATCTGACTTCTTTTATTTCTTCTAAGGCTTTATAAGATAATTTTGTTTCAGTATTTTCTGTTAATGTTGAAGAATCAACTTTAAAGGTTACCATAGCTCCCTGCGATCGACCAATCCAATTGGTTTGTGAGTCTTTTAATGGCTGAGGCCAATCAATAGCATCTAGACCATCCAGTAAACGTTGTGCGTAAGCAGAAATACGCATAGACCACTGGGTCATTTTTTTTCTAACCACAGGATGTCCTCCACGTTCTGAAACTCCATTGATAATTTCATCGTTTGCCAACACTGTTCCTAATGCTGGACACCAATTTACTTCTGTATCAGATAAAAATGTTAATCGATATTTTAATAAAATTTGTTCTTGTTTTACTTTTTCAAAAGCTTTCCATTCATCAGCAGTGAACACCTCAATTTCATCGTCAGCCGCTGCATTTATATTTAAATTCCCTTCTTTTTTTAATATGGAAATTAATGAAGAGATATCCTCTGCTTTATCAGAATCTTTATTGTACCACGAGTCAAATAATTGAGTAAAAATCCATTGAGTCCATTTATAATATTCAGGATTTGATGTTCGTACTTCTCGAGACCAATCAAAAGAAAATCCAATTTGATCCAATTGACGGCGGTATGTTTTAATATTTTCTTCAGTTGTTTTTGCTGGATGTTGACCTGTTTGAATGGCATATTGTTCAGCAGGTAATCCAAAAGAATCATACCCTTGTGGGTGCAGTACATTGTAGCCTTTATGACGTTTGTAACGCGCATAAATATCTGATGCAATATATCCTAAAGGATGTCCAACATGTAAACCCGCCCCTGATGGGTAGGGAAACATGTCTAAAACATAATATTTTGGTTTTTCAGAATCATTACTAGCTTTAAATGTTTGATTTTTAGCCCAATGATTTTGCCACTTTTCCTCTATTTCTTTAAAATTATAGTGCATGAAATTTTCTTCTTAAAAGTGGTCAAATTTACACTTATTCTTGCAAAGTATAAAGTCTATCTAATAATAATGGGGTTCTTAAAACATCAAAAAGTATTTTAAACTACTAAAATGTTAACTAAAAAATAAAACCCATAGAAAAGACAAAATAAAATTCATCTTTTTATGGGCCTAAACTATTAAAAGCTAAAGGTTTTATTTCACTGGTATACTTAAAATAACATCTCCCCATCCCATGTGTATTGTCATGTCTTTATCAATTACAATTGAAAATAGGTCAATAATTTTCTCTGACTTTTTAACAGGCACACTAACCTTGGCTACATCATTTTCATCTTTATGAAAATAAACTCCCCACACATTTACTTGACTACTTAACACCACTGTCCATGTGGTTTCTCCTGGAATTGTATACATTGTATACGTACCTGACTTTACTTCAGTACCACCAAAATTGACGTCTTTGTAAAATGTAATTTCTGTTGCTTCGTTAGCTCCTGTTCTCCACTTTTTCCCAAACTTAGCTAAGTTTGTAAGTGACCTCCCTTTTAATTGAGGTCTGCTGTAGATGATTTTTATTACTTTATCTGAAATTCTGTAATTATCTGGATAAGATGCCAAATCCATAGGGCTTTTATCTAATCCTTTAAATTCTTGTGCTATCGTTTGATTTAAAAAAATTCCGCTAAAAAAAAGTATCGTAACTACTAAAAATGTTTTTTTCATGATATAAAATATTTAAGGTTTAAATTTTTTGTCTGTTAAATCTGGTTTTTCAAAGAATAAGACTTTTTTTGCTATAAAATTTTAGCAATCACAATCTTTATTACATCCAGACGCCGGCTTCTTGAAGAAAAATTTTTTAACTAAGAAAAAAACTGCTACTCCAACCGCACTGTATACTATAATTTCTTGCATTAGCTTAGTATTTGAAATACAACAAAGGAACAAATATAGGCCAAAACACCCATACCTAAGAATTGAATTAAAGGCCATTTCCAGCTTTTAGTTTCTCGTTTTACAATAGCCAAAGTTGCCATACATTGCATTGCAAATGCATAAAAAACCAGTAAAGACATACCTACTGGAAAATTAAATCTTTTGGTATTGGTTTCTGGATTAACTTCTGAGGCCATCCGTTGCTTTATTGTTGTGATATCATCATCATCACTTTCTACCGAATAAATGGTCGCTAACGTTCCAACAAAAACCTCTCTTGCAGCAAAAGAACTAATTAAAGCTATACCTATTTTCCAATCATAGCCCAATGGTTTAATTAAAGGTTCTATACTTTTTCCCATAATGCCAATGTATGAGTTTTCTAATTTGGCAGAGGCAATCATTTGATTGAGTTTTACTTCGGGAATTTCTTGACTTACTGTTTTTTCAATAATGTTTTTTTCAACATCAGTATAAGCTTGTGGACCGTTAGAAGCTAAAAACCAAAGCACTATTGAAATTGATAAAATTATTTTCCCTGCACCAAAAATAAATGCCTTTGTTTTTTCAATTACATCAAAAAATACATTTTTTAGTGATGGTAATTTATAATCTGGCATTTCAACCACAAAAAATGAAGTATTTTTTATTTTTAATGTTTTATGAAGGATTATTGCAGCAATAATAGCGGTTATAAAACCCAGTATGTACAAACTAAGTAGTGTTAATCCTTGTAAATTTAAAATCCCAAAAATCTTTTTATCAGGAATAATTAATGCAATGATAATCGCATAAACCGGCAAACGAGCAGAGCAGGTTGTAAACGGTGTTACTAGTATGGTAATTAGTCGTTCTTTCCACCCTGAAATGTTACGAGTAGCCATAACAGCAGGAATGGCACAAGCTGTTCCTGAAATTAATGGAATAACACTTTTCCCACTCATACCAAAACGTCTCATAATTTTATCCATTAGAAAAACAACCCTACTCATGTAC
>Ga0228664_1001488_pt1 | contig 11816 bp, 10 predicted proteins | sample 78DmetaG_FD_183029 | JGI IMG/M metagenome (GOLD analysis project Ga0228664, IMG submission 183029) | Seawater microbial communities from Monterey Bay, California, United States - 78D | ecosystem: Environmental > Aquatic > Marine > Coastal | place: USA: California | collected 2016-09-26 | reverse complement strand
TGACTTTTAGTGATGGTGATAACACAACCGCTTGGTTAGCAACTAAGGGCTGGAGCACAATATTACGTTGGGCTACCAACTGGCTCCAAGGACCATTATTGCTGATAAAAGAACTCATTTTGGGCATCGCAAAAACCGGAATATTTTTGGTATTTGCAGCTTCTTTACCCAAATACATCAACCCAGTATAGTGACCGATATGGGCATGGGTTAAAAAAATACCGTCCACAATACTGGAGGGTGAAATCTTAGAGGCATTGTTTAAGGCATGTAGCTGTGTACCGATATCGGGAGTGGCATCAAAGAGGTATTTTTTTTGAGTATTAAAATCCAACAAACCCAAAGAACTTACGCTCCTAGTCGAATCTGCTCGGTCAAACAAGCCTTGGCAACATTTTTTGTTGCAGTTTAATTGTGGGGCCCCAGCATCTTGAACGGTTCCTAGTAAAATTAAAGAAACGCCTGACTCCTTCGCTGTAGGCTGACACTCGAACCTAGTGGGTACCTTTGCTACCTTTTTTTCTTGGCAAGAAAAAAATACGAGCAGCAGTATCAAATAAAGAAATCGCATTACTTTTATATTGGAGCGTTTAATAGGTTAATTTTTTGGAAACTGTTTAGGATTATTCGTCTACGAATATAACGATATTGAAATACAATTAAATTCATTTTTTAAAACGGTTCAGAAATGATAACTTTGAGTTTCTCAAAACTTAAAAAAAATGAAAAAATATGTAGCTTTTATCCTTGTGATGACGATACTTGTTTCGTGTAAAGACACGGTAAAAATTGAACCTGTTATTGAAAAAGCCACGAGCGAAGACCACTCCAAAATTTCTGCCAGTCAATTTGAAAAGATTAAATCTTTGGAAGGCGAATGGTACTTAGTCAACGAAGAAGCCATGCTTAAATACGGCCCCCTAGACCGACCGTTTATTACCTACGACATTACCTCAGCAGGCAATGCAGTCATTGAAAAATTATTTTTTGAAGGCGAAAAGGAAATGACCACCGTATACCATCGAGACCAAGACGATTTAGTGATGACCCATTATTGCACTCTAGGAAATCAACCTTTTTTTATAGCCAATCCAACACCAAGTGATTCGTTACTATCTTTCGATTTTATAAAACTAGGAAATATGAGGGATGTCAACGAAGCGCACATTCACCGTCATGAATTAGAATTTATTTCGGAGAACGAAATGATTGCCCATTGGGGAACCTGGAAAGATCAGGCTCCATTTGGAAAAGACAGAGCTTTTCATGTCACTAAAAAATAGTTTACCAACCTTTTTGATTGCATTTCGTCGATAAAATTCAATTTTTATCGTTTTTACATAGATTTTGTTATACCTTTAAAAAAATGAATTCTAAATATGTAAATGAAACATACAGTAAGAACAATTTGGTTCCACTAAAAAGAAACATCTACATTTAAAATATATTCTATCCCCCCTATAGTAGCATGCCAAAAAAAGTATTTTGTTTACAAAATACTTTTTTTATTTCTTTATGTTTGATACTTCAATAAAAAGAGAAATGTTTAAAGCTGTATTGTTCGATATGGACGGAGTTATCGTGGACACGGAGCCGCTCCATTGCAAAGCCTATTTTAAAATGTTTAAAGCGGTTAATATTTCTGTTTCAACCGATTTGTACGAATCATTTACAGGGCAATCGACCCTCGATATTTGCAAGCAGCTCTGTCAACATTATAAATTAGCGGAGCCACCAGCTACCTTGGTACAATTAAAACGAAAATTTTTTAAAGAACTTTTTGCCAGCGACGATAGTTTAACCTTAATCGAAGGAGTTTTAAAACGAATCAAAGAATATCATCAACAAGGAATGACCCTGGTTCTTGCTTCTTCGGCTTCTATGAGTACCATTAACAAGGTGTTTAAACGCTTTGAACTGGATCCCTATTTTGTTGCCAAATTAAGTGGCGCCGATTTAAAAGCCTCCAAACCACATCCAGCAATTTTTATTAAGGCTGCAAAAGCAAGTGGTTTTACTAAAGAAGAGTGTGTGGTTATTGAAGATTCGACCAATGGAATCGCTGCGGCAAATGCTGCAGGAATTTTCTGTATCGGTTTTAAAAGCCCACATTCTAAAAATCAAGATTATACAAAAGCTTCCAAAACAATTACTGATTTTTCTGAAATTAGGTACCACCAATTACAGCTTTTGAAACATCTATAATTTGTGTATCTTTAAATCTACGAATAGGCATGAATAAAACGCAAACAATTAGCATTACTGGCGGAACAGGTCACTTGGGTCATTGTTTACTACTCAAGTTATTGGATCAGAAATATCGGGTAAAAGCGCTCTACAACCGTCAAGCACCACTCTTAAAACACCCTCATTTAACCTGGATCAAAGGGAACATTACTCAAGCCAATACCTTTAAAGAATTTCTTAAAGATTCTGATGCGCTCATTCATAGTGCAGGCTTAATTTCTATTGGAGATCAAAGCGCTAAGTTGGTGTATCAAGTAAATGTGGTGGGGACCGAACATCTTATAAAGGCTTGTTTGGAGTATCAAGTAAAGATGGTCTATATTAGTTCTTGTACGGCAGTAAAAGAAACGTTAGCCCATGAAGTTTTTAAAGAAGATCGGCCTTATAAAACACAAAACGACTTTACCTACGACTACACCAAGGCAATGGCTGAGCAAAAAGTGATAACTGCTATAAAAGAAAACAAACTATCCGCTTGTATTTTGCGTCCTACTTCTATTATCGGCCCTCCAGACGATAGGCCCTCTCCTTTTGGGAAAACGATACTGGATCTTGCCGCCTATAAAATGCCCATTGTTACCAGTGGAGGTTATAACCTGGTAGATGTTAGAGATGTGTCACAAACCATTATCAACAGCCTAGATAAAAAACTAGCAGGCGAGGTATACCTCCTTAGTGGTTCTTATGTAACTATAAAAGAAATCGCCAAAATTGCAAATCCAACTAAATTCTTTTTTAAAATTTCAATTGACCTATTACTGTTCTTATTGCCCTTGATTAAATGGTATGATAAACTGTTTGGAATGCCCTGGCCGCTTTCAAAAGAGAGTCTTATGACCCTTAAAATGGCACCGGTGCAGATGGACCACAGCAAGGCAACGAACCAATTAAATCATCAAAGCAGAGCTCCCTCAGAAAGTATCCTCGATTTGCTATCTTGGCATAAAAAACAACAGCCATGATTCCATTAGAAACATTTCACCTCATCTGTATTGTTTGGGCATTCATAGGCCTGGGCTCTTTTGTTTTATTACAATTTGTAAGAGCCCCCTATGGCAGACATATTCGTAAGGGTTGGGGGCCTGAGATTTCAAATCATGTGGGATGGGTATTGATGGAACTCCCGTCCTTTTTAATCATTTTTTATTTCTACTTTTTTTATGAGCAAAGCACCTATGCGAGTATGTTGAGTTTACTTTGGCTGATGCATTATTTTAATAGAACGTTTATCTATCCGTTTAGAATTCATACAAAAAAGAAAAAAATGCCCCTCACTATTGTGTTTTCTGCGATTGGTTTCAATTTTATGAATGCCGGCTTAAACGGCTATTTTTTGGCTTTTTTGGAGACCTACCAAGCTACTAATTTTGAAACTTGGAATTTTTACCTAGGAGCTGTTTTATTTGGTCTTGGGTTCGTCATCAATCAAGTAAGTGACCACCTTTTAATCCATCTCAGAAAACCAGGAGAAACCGGCTATAAAATTCCTCAAGGCTTTTTGTTTCGTTATATTTCCTGCCCTAATTATTTGGGAGAAATAGTTCAATGGATAGGATTTGCACTAATGGCTTGGAATTTTCCGGCACTTACTTTTTTAATTTGGACTGCAGCCAATTTACTCCCCAGAGTTTCGGGGCATCATAAATGGTATCAACAACATTTTGACCACTATCCTAAAAACAGGAAAGCCTTGATTCCGAGAATATGGTAATCATCTCAAAAAATAGTAAATTAGCCTTTGCTTATTAATCGTTAACTATTTATTCGTGTTCAATTTATCCCTACTTTCAAAAAATATTCTAGCCAACAAATGGCTCATTATTGTGTTGGTGCTTATAGGTACCTTGTTTTTCGGAAATGAATTGAAAAAACTTGAAATTGATGCAGACATTGTTAGGTCTTTGCCTGACGATGATGCCGACGCGAAGCTCTTAAAAAAAATTGGGGAGAATTTTGGGAGCAATAACATGGGGGTTATTATTCTTGAAACAGATAATATTTATCAACCTGCGGTCATTGAACACATCCAACTAATTACCAATACCCTCACAGAAATTGATGGTATTTCTTCCGTTTCTAGTTTAACGAATATCATCAATATTAAAGGAAGTGAATACGGGATTGAAATAGGAAAATTGGTAGACGAATACGAACTTCCTAAAACGGCTGAAGCTTTTGAAAAGCTTCGAACTAATATACTAAATAACCCCATGTACAAGGGTTCGATTGTTTCGGAAGATGAAACGGCTTCCCTCATTGTTTTTAATATCGAAAATGATGGGAATGTTAACCTTATAGCTAAAGAGGTTATCAACAAAACAACAGCCCTAGAAATCCCCGAAAAACTCTACTATATAGGATCTCCGATGTTGGTTACCTACATATCCGATTTGATGCGAAAGGATTTAACGACGCTTTTACCCATTGCATTTTTAGTGATTGCGATCGTATTATTGTTAAGTTTTAGATCGTTAAGTGGTGTTATACTGCCTCTTTTAATTGCAGTGATTAGTATTGTATGGAGTCTGGGAACCATGGCTTTTTTAGGGATTAAAATGTCGATGATCTCGAATAATATCCCTATTATTCTTCTGGCCATTGGAAGTGCCTATACCATCCACGTTATAAATCGAGTAAACAAAGTTCGATTGGAACAAGAACCAGCAGCCATACAAAAGGCATTGACCTTTGTATTAATACCTGTTATTCTTGCTGCATTAACAACCATCATTGGTTTTGTCTCCTTTATTTTTGGATCGTACCTGGAGATGATTGTTGACTTTGGAATATTTACCGCACTCGGAACCCTATTTGCCTGTCTCCTATCGATCTTTTTCGTTCCAGCTATTTTGAGGGTGTTCCGTTTTAAAAATAAAGTCACCACAACCCCTAAAGACCATTCTTTTTTAAACAAGTATTTGTTGAGCCCTCTATACCGTCTAGTTGCCAGCCAACCCAAAACAGTATTAATGGTGTGGATCGTATTAATGGGCTTTAGCGTGGTTCACCTTTTTTCTATTAAAAGAAGCGTCGATATTCAAGAATACTTTAAAAAAGACAATCCAACTCGTTTAGCAGAGCAGATTATGGTCGAAAAGTTTGGGGGTACTAAACCCATATTTGTTTATTTTAAAGGAAATATGCAAAGTCCTGCAGTGCTTAAAAAAATGTTAGAAACTTCCGCTTACATGGAACAAAGTCCTGATGTGTACACCTCCATGTCGATTGCCAAATTAATTGATGAAATCAATTACAATTTTACCAATTCCAACACCTTTCCTCAAAAAATAGAACAAATAGAACAGCTTTGGTTTTTATTAGACGGCAATGAAGTATTGCCCCGTTTTGTGAACGAAGAACTAACAGAGGGAATCATCATTTCAAAATTTAAATCTCCCGATAACACCTCAAAAAAAGAATTTGCGCGCTACATGAATCGCTTTATTACTGAAAACTCCACCGAAGATTGTCAAATACAAATAACAGGAATGCCCTTTGTAGACATCACCATGGATCAAAGTTTAATTAATAGCCAGATGGGTAGTATCGCCATTGCGATCTTTTTTGTCATCGTGCTGGTAGGAGCCATCCTGCGATCCTTAAAAAACGGTTTTTTGGCAGCCATTCCTATCATTGCGACCATGGTGCTCCTATTTGGGTTTATGGGCTTAACGGGGATATCCTTAAACATAGCTACCGTACTTGTAGCCAGTGTTGCCCTAGGGATTGGCATTGATTATGCCATCCACATTATAGCACATTTTAAATCATCGCTTAAAAAAAACAAGGAGGTTTATAAAGCCGTAGAAGAATCGATTTTTGTGAGTGGTAAAGCGATTATTATCAACGTTATTTCTGTAGCTGCAGGATTTTTAGTATTGCTATTATCAGATATGGTTCCCTTGCAATACTTTGGTTTATTAATTGCTTTAAGCATGATCAGCTCCTGCCTAGGTGCATTGACCTTATTACCTTCCTTATTAATATTGATAAATAAAAAAAACAATCATTATGAAAGTTAACCAGTTCCTTATACTCTTTTTTTTTAGCACCGTATTTTACGGACCTATAGCAGCTCAAAATGCGGAGACTTTATTGCAAAACATGGATATTTTAATTGCTGCACCTAAAGATAAAGATGCCAACGTTTTAATGATTATTAAAGATAAAAATGGAATTGTAAAAGAACGTGAGGCTGTCTTAAAACAAAAAGGAAAATATAAAAAATTATACCGATATACCAAACCAGAAAAACAAGCAGGTATTGCGACCTTATCCCTTCCAGACAATGTTATTTGGTTGTATATGCCCGCATTTGGTAAGGCAATTCGAATTTCATTATTAAGTAAAAGCCAGGCTTTTAATGGAACTGATTTTTCGCAAGAGGACATGAGCGGTATCCCCTACAGCGATCGTTACGAACCAAGCTTAATGAGCGATCCAAATGATGAAAATTATCAATTGGAATTAAGACCAAAATCAAAAAAGTCTAAGTATGCAAAAATCATTTTGACCATGGATAAAAACCATTACTATCCTGTGAAAATGGAATACTATAATAAAGCCGATAAATTAATCAAGATTGCTAATTTTAAGTATCAAAAGCAAGGCGCCTACTGGTTTGCCAAAGAAGTGATGATGACCACAGTTTTAAAAGAACACTCCACCACTATTGTATTGTCAGATGTAAAGTTTGATCAAGGATTAAGCGATGCCCTTTTTACCATTGAAAATTTAAAGCAAGAACAATAAGCTACCCCTAGTCGAGAAAACTATAATGGGTTGTTTTACTTTTATGCTGATTGATGGTTTTTTTGATATTGGTCAATGTTTTGAAGGGAGTATCTTCTACAAATAAATTGGCCAACCATGAAGGAACGGCTCCTCCTGGGTCTACTTGCATTAAAAAGATCACATCTAATTTATCTTCAGCGAGTACTTTTACCTTCCAATAACCATTTCCTCTCACCCGAATGTATTGCTCATTTTCCGCTAAGTAATCATCCAGTACCTCGATACTAACCGTTAATTCTTTTTCGTCGGGGTTCCAGCTAAATTTATTTCGATAAACACCATCTCTGTTTTTGTAGGGAAACGGTGCTTTTGCTATCGAATAATAAATCTGTAAGGTATCACTTGTTCGTTCCAACAATGCCGCAGATTTTACATTATGTCCCCAATCTGGATAGCGCTCTAAATCAAAAATAGTATGGACAAAATCGTGTATCGATGCGTCAATGGTAGTAATACCCTTAAATGTTTTAAAGGCATAGATTCCTTCTTCTTCTAAATAAACTTGTATTCCATCTTTATCTTTTATCAATTCCCACTGTTCTTGAGCGGTTAGACTAAAATTCGTGCATAAAAAAATTAACGTAATGTAACTAATTGTTTTCATAAATAAGGTGTTATTCAACGATGACGTTTTCAGGGACATCATAGGCATAAGCATCCATAAAAAACCGCCACTCGTTGCGAATGGTTTCTAATTGATGCTTTTCTATATAATGTTTATTTTTATTGTAACTCTTCATTTTATCAATATAATGTTCGAATCGGGGGAATGCTGCTTCAAAATTATCAAGATCCAAATGATTATAAATAGTTTCTAAAACCGTCAAGGGTGATTTTTCTAATTCTGTATAAGGAACCTCCACTAAATTTTTAGCGGGTATAGCCTCTTTTTCTTGAAGATAGTCGTTCATAATTTTTTTATAAATCGAAATGATATTGGTATCGATCTGATCGGTATGAATCGCCTGCAATTGCAAGGGTGGTAACATTTTCCGATAGAAATTTTGTGTGGATAAAAATACCTCCACAGGATTCCTATGAATAAAAATAAATTTTGCATCTGGAAACATCGATAATAAGGTCTTAATACGTCCGGTATTCGGAGGGTTTTTGGAGAGATACCGGTCGCCGGTCGTATTTTTAATTGCTTTTTTTATAAATAATTGGTAGTCTGATTTCCATCGATCTAATTGCTTTTTTTTAACCCTATGAAAGCGAATGTAAGTATCGTAAAATTGAATCATTTTTTGAGGGAACATCCAAAAGAAATAGAAACTAAGTGGTGTTTTAGCTCCCAAAGCAAATTCTTCTTCCTGAGGTAACGAAGATCCCAAACTTACATTGTCTCCTTTTCGAGTTCCAGGAATTAATAAAGAAGAAAAACCTTTGAATAAAAAACGTCCTAATTTATTAAATAAGGTATCTGGAAACACACTTTGATACGTAGAAGCATAAGCCATTTGCGAGTCTTGACATAGTAAATTATGCAAATGAGTGGTTCCACTTCTCCAATGACCAATAATAAACACTGGAGCTTTCGATAGGTCTTTATGTTTAAAACGAGGGTTTATAAATAAACGCTCATAGGTTCTAAAAGGATAGTTTATGATATTGATCAGCACCAATATAACTATTCTTAAAAAGTATTTTAAAGACAGTTTGTTTTTGATGATTAAACTTAAAACAACTGTCATAGAATAGCCAATAGCGGGTGGAAATAACATTCCTCTTTTACTTTTTTTTGTCATGAATGGTAGCTTGCTTTAAAAAAAGAGAATTAGTTAAAAAGGTCAAGTAATTGTTGGATATTACAATCTGATTGCTCACCAGACTTCATATTTTTTAAGGTAAAAGATTGGTTGCTTATTTCTTTATCGCCGGCAAGAATTACATAAGGAATTGCTCGTTTATCGGCATAACCCATTTGTTTCCCCATTTTAGCCGAATCAGGATAGAGCTCACAAGCAATCTTATTTTTTCTTAAAACTGCCATCGCTTGCATCGCATAGAGAGATTCTTTATCTCCAAAATTGATAAACAATACTTTTGTGTTGGCTACTATGGTAGGGGGAAATAAGTTGAGTTCTTCTAAAACTAAATATATTCGGTCCAAACCAAAGGAGATTCCAACCCCACTCATATTTTTTAATCCAAAAATCCCTGTTAAATCGTCGTAGCGGCCACCGCCACCAATGCTTCCAAGCTGCACTGTTTTTGGAGGGCTCACCTCTACGATGGCTCCGGTATAATAATTAAGCCCTCTTGCAAGGGTAACATCAAGCTCCAGGTTCGCTACTTTTAATTCGAGAGTTTGGAAAGCCTCGCATATAAACTCTAGTTCTTCAATACCTTTTAAACCAGTCTCTGAAGTTGCCAATATATTTTTTAATGCTAACAGTTGGTCGGTGGTGCTTCCTTTTAAATTAAATAAAGGCGTTAATTTTTCTAAGGCTCCTTCAGTGATTCCTTTGCTTAACATTTCTGTTTTCACGCCTACCTCACCAATTTTGTCGAGTTTGTCTAAGGCAATGGTAAAGTCTATTAATTTATCCTCGGCACCAATAACTTCAGCAATGCCCGTTAAAACTTTACGATTGTTTAATTTTATAACAACTCCCGCTAAATTTAATTGACTAAAAACATCATCATACAATTGGATTAGTTCTACCTCCTGCCACAACGATTTAGAACCTACTACATCGGCATCGCATTGATAAAACTCTCTAAATCTTCCTTTTTGTGGACGATCTGCTCTCCACACAGGTTGTATTTGAGAGCGCTTAAAAGGGAAGGTTAAATCGTTTTGATGTTGTACCACATACCGAGCAAAAGGTACCGTAAGATCATATTTTAGGGCCTTCTCCGATATACTAGAGGTTACTTTTAAGCTGTTTTTTTCTTTTAAATATTCTATATCGGTCTTTTTTAAAAAATCACCGCTGTTCAATATCTTAAAGATCAAACGATCTCCCTCCTCGCCATACTTTCCCATTAACGTTTCACTTTTTTCAAAAGAAGGGGTTTCAATAGGTTGATACCCGTAATTTACAAAACTAGTTCGCATGATATCCATGATGTAGTTTCGTTTCGATACTTCGAGTGAAGAAAAATCTCTGGTTCCTTTTGGTATGGATGGTTTTTGTGCCAAGTTAATTTAATTTAAAATTCAATTTTGAGACTAAGTTATGCAAATATCTTAATTTCAAATTTAATTTATTAGATAATTTAAAATAATGGTAACTTTATACATCAAATTTAGTCTAACCGTTAAACCAATCTAACGTTTATGTTTTCCCTTTTCCGTGTGAATGTACTTATAGCCATCAATTCTATCAAAACTCAGCTTTTGAGGACTATTTTAACTGTGGTGATTATCGGTATCGGCATCTGGGCTTTGGTGGGTATTTTAAGTTCTGTGGAGGCTATGGAAAATTCTATTTCTGGTAATTTTGCTACCATGGGCTCGAATACCTTTAATATACAACGTTATGACTTTAATGTGCAACGTCGAGGCCGCGAACGTGAAAAAGTAAATTCAATTATTAGCTACCAGAACATTCGAGAATTTATCGATATTTACGAATTTCCTACCACACAAACGTCCATTTCATTTAGAGGAACTAGCGGCGCTGAAGTAAAGTTTGAAAGCAACAAAACCGATCCTGAAGTTCAAGTTTACGGTATTAATGAATACTATCTTGAAAATACCGGGACAGCTATTGAATCTGGTAGAAACTTCAATGTTTTTGATATTCAAAACAACAATAATGTATGTATTATTGGTTCTGATTTTTTAAAGAGTTTGTTTATCAACGACAATCCTATTGGAAAAAAAATTAGCATACGAGGGGTTAAATTTAAAGTGATTGGTGTGCTGGAGTCTAAAGGAGCTACCTTTGGAAACAATCAAGATCTTCGAGTTTTAATTCCTATACAAGTAGCAAGAGGAATCTTTACAGCACCTAATATCAATTATACCATCAGCATCATGGTCAAAAATACGGAGATGTTAAACGCTGCTCAAGACGAGGCGGTTGTCATTTTCAGAAATATTCGGGGTTTAAGTCCTATTGAAAAAAATGATTTTGGAATGGAGCGAAGTGACGACCTCATCAACCGAATTACTAGCATCACAGGATACCTTGAAATAGCAGCATGGATTATTAGCATCATTACCATCTTAGGCTCTTCGATAGCCTTAATGAATATCATGCTAGTGTCGGTTACGGAACGTACTCGTGAAATTGGAGTCCGGAAGGCCTTAGGTGCTAAGAACTCAACCATTTCGACTCAATTTTTTATTGAAACCATTGTGATTGGCCAAATTGGTAGTGTTTTAGGTATTTTACTTGGAATTGCTACCGGAATGATTTTTTCTTCTTTTTTTGAATCCGAATTTTCTCTGCCATGGATTCCTATGTTATGGGCAACGATTATCACTTTTATCGTAGCCATTATTGCAGGTTTTTATCCCGCAATGAAAGCTTCAAAACTAGACCCTATTGAAAGCCTGAGGTATGAGTAGTGAGTCGGTATTTTATTTTTTTTAAACTCCGTGCAATAATTGAACCTTCCAATCAGTTTACATTTAAAAGATTTTGATGAAAAAATTAATATATTTTTGTTTTGTTTTTATAGTGATTGCTTGTAATAAAGACGATGATAAAACCGATGGTGTTTGTTATTCAAATTCGAATACAGAACTTATAATCCATGACGGTATTGATAGAGAATATTTTTTGTATGTACCCGACTCCTATAATGGTTCTGTAGCG
>Ga0228664_1001484_pt1 | contig 11829 bp, 11 predicted proteins | sample 78DmetaG_FD_183029 | JGI IMG/M metagenome (GOLD analysis project Ga0228664, IMG submission 183029) | Seawater microbial communities from Monterey Bay, California, United States - 78D | ecosystem: Environmental > Aquatic > Marine > Coastal | place: USA: California | collected 2016-09-26 | reverse complement strand
CCAGCAATGATTCGTAAGTTTCACGATGCAAAACTCAACAATAATGCAGATGTAACGCTTTGGGGTAGTGGAACACCAATGAGAGAATTTTTATTTGTAGACGATATGGCAGAAGCAGTTGTATATGCCCTAGAGAACGAGTTGCCAGAATACCTATATAATGTTGGTTCTGGTAAAGATATTACAATAAAAGAGCTCGCAGAAACAATTCAAAAAGTTACAGGACACAAAGGAAATATTGATTGGGATTTAAAGAAACCAGATGGTACTCCTAGAAAATTAATGGATGTTTCAAAGATGCAAAATATCGGTTGGGAATACTCAACAGAATTACAAGAAGGAATTGAAAAAACCTATGCATGGTTTTTAGAAAATATTGAAAATATTAAAGAAGTAAAGTTAGAAGCCAAATAAATTTTATGAAAGTAGCGTTAATTACAGGTATAACAGGTCAAGACGGGTCCTATTTAGCAGAATTGTTATTAGAAAAAGGATATATGGTTCATGGTATTAAAAGAAGAGCCTCACTTTTTAATACAGACAGGATAGATCACTTATATCAAGACCCTCATGATCCTAACCAAAGATTAAAATTACATTATGGAGATTTAACAGATGCAATGAATTTAACTCGTATTATTCAAGAATGTCAGCCTGATGAGATATACAACTTAGGGGCAATGTCACATGTTAAAGTTTCTTTTGATATGCCAGAATATGTTGGTAATGTTGATGGGTTAGGAACATTAAGAATTTTAGAAGCTGTAAGAATTCTCGGTTTAGAAAAGAAAACAAGAATATACCAAGCGTCTACATCTGAGTTATTTGGAGGATTACCAGAAAATAAAAATAGCAGCGGTTTTTATGATGAAAATTCTCCACTGTATCCAAGATCTCCATACGGTGTTGCAAAAATCTATGGTTTTTGGATTACAAAAAATTATCGTGAAGCTTATAACATGTTTGCCTGTAATGGTTTGTTATTTAATCACGAGTCTCCAAGAAGAGGTGAAACATTTGTAACAAGAAAAATTACACGTGCCGTTGCTAAAATAGCATTAGGGCTTCAGAATAAGTTTTATTTAGGGAACTTAGAGGCAAAACGTGATTGGGGACATGCTAAGGATTATGTAAGAATGATGTGGATGATATTACAAGCGGATACCCCAGAAGATTGGGTCATTGCTACTGGAGAAACGACTACTGTTAGAGATTTCGTAAGAATGGCTTTTGGTGAGGTAGGAATTGAAATTGAATTCAAAGGCACTGGTGTTGATGAAAAAGCATTTGTAACGAAGTGTAATAAAGAAGAGTATCAACTAGAAGTTGGTAAAGAAGTGCTTTCTGTAGATCCAACTTATTTTAGACCTACCGAAGTCGATTTATTAATTGGAGATCCAACCAAAGCTAAAGAGAAATTAGGTTGGGTTCCTGAATATGACCTCGAGAGCTTAGTAAAAGATATGATGGAGTCTGATGTAAAGTTAATGAAAAAAGATTTGGATTTGTTGAAGGCAGGTCATGAAATTTTAAAACAAGTTGAGTAAATTAAGTTATTTTAATTTTGAATAAGAAAAAAAACTTAGTCGTTTTTGGGACAAGACCTGAGGCAATTAAAATGGCTCCTTTGGTTAAGGAATTTCAAAAAAATATCGAGGAATTTGAAACAAAAGTTTGTGTAACTGCGCAACATCGTGAGATGCTAGATCAGGTGTTGCAATTTTTTGAAATTACACCAGACTATGACTTGGATTTAATGCAACCTGGACAAAATTTATACGGTTTGACTGCAATAATTATTACTAGTTTACGAACCGTTTTGGAAGATTTTCAACCCGATTTCGTCTATGTTCATGGCGATACTACGACAACAATGGCTGGTTCTATTGCTGCTTTTTACAACGGGACAAAAGTTTGTCATGTGGAGGCGGGTTTACGTACGCATAACAAATGGTCTCCGTTTCCTGAAGAAATGAACCGACAAGTAACAGGAAGGATATCTGATTACCATTTTGCACCAACGAATACTTCTAAAGAAAATTTGTTAAAAGAGAATGTTGTTGAATCGACTATTTTAGTTACTGGAAATACGGTAATCGACGCTTTATTGGATTCAGTAAAAAAAGTAAATGAAAACCCTAGTGAGTTGATTGTTGATTTATCGCAGAATATTGGTGATAAAGAAGTGGTATTGGTTACAGGGCACCGTCGTGAAAATCATGGAGCAGGTTTTGAACGCATTTGTCAAGCCTTAAAACGAATTGCTGCTGACGATGAAAATCGATTGGTTATTTATCCTGTTCATTTAAACCCAAAAGTACAAGAACCTGTAAATCGAATATTAGGAGAGGTTTCCAATGTTTTACTAATTGAACCCTTAGCGTATCAGGATTTTATTTGGTTGATGAATCGTTCAAAAATTATCATAACCGACAGTGGTGGTGTACAAGAAGAAGCGCCCAGTTTAGGAAAACCAGTCTTAGTGATGCGTGATACTACAGAACGCCCAGAAGCGGTGGAAGCTGGAACTGTATTATTAGTAGGTACTAACGAAGATTTAATTGTTGAAAAAGCATTAGAACTGTTACATAACAAAGATGCTTTTGAGAAAATGTCTATGCTTCACAATCCCTATGGGGATGGAAAAGCATGTATGAGAATTGTAAATTATATAAAAGAAATAAAAAATTGAAACCAGAAGTAGTAACAATAGGACTAGGATATATAGGATTACCTACATCGGCCTTAATTGCGAGTAATGGGACCCGAGTGTTAGGTGTTGATATTAACGAATCTGTGGTAGATACTATTAATCAAGGTAAAATACATATTATAGAACCTGAATTGGATGTTTATGTAAAAGAGGCTGTTGAAGCCAATTTATTTCGAGCTGCAGCAAAAGCAGAGGAGGCAAATACCTACTTAATTGTTGTTCCTACGCCTTTTAAAGGAAATAATGAACCGGATATATCCTTTGTTGAGGCAGCAACCAAAGGAATAATTCCTTTATTAAAAGAAGGAGATTTGTATATCATTGAATCGACTTCACCTATTGGGACTACTGAGAAAATGCAAAAATTAATTTATGATTCCAGGCCTGAATTAAACGAAAAATTGTATATGGCTTACTGCCCAGAACGTGTTTTGCCAGGTAATGTAATGTTCGAGTTGGTGAATAATGATCGTGTAATTGGAGGAATTGATAAAAAGTCTACCCAAAAAGCCATTGATTTTTATAGTAAATACGTACAGGGAGAATTGCATGCTACTAATGCTAGAACCGCAGAGATGTGTAAATTGGTTGAAAACTCCTCAAGAGATGTTCAAATTGCCTTTGCTAATGAGTTGTCCTTGATTTGTGATAAGGCAGATATCAATGTTTGGGAGCTGATTAGTTTAGCAAACAAGCATCCAAGGGTCAATATTTTACAGCCTGGTGCGGGAGTTGGTGGGCATTGTATCGCAGTTGACCCTTATTTTATTGTCTCAGATTACCCCATGGAATCAAAAATCATTGGAACGGCGAGAGAAGTAAATAATTATAAATCTTTTTGGTGCGCAGAAAAGATTCAAAATGAAAAATTAAAATTTGAATTGGAACATGGCAGAAAGCCTAAAACAGCCTTAATGGGACTGGCCTTTAAACCCAATATTGATGATCTGCGAGAATCTCCGGCAAAATATATTGCACAGAAGGTTTTACAGAACTCAAATAATGAAGAATGTTATATTGTAGAACCAAATATATATTCTCATTCGGTTTACAAATTAACTGATTACGAAGAGGCAATTGAAAAGGCAGATATTATTGTATTTTTAGTCGCACATAAGGAATTTAAAAAAATAGATATTTCTGACGATAAAATTACGTTGGATTTTTGTGGAATAAATATTAAGTAATTATAATAAAATGTTAGAATTAAGCAATAAATCAATTTTAATTACGGGAGGCACTGGATCTTTAGGAAAAGCACTGACCAAACACATTTTAAAATATCATTCAAATATTAAGAAATTAGCTATTTATTCGAGGGACGAACAAAAGCAATTTCAGATGGCTATGGAATATCCTGCTAATCAATATCCTCAAATTCGATTTTTAATTGGAGATGTGAGGGATGAAGAAAGATTAAAAAAAGCTTTAAAAGATATAGATTATGTGATTCATGCAGCAGCTATGAAACATGTGCCAATTGCCGAATACAATCCAGATGAGTGTGTAAAAACCAATATTCATGGGGCTCAAAATGTAATTAACGCCTCTTTAGAAACTGGAGTGGAACGTGTGGTGGCACTTTCTACTGATAAAGCTTGTGCACCTATCAATTTGTATGGTGCTACCAAATTAGCTTCTGATAAGTTATTTGTTGCAGCGAATAATGTGACGGGTTGGAATCCCATTCGTTTTTCAGTAGTACGTTATGGCAATGTGATGGGTTCTAATGGCTCTGTCATACCGTTTTTTATCAATAAAAAGAAAGAAGGAATATTACCGATTACAGATCCTAACATGACTCGTTTCAATATTTCCTTACAAGGAGGTGTAGATATGGTAATGCATGCCTTAGATAAAGCTTGGGGTGGGGAAATTTTTATCCCAAAGATTCCTTCTTATAAAATAACAGATGTTGCAGAAGCCATCGGTCCAGAATGTGAACATAAAGTAGTTGGTATTCGACCTGGTGAAAAAGTACATGAAGAAATGATCACACCTTCAGATTCTTTTTATACCTATGATCTAGGAAAGTATTACACTATTTTGCCAACCATACCCAAATGGAACCTAGAAAAATTTATAATTGAATTTGAAGCAGTAAAGGTTAAAGAAGGATTCGCCTATAATTCAGGAGATAATACTGAATGGGAAACCGTCGACGGTCTTAGAGAACTGATTAAGGAACATGTAGATTCTAATTTCGAAGTATAATTATGATACCTTACGGAAGACAAAATTTGGATCAACAAGATATTGATGCCGTAGTTGAAACTCTAAGCTCAGATTTTCTTACTCAAGGACCAAAAGTGAAAGAGTTCGAAGAAAAGTTTGCTGATTATGTCGGTTCAAAATATGCTGTAGCTGTGAATAATGCGACTTCTGGATTGCATTTAGCAGTTTTAGCTTTAGGATTAGAAAGAGGAGATCGTGTGATCACAACACCTATTACTTTTGCGGCCTCTGCCAATTGTGTGCGTTTTTGTGGAGGAGAAGTTTGGTTTGCAGATATTGATTCGGATACCTATTTACTAGACATCAATAAAACACGAGAGCTTATAGAAAGTAAGCCTAAAGGCTTTTTTAAAGGAATCATACCTGTAGATTTTTCGGGCTTACCAGTTAATTTGGAAGAGTTTCGAGCATTGGCAGAAGAACATAATTTATGGATCATAGAAGATGCTTGTCATGCTCCTGGTGGTTATTTTGTGGATTCAAAAGGAAATAAACAGTTTTGTGGAAATGGAAACTATGCAGATATCGGTGTGTTTTCCTTTCATCCTGTTAAACATATTGCTTGTGGAGAAGGGGGGATGCTAACGACCAACTCCGAAGAGATCTATAAAAAACTACTGTTGTTGCGCACTCATGGAATTACTAAAGAAAATATGCAGGATGATCATGGTGGTTGGTTTTATGAAATGCAAACATTGGGCTATAATTATAGATTAACCGATATTCAATCTGCCTTGGGTATTACTCAGTTGGCTAAAAATAAAGATGGAGTAGAACGTAGAAATGAAATTGCAAAAATATATAAAGACGCTTTTCAAGGAAAATTTAAATTCCAAAGCTTGCCTCCCAACACTTACAATGCTTATCATCTATTCATTATTGAAGTGCCAGACAGAAAAGGCTTGTATGACCATTTAAGAATTAACAATATTTATTCCCAAATTCATTATATCCCTGTTCATACCTTACCTTATTATAAAGCAATTGGTTATGAAGGTGCAGATCTACATAATTCTGAAGATTATTACAGAAAATGTATAAGTTTACCAATGTTTCCTGTGCTAAGCAATAACGAACAAGAATTTGTTATCGATAAGGTTCTCGAATTTTTTGATAACAAGCTTTAAGATGAAGAATGATAAACTTGTTTTAGGAACTGTTCAGTTTGGATTACCTTATGGAATTAATAATGATTCAGGAATGCCTTCATTGGAAAACGTCTTTTCAATTTTAGGATTTGCGAAAGATAATAATATTCATTTCCTCGATACTGCCGTGGGATATGGTTTCGCTGAAGAAAGAATTGGGAAATTTCATAGTAACAACCCAACTAAAATTTTTGAAGTAAACACAAAATTCTCTAAAGGTAGAATTAAAGATCCTTTAGAACAAGTTATCTCATCAATTGAAAGATTAAAGGTTTCTTTCATTAATACAATTATGTTCCATTCACTTTATGATTATATAAACAATCGTGACAAAATAGCATTGCTTTTTAAGGAAAGCAAAGACATACATTTTAAGAAATTCGGAGTTTCTGTTTATACTGTAGAAGAGCTTGAAATATTGAAAAATATTGAGGAGATTGAAGTAGTTCAAGTTTCCTTCAATTTATTAGATAATGAATCAAAAAAAGGAGCTATTCTCTCCGAATTAAAAATTTTAGGTAAGGAAATTCATGTTAGATCTTGTTTTTTGCAAGGTTTGTTTTTTAAGTCAACTGAGAAATTGACTGGTAAATTGAAAAGCCTTTCTAAGTATCTAAATATAATAAAAACAATTGCAAAGGAAAATAATCTGTCCACAGGTCAATTAGCTCTTTGCTATTGTTTATCAAAACCATATATAGATTATGTGCTTATCGGAGTTGACTCAAAAGAGCAATTGCAGCAAAACATGAATTGGGCTTCGAAAAACTTAAATAAAAATATTGTGAGTGAAGTAGACAGAATTGATATTAATGATGAAGAATTATTAAATCCGTCAAAATGGTAAACGGTAATAAAATTGTAATTGTAACTCAAGCTAGAATTGGAAGTTCAAGGTTTCCAAGGAAGATCATGCAAAGGTTGGGTAATAAAACTTTGATAGAACATCACTTGGATAGGTTACTAAGTGTAAAGAATGTGGATAAGGTAATCGTTGCCACAACGAAGGAGAGCGGAATAGAGGAGCTAATTTATCTACTGAGTAAAAAAGAGGTTAAAGTTTATCAAGGTAGTACAGATAATGTTCTTGACCGATTTTATAAAGCTGTAAAGGATGAAGCTCCAGATTATGTAGTTAGAGTGACTTCAGATTGTCCTTTAATTGATCCAGAATTAATAGAAGAGGTGATTACTTTTACAATAAATAAAGGTTTGGATTATGGGGCAAATGTTTTAAAAGAGTTATATCCAGATGGACAGGATATTGAGGTTTTTAGATTTTCTGCATTAGAAAAGGCTTTTAAAGAAGCATCTTTAAATTCAGATAAGGAACATGTAACTCCTTTTATTCGAAGAAACTCTTCCTTCGTGGGAGGTGAATTGTTTAAATCTGACAATTATAATTGTGAAGCAAATTATAATGGTATACGAATGACTATAGATGAAAAACCTGACCTATATGCATGTGAAACAATGATAGGAAAGCTAGGGAATGATGCAAAATGGAAAGATTATACTGATTTTATTATAGAGAATCAACAATTGTTTAAAAATCAGAAAATTAAAAGAAATGAAGGTTTTGAGAAATCTTTAAAAAATGATTAAGATGGGAAAAGGACAAGATTTATATAAAAGAGCTAAGCAAATTATTCCTGGTGGTACAATGTTGCTGTCAAAAAGACCTGAGATGTTTTTACCAGACCATTGGCCTTCTTATTATGAAAAAGCTAATGGATGTAAAATTACTGATTTGGATGGGAAAGAATATATTGATATGTCTATCATGGGGATTGGAACCAATACTCTTGGATATGGTAATGAAAAAGTTGATAAGGCCGTTATGGATGTTGTTGGAAAGGGAAACATGTCAACATTTTCTTGTCCAGAGGAAGTTGCCTTAGCAGAACGATTAATAGAAATTAACCCTTGGGCAGATATGGTGCGGTTTGCTAGGACTGGTGGTGAGGCAAATTCAATCGCTATTCGAATAGCAAGGGCTGCATCAGGTAAAGACAAAGTAGCTATATGTGGTTATCATGGTTGGCATGATTGGTATTTGTCAGCAAATCACAATGCGGGAGATGATTTATCTGGGCATTTAATCCCTGGTCTAAGTCCAAAAGGAGTTCCAAAAAGTTTAAAAGATACAGTTTATCCATTTAATTATAATAACTACCAAGAGTTATTGGAAATTGTAAACAACAATGATATAGGTGTTATAAAAATGGAGGTGGTTAGAAATTTTGGACCTGAAGATGATTTTCTTCAAAAGGTTAGAGATCTGGCTAATGAAAAAGGAATTGTTTTAATTTTTGATGAATGTACTTCTGGGTTTAGAGAAACCTTTGGAGGGATATTCAAAAAATACAATGTTGAACCAGATGTTGCAATGTATGGTAAAACTATAGGTAATGGATATGCTCTTACAGCAGTTGTAGGTAGAGCGTCGGTTATGCAAGCTGCACAGACTTCGTTTATTAGTAGTACCTTTTGGACAGAACGTATAGGTCCCACAGCAGCTTTGGCTACATTAGAAGAAATGGAATGTCTAAAATCTTGGGAGATTATCACCAACCAAGGTTCTAAGATGCAAGATTTATGGAAGAAACTAGCAAATGAAAATAATGTATCGATTTCTGTTAACGGGATTCCAGCTCTTTCTACCTACACCTTCAATTCAGATAGTGCATTGAAATATAAGACATTAGTTACCCAAGAAATGTTGAAAAAGGGATTTTTAGCTAGTACTTTATTTTATGCTAGTGTCGCACATACTGATGAGCATATAGCTATATATGGTGAAGCATTAAATGAGGTTTTTCATCTTATTAATAAATGTGAAGCCGATATCTTAAATATTGATGAGCTATTAGATGGCCCTGTTTGTCATTCAGGTTTTAAAAGGTTAAATTAATGAGGTACTATAAAATTCTTGAACAAAACGTTTTTGAGAAAGATAAATATAAGCTAGTGCCTATTCGTCATAAAGATCGTTACGATATTATGAAATGGCGTAATGAACAACTATTTCATTTACGTCAGTCAGAACCCTTAACTAGAGAAAAGCAAGATGGCTATTTTACTAATGTGGTAGCAAAATTGTTTGATCAGGGGCAACCCGATCAAATACTCTTCTCATTTTTAAAAAATGATATTTGTATCGGCTACGGTGGTTTAGTTCATATCAATTGGATAGATAAAAATGCCGAGATTTCATTTATTATGAATACAAGTTTGGAATTAGGACAATTCACTCATATATGGAGAACTTATCTAGAGTTAATTGAGATAATTGCATTTGAGCAATTAAAATTTCATAAAGTATTTACGTATGCTTTTGATCTAAGACCTCATTTATATGAAGTTTTAGAAGACAACAATTATATCAAAGAAGCGACATTAACAGAACATTGTTTATTTGAAGGTAAGTATGTAGACGTAGTTATTCATTCCAAAATAAGTCAGCTATGTTAAGTTATAGATATGCGACAGCACAAGACGTTATTCTTTATTTTAATTGGGCAAATGATGCGGTTGTAAGAGAAAAATCATACAATTCACAGGCCATCAGTCTTGATACCCATACTAAATGGTTTGACAAGAAGCTAGCTTCTAAAGATACAATGATGCTTGTTTTTGTAAACGAAAAGGAAGAGTCAATTGGTCAGGTTAGAATTGAAAAAAAAGGATTAATAGAAGCTGTGATAGGAATCTCTATCGATTCAAATCACAGAGGAAAAGGATACGCTGCAGAAATGTTAAAGTTGGCCACGAATCATTTTTTAGAAAAAAATAAAACAGTAAAAATACATGCTTACATAAAAGAAACTAATGTAGCTTCTAAAAGAGTTTTTGTAAAAGCAGGATTTAGGTTTCAAAAAATGGTGGATTACTTAGGACATTACAGTTACTTTTATATAAAAGACAGAATATGATAATTGAAAATTTTAAAATTGATAATAGAATTAAAGTTTTTATCATAGCAGAATTATCTGCTAATCATGGCGGTAAAATAAAAACAGCAATAGAAACTATAAGGGCTGCAAAACGAACTGGAGCAGATGCCATAAAGTTACAGACATATACCGCGGACACCATAACAATTAATAGTAAAAAAGATGATTTTATAATTAAAGGAGGTACTATTTGGGATGATAGAAATTTATATGAACTTTATCAAGAAGCAAGTTTACCTTGGGAGTGGCATAAAGATTTATTTGATTGTGCTAAAGAAGAGGGCTTAGTTTGTTTTTCTTCACCCTTTGACAATACGGCAGTTGATTTTTTGGAAGATCTAGATACTCCAATTTACAAAATTGCCTCATTTGAAATTACAGATATCCCTCTAATAGAATATACAGCCAGTAAAGGCAAGCCTATGATTATGTCTACTGGAATAGCTTCCTATGATGATATTGAGTTGGCGGTAAACACTTGCAGAGCTGTGGGTAATAATGATATTACTTTATTAAAATGTACTTCTTCGTATCCAGCACCATTTGAAGAGGCTAATTTGGTAATGATGCAGCGATTTGCCAAAGATTTTGGCGTAAAAGTAGGTCTTTCAGATCATACTTTAGGAACAACCTTACCGGTTGTAGCAACCGCATTAGGAGCAACTGTAATAGAGAAACATTTTATCTTAGATAAATCTATTGGAGGTCCGGATGCTAGTTTTTCATTAGACGAAAAAGAGTTTACAGAAATGGTTACTGCAGTGAGGATTGCGGAAAAAGCAATGGGAAACGAAACTTATGAATTAACCGAAAAGCAGAAAAAAGGAAAAGATTTTTCGCGTTCTCTATATGCTGTTGAAGATCTTAAGAAAGGAGATGTTATAACCGACAATAATATAAGATCCATAAGACCTGGGTTTGGCTTACACCCAAAATATTATTATCGATTGCTCGGAAAAGAGGTGAATTGTAATATAGAAAAAGGTACCCCTATTTCTTTAAATATGCTGAAACATCCACTAAAATGATTAAAAAGATTGCTACAAATACTTTAGCGAATTACATCTTAAAAGGGTTACAACTTGTGCTAAATTTAGTCGCCATACCTATATTGGTACACAAATTGGGTGAGGAAGGCTTTGGAATTATTCTATTCGCTGGTGTTATAGTTGGGTATTTCAATGTTTTAGAACTTGGAATTTCTGATGGTGTTACCAAATATGTTGCTCAGTATTTAGCTTTGAAAAATTATGAAAAACTTCAAAAGATTATTAATTCCTCATTGAATCTTTTCCTATTTATTGGTGTTTTAGTGGCAATATTAATTGTTACCTGGTCTTATCTTGGTGGCGTTTCTTGGTTCAACGTTGATAATATGCAGGAGTCTAACTATACTAAAGTATTTATTGCTGCTGGATTTGTAGCTATTACTTCTTGGCCACAAATTCTTTTGAAGAGTGTTTTCAAAGGAATTCAAGACTTTGTTACATTAAATATAATGGTAGGTGTAGGCAGATTAATTTCGGTAGGCTTGGCTATTTTAGTTGCATTATATACAGAAATAGATATTGTTTACATCTTTTTGTTGTTTAATTTGGATAAAGTTGTATTAACATTTTGGCAATATTGGGTCTTGAAGAAAAAACTACCATTTTGGTCTTTTAAATTATTTTACTTTGATAAACCTACCTTTAGATTTATTTTTTCATTTAGCGGTTGGATCATGCTAGGGCAACTAGCTGTACTGCTAGAATATCAGGCGGATCAACTAATTATT
>Ga0228664_1001483_pt1 | contig 11831 bp, 8 predicted proteins | sample 78DmetaG_FD_183029 | JGI IMG/M metagenome (GOLD analysis project Ga0228664, IMG submission 183029) | Seawater microbial communities from Monterey Bay, California, United States - 78D | ecosystem: Environmental > Aquatic > Marine > Coastal | place: USA: California | collected 2016-09-26 | reverse complement strand
CGAAAGTGCCATAGCAACCAGAATTATCGATTGCGCCTGATTGGGCCTCCGACGGCCTCCTAGACGCTGAGAAAATCCCCGGAAGTTGATGGCCATCGTTTGCTGCGTTTTTACACGGTCTGGGCCAGAAGCGGCCAGTCTGCCCGATAAATACATACGTCCTCTTTTCCATCTGTTCCATTGGAGACTTGCCTGCCGAGGCATGGCGCAAGCCGCTGTCTGTAGCCATGCTGAGTGCCTAGCAGTTTCATTCTGGCGTGCGTTAGAGTCGCTTCTGCAAGGGGGGCATACCGTCTCGGCCACCACCGCTGCGCCATGTGAAAGGAGAAAAACATTGAAGTGGATCAGTGCGCTTGAGCTAGGGCAGTGGGCCGACACCCTCCAAGGCAGGGATAAAGTTCCCGAACTGGTGGCTGACCTCACCTGGGCCACCGCCTCCCGGGTGCGTCGGCTTCGTTTTTTGCACGGAGACATGGGGCAAGTTCGAGGGTTCGATGGTTATCTCGACGTCGATGCAACATCCCCGTTCGTGCCCGACGGAAAGTCGATTTGGGAGTTCGGAACCAACGGTGCCGGCAAAACCAAGGCCGAAGGTGACTACAGCAAGCGCACCGAAGAGGTCATTGCTGACGATCGTGCTGAGTGCACCTTAGTCATCGTTTCGCCCAGGACATGGGACACGCCACAGGTAAAAGTTGAGGACTGGCTTGATGAAAAAAATGAGCTAGGTGAGTGGAAGCGTGTCGTCTATCTTGATGGCCCGTTGCTGGAGGATTGGCTTGCGCAAAGCCCGGCAGTTGCCTCGCGTTGGGCACGACATGCATTCAGACGCGCCCCCCAACACGGAGTGATCAGCACGGATGAGTTCTGGGAGTCCTTTTCCCGTCGCTTCGAACCTGCACTAGTCGAAGATGTTCTGCTCGCCGGGCGCGAATCCCAGGCAGAAGATTTGCTGCGAAACTTGGCCCAAGGAAGTGGGCGACTGGCGTTTGCCGCAGACACTACAGATGAGGTCATCGCCTTTGCGGTCGCAGCTATCCGCAAAGCGCCCGAGCCGGTGCGCAAGACGCTGGAAGCACGCACATTGATCGTTGAGACGGAGGAGGCCGCTCGACACCTAGTTAACACGAGCAACCTTATCTACTTGCCCAGACTGGCCGCGCGCAGCTGTGTTGGCATCCTGAAGACTTCGGGGCCAACAGTGATAAGCGCCGGAGCAGAGGACAAGAAGAGTGATCATGTAGAACTGGCACGTCCCACCAGTACCCAGCTTGGCAAAGCGTTCACCGGCATGGGCATGTCTGAAAGCGAAGGGTATAACGCTGCGCGTACCTGTGGTCGCAGCCTGGCGGTCTTAGCTCGACAGAAGCCAAGTGGTACCGCTGAATTGCCCACGTGGGTCGGCGATGCTGACGCACTGATACCGGCCATGCTGGCGGGAGCGTGGGTCTGCGATGTTGAACATGATCAACAAATCCTCAGCTCGCTCAGCCAGAAACCTTATGACGAAACCGAGGACGAACTGCTCAGATTCCTAGCCATGCAGGATTCGCCCATCGAGCGCATTGAGAACTTGTGGGCCACCAAAGCTCCAGTCGATGCGTTTCTACACCTTGCCCATCGGGTTGGGCGCCGGCACCTGGAACAGTTTAAAGCGGCTCTGATCGCCGTTTTCCAGAGCGCTGTGGCGTCGCACAAACCACCTACTGCAGACGAACCCTTCCTGCTACGCAGCAAACGCGACCAAGATACTTCTCATAGTGAACAGCTCAGAAACGGGCTGATGACTACGCTGCTACACATGGCCGTGTTGCATAGACATGCGGGGTTCACAGTTGCCGGAGGTGATCCGCAAACCTTTGTAGACGACTTGGTCAGATCGATTCCTGGGCTATCGAGCGACTCCACGTTGATGGCCAGTCTGAGCCAGAATCTCGTGCTACTTGCAGAGGCATCTCCAGGCCCTTTTCTTGAAGCCCTCGAGCGCCAGCTTGAGGGCGCCTCGCCGAGCATCTTGCCCATTTTCGACGAGCATCCTGGAATGCTCACGCCAGTCACATACCACTGCGGATTGTTGTGGGCGCTGGAAGTGATCGCTTGGGATGCGAACTACTTTGAGCGGGCAGTGCTGAGCCTGGCCAAGCTTGCGGCGATCGACCCGGGCGGCAAGTTAAGCAACCGTCCCATCAACAGCCTGCGCGCTATCTTCCTCTCTTGGGTGCCAAGCACTTCTGTGAGGACGAAGCGTCGTTTGGCCGTTCTGCAATCCACCGTGAACACTGTCCCGAGCATTGCTTGGTCGCTCCTCGTCAGCTTGCTTCCCAGTTCAGGGGATACCAGCTCGCCAACCGAAAAGCCGAAATTTCGGGAGTATGGGCAGGATCACGGTGAAACCCTGACTTATGGTTTGGTCTGGGAGAGTGAGGCCAAGATCATCGCGCTGGCGATCGAAGCTGCAGGCTCGCTGCCAGAGCGCTGGATCACCTTGATTGAATCATTGCATAGCTTTCAGCAGGATCCATTCGAGTCCGCCGTCGAGCGGCTCGGCGAGGTGTTGAGCGTCGCCGACGTTGATAACCGAACGCAAATCTGGAAGGCCTTGAACGTGCAGGTCAAGCATCACCAGAAGTATTCGAGCGCAAATTGGGCGATGTCGGCGGAGCGGATTGAACGCTTGATGCCCCTGATCGACCAGTACGCACCCGAAGCGCTGGTAGAAAAGCATACTTGGTTGTTTGATGACTGGACGCCACCTGTGGACGGCATTGATGACGAAGGTGCCGATTTTGTCCAGCTCGTTGAAAATGCCCGCTTGCAGGCCATGACGGCGGTGCATGAGAGGCTAGGCGTTCAGGGCGTCCTGCAGCTGGCGGGCCGCGCTAAGATTTCGCACTCCGTGATTTACTCCGCGTTGCGTCTTGAGCTGTCCTACGACGAACGCCTTGCGTTGTTCACAGGCCTGCTTGCGAGTGCTGTTAAGGAGCGTGAGCTCGCAGCTGGAGCAGTTATGGCGGACGGGATCGTACGCTTCGAGGATAGGTGGAAAGAGGAGGTGCGTTCGGCGCTTCTGGGCAGTGGCCTGCCTTCTGAGTGTGTAGCGAGGGTGATCGAGCGTATCCCAGAGGATAGGCAGACATGGCTGTACGTCGAATCCTTCGGCGATGAGGTAGCGCGAGCTTATTGGACTGAAAAATCACCATACCCCCTCGAAGTGAGCACCGATGAGCTGCTCTATGCAGTGGGAAAATACCGAGAGGTCGGACGTCCTGTCGCCGCCTTGAGCGCCGTATCCCGTAGACTCGGTGAGATTCCGACAGAGGAAGTCGTGTCGCTGCTGATGGAAGGCGTTGCAGAGCAAAACGCCAAGACTGGTGCTCGGCTGGCCACAGGTTTCTTTGACGTTGAAAAGGTCATGAGGGAGTTGGCCGAGCGACCGGACACGACGCTGGAACAAATGGCGAGCCTGGAGTTTGCCTACCTACCTATGCTGCGCCATGACCCTAAAGCTTTGCATCGAATGCTGCTTGAGCAGCCGAGCTTCTTCATGCAGATGGTATGTCTGGTTTTCAGGGCTAAGGGGGCAGAGCCGGTGGAAGCCTCTGCATTGCAGAAGAGCCGTGCCACTACTGCGTATCAATTGCTGAAAAGCTTGAAGTCCCTGCCAGGTCAGACGGATCAAGAGGTTAATCAGGATGCCTTGCTGGCGTGGTGCCTTGAGCTCCGATGCCTGGCAGCGGAACAGAATCGTCAGGACATTACCGATCAGCTGATCGGCCAAGTACTGGCGCATGCGCCAACGAGCCCTACGGATGGAGCCTGGCCACACGAAGCCGTTCGGCATGTCATCGAGACGATCGCTTCTTCGCATGTAGAACTTGGGATTCGAATCGAAAGGGTCAACATGCGAGGCGTGTTCTGCAAAGCGTTCGGAGAGGGTGGTGACCAGGAGCGAAGCTTGGCTCAACAAGCACAAGAATGGGCGCAGGCGTCGTTGGACTTCGTACGCACCCACGCAATGCTTGAGCTTATTGCGCAATCGTGGCTGGAAGATGCTGAACGTGCAGACACGATGGCCGCGCAGGAAGCGCTGCGTCATTGATCCGCGGTATGCGCTTTGCCAAGATGGTCAGGAGCCAGTTATTTGTTCCTGATCAATCCCAGTCGGGGCGGATTGCCTCATCGGTTATCACTTGCTGCAGGATATAGCACGACAGTGCGTCTGTTACCGCTCAGCCAAACAACGGTTTCGACAGATTATCTCGAAGGAACGTCGCTTGTTGAGCAGTGATCACCTGCTAAGGCGTAGAGCAGGTGATCGCTACTGTTGTGTCGCTGCTCATCGGGAAAAACAGTCAAGTGACCGCTTTTGGCCGGTTTCTGCCTGTGGCTGCCGGAGTACTGGTTGCCAGCTATGTCGCAATCGCCCATGCGGCACGGTAGTCGTGTCGCAGATTTTGGGCCCCAATCTTGAATAGCAACGCCCCTTGGATTGGCTCGCTACACATCGGGCCGGCCCAGAAAAGGTGAGTCAGGAACAGGTCGTTGATATCCCCGGAAAGACCAGCAATGATCCCAGGCGTGGAGATGAAGAAGGAGTTATGATCTTCATGACACGGCTTGGCCTCTTTCTGAATTGAGTCAGTGGAGCCGATCAGGCGTCGGATAGAAGCCCTGAGGCAGAAATGCCTGATAGTCCATTAGGGATTGGTATCCACCTGGGTGGAACGAGGCGATGACATAGAAGCTTCCTGTGTATGTGTGGAGCACCCAGAACTCTCCCTCCAGTTCGATACGCAGGATGTCCGAGGTGCGGATCAGACGCCCATCGGCAAATCGCCCACCGAGCGGATCAGCCCTGACATGTCGATGCATTACTCCCAGGCAGCAGCATGCCGCGATATGGGCATCAGTGAGATAGGCCGTGACCGGCTGGCTGAAAGGGTATGCCTGAGCCTTGCGCAGCTTCCGCATATTCTCGGGAGAAATTGGGCGCATTACTGCTCCTCACAGATCAATGATCAACTGCTGGTTGAGGCCGTGTGTTCACCGGGATACTCAATGGCTTAAATCAGGCATGCGATGGTGTCGGCGCTGGCAGGCTTGCGAGTACCGGGGCCCAGTAGCAGGTACACAGAATTGAGCGTTCTGAAATGAAATCCCTCGCTGAACTGATGCAGTAGCGAAGTTCTCACGAAGTCGCCGACATCCCATCGTCGCTCGCTGTCGAAGACAACCTGGTGCGCATAGATCAAAGCCGGCTGGCGTTGTGTCTTCTCCAGGGCATGCCGTTGAGCGTCCGTGGTCTCTATATCGAGCCACAGCCAGTCACGCACCAGGCAAAAATTTCCATAGGGGAAGTTCTTTCGGGCATAGCTGAGTGCCTCTTCGTCGGACATGGGGCTGCCGGGCATGGACACCCCTACTGCGTAAAGTAGCTCTGTGATTTCTTTCAGTGAATTCATGGTTGATTGATCCATATCCTCTGAGGATGGCTTGTGACATTCCGGGCAATAGCTGGGGCAGCTAGCTGCCCACTACCGCTCATGGAGTCTGCTGCATGTTGCAGGCCTGACGTGCTAGGAAAGTGCTTGCTGGCGCAGCTGAGTGCCTTTTTATCCGACATTGAGCTGCCTGGCATAGGCAGGCTGAAACCCGGAAAAAGTTCAGCCAGCGGAGTGAGGTCGGCCATTTTACTTAGCCCAGCCCGGGTAGGTGTAAGGGAAGTCTGGCTCTAGTCGCGCGAGTTGGAGTGCGCTTGTGAGGGCTTCTGCATCGGCGAAGCCTGCACGACCTGACCCTTTGCCGATTGTCGTGACCAGATGCTCCATGATCAGTTCCAGTCTCTTGGTCGCCGACCTGAGGCTAAGCAGGTCCAGGTTGGCGATGACATTGCACAGTACATCTATCGCCTGCGGCAATTGATCAATCGAGACGGTGCCGAAGCTGCCCCCGAAGACTGTCGTGAATTCTCGCTCCATCCTTGCGACCCGCGTGATTTGCCCGTTGGGGGCCCCGTGCATGCTCTGCCAGAGCGTTATTGCGTTAAGGATTTCTTGGGGCGTGGGAGTTAAAAACTCTTTTGGACGTTTGGTAGTCATGACGGCGGCCCTGAGTTAGAGCGCCGGTTGGCGGTTTTTTTGAAGCGAGGAGAGCATCTTCCTGAGAGTGTGGACCATCTGTTCTTGTTTCTTGAACAGCTGTAGTGATCTTCGCAGATCAGCATTTTTCTCCAGCATCTGTGCGGTGTCTTGATCGGCCCTGTTCCATGCAGAGCGATACTTATTAAGGCACTCAATGGCTGCGCGTCTGCTATCCGGGCAAAGTTGATCCAGGATGTGGTCAATGAAGTCTGGGGTTAGTCGTAGCGGCAAGTAGTAGAGCGAGCCCCCAGCTTCCTGTGCCTCTTCAACACGGAGTTCGCCTCCAAACTCTGTGATGGCAAGCTCTGCCAGGGATGTTTGTGCGCCGAACAACTGAAGCAGCGATTTCAGTTCCACGCGGAGTTGCAGCGATTCCATGTTCATCTTGAGCTGAAGCTTGCCGCCTGCGGGTGTGGTTTGTGTCGTGGTGTTCATGGGCTTCTCCAGTAATTTGAGAATCTGATTTGTATTTATTGACAGCGGTATGTGGCTGGTGGTAGCGAAACAAGGTAATGCTATGCCATCACGATGTGTCGCGTCAAAGGTGGCTTGATACTTCCTTTTCTGAGCGCGATAGATGAGCTACGAAAAGGTGTTGGGTGAGGTAGTTAGAGACGTGAGGCTTCGGGCTGGCCTCACGCATGAAGCTTGTGCTGAAGTCGTCAACGCTACCCACTTACGTCAGATCGAGAAGGGGCTGGCCGCAGTCAGAATTGACACGCTGGTAGCCCTATGTGGAGTGCTGGGCGTTTCACCGAGCCAATTGCTTTTGGTTGCTGAGGCGCGCTCGGCTGGTCAGGCGGTTGAAGAGCACCTTGGCGCGAACAACAAGCAAATTCGGTTGCTTCTGGAGGCCGGGCGGTTCGAGCCTGTCACCTCAAAAGATGCAGCGAGAGGAATTCGTGGCCAGAAGGCTGATGCGACCCGCGATGAGACTCGTCGATTGCAGACCGAAGGCCTATCTAAAGCTGATATCGCGCGTCAGTTAGGCGTTACGGTGAGGACAGTCGAGCGTTATTGGGTCAAGCCTGCCACTCAGAAGTGACTAGGCGGCATTTAAATTGGGTTTCACGTCTTATGCGACATCGTCCGTGTGTTGCTGCGGGAGAGTGCGACAGCTCAAGTGAGTCGCAAACGAGGTGCGGCAATACTCACTGCGTGTCGCGCTTCCGGCAATACGCAGCTCCTTTCTCCGGCCTGAACACCTAATCCCGTACCCGTTTGGGCGGTAGCACAAGCCCATTGGCGTGCTGCCTGGGTGTCGAGCTGCGAGCTAAAGCGCTCGTTTCGTTCCGTCGCAGCAAAAAAGAAACGGTACGCAAAACGGTACGCAAATTTTTTATCGAGCCCATAAACGAAAAAAGGCCAGCACGGTGGCTGACCTAAGTCGTTGTTTTATATGGTGGGCCCACACGGACTCGAACCGTGGACCAAAGGATTATGAGTCCTCTGCTCTAACCAACTGAGCTATAGGCCCCCAGAAGGCCGGCGGATTATACCGGCGCGTTCTCGCCAGCGCCAACCGCTTGACCTGGCGGGAGAAATTTCCGGGTGAAGGCCTCGGCCGAGAGCGGGCAACTGACCACGTAGCCCTGGATCTGCAGGCAGCCTTCGGCGGCCAGGCAGAGTTCCTGGGCCTTGGTCTCCACGCCTTCGGCGATCACCGTCAGTTGCATGCTGTTGCCCAGTGCGATGATGGCGCGGGTGATCGCCAGGTCGTGCGGGTCGTCCGGCAGGCCGCGGACGAAGGACTGGTCGATCTTCAGCACGTCCAGCGGCAGACGCTTGAGGTAGCTGAGCGAGGAGTAGCCGGTGCCGAAGTCGTCGATAGCCAGCTGTACGCCGAGCTGTTTGAGGCGGTGGAGGATGTCCAGCGCTTCGCCGGCCTGGTTCATGATGAAGTTCTCGGTGATCTCCAGCTGCAGCAGCTCCGGCGCCAGGTTGTAGCGCTGCAGCAGTGCGCTGATGCGCGGCAGTAGGCCGGGCTGATGCAGCTGGGCGCCGGCAAGGTTGACCGAGAGTGCGCCGAAGCCGTGGCTGCTTTCCTGCCAGTCCTGCAGTTGACGGCAGGCTTGTTCCAGCACCCAGTCGCCCAGCGGCAGGATCAGCCCGCTTTCTTCGGCCACCGGGATGAAGCGATCCGGCGGGATGTCGCCGAACACCGGGTGCGGCCAGCGTACCAGCGCTTCGGCGCCGACCAGGCTCTGGCTGCGCAGGCAAAACTTGGGCTGGTAGTACAGGCACAGTTCGTCGCGCTCCAGAGCGCGGCGCAGTTCCTGTTCCATGGCCATGCGCTCGTTGACCTGGAAGGTCAGCGAGCGGGTATAGAACTCGCTGCGGTTACGGCCCTTGGCCTTGGATTGGTACATGGCCGCGTCGGCGTTCTTGACCAGGGTGGCGACGTCGAGGCCGTCCTTGGGGTAGAGGCTGATGCCGATGCTGGCGCTGATGAAGAACTCGTGGTTGTCGAGCTGGAACGGTGCGCGGAAGCATTCGAGCAGTTTCTGCGCGACCTGTTCGGCGTCCTGCGGCTGGTGCAGGCCGGGCAGCAGGATGATGAATTCGTCGCCGCCGAGACGGGCCACGGTGTCGACATCGCGCAGCTGCAGTTTCAGGCGCGCGGCGATGGCCTTGAGCAACTGGTCACCGACCGGGTGGCCGAGGCTGTCGTTGATCTGCTTGAAGCGGTCGAGGTCGAGAAACAGCACGGCGCCCAGTTGGTCGTCGGCGCGTGAGCCATCCAGGGCGCTGCGCAGGCGATTCTCGAACAGCAGGCGGTTGGGCAGGCCGGTCAGCGGGTCGTGGTGGGCCTGATGATCGAGGCGTGCCTGGGCATGCTTGAGGCTGGAGATGTCGGCGAATACCCCGACGAAGTGGGTGATCTGGTTATCGCTGTTGCGCACGGCGCTGATGGTCAGCCACTCGGGGTACAGCTCGCCGTTCTTGCGCCGGTTCCAGATTTCCCCCTGCCAGTGGCCGTTGGCCGCCAGGCTGTGCCACATGGCGGCGTAGAAGGCGTTGTCGTGCTGGCCGGAGGAGAGCAGGCTGGGGCGCTGGCCGAGAGCTTCGGCCTCGCTGTAGCCGGTGATCTGGGTAAAGGCGCGGTTGACCGCGGTGATGCGCTGTTCGAGGTCGGTGATCAGCACGCCTTCGGCAGTGCTTTCGAAGACGGTGGCGGCTTGCTGCAGTTCTTCCTGCATCTGCTGGCGTTCGGTGATGTCGCGGGCGATGGTCAGCAGGCATTCGTCGCCGCCTATGGGCAGCGGCTGCGCGGAGAGTTCGCAGAGGCGCAACTGGCCGCTCTTTGTGCGCACCGGGGCGATCAGGTCGCGCACGCTGCCTTGCTCACGAATGCGTTGCACCAGGCGTTCACGATCTTTCGGGTCGGCCCAGATGCCCAGGCTGAGGGTGCTTTGTTCGGCAATCTCGTCGAGGCTGTAGCCGGTGATGCGGCTGAAACCGTCGTTGGCCTCCACCAGCAGGCCGTCGCGCAGACGGGTGATCAGCAGACCATCGGGCGAGGCGTGGAAGGCCTTGGCGAACTTCTCCTCGGATATCTGCAGTTGCTGCTGGGTGCTCTTGAGCTGGCTGATGTCGCGCACCACCACGACCAGTGCCGGGGTGTTGTCGAGCACGAACTGACTGGCCGAGATGAGGCCGGTGAACAGGCTGCCATCGGCGCGGCGGAAGAGCATTTCCAGGTTGCGCAGGCTTTCGTCCTGCAAACGCAGCAGCAGGCTCGGGCCGATGCCAGGCACGCCCCATAGATCGAGTTCGGTGGCGGTCTTGCCGATGGCCTGCTCGACGCTGATGCCGGTCTGTTCAGTGAAGGCGGTGTTGGCCTCCAGCAGTACACCGTCGACGCGTCGGGCAATGATCAGGATGTCCGGACACTGCTGGAACACCGAGGCGAACTTCTGCTCCGACAGGCGCAGGGCTTGCTCGGTCTGCTTGGCTTCACTGATGTCGACCATCACGCCGCGAATCACCTGGCGGTCGTCGCGTTGCAGCAGGGTGACGATATCGCGCACCCGCACCGTGCGCCCGTCAGTGGCGAGCAGGCGGTATTCCAGGGCGTGGTCGTTGCCGGCCGAGCATTGTTCCAGGCAGGTGCGCAGAGTGCGCTGGTGAACGTCCGGGTGCAGGTGGCGCTGCCAGAAGCCGGGCTCCAGCCATTCGTGCAGGGGGGGGTAACCCAGCAATTTTTCCGCATGGGGCGAGACGTAGATGTAAGTGAGCCCGCTGGACTCGGTCTCCCAGGTGATGGCTGAGAGGCTTTCGACCATGTCGCGAAAGTGCTGCTCGCGGTTATGTAGTTCCTGCTCCAGCGCTTCGCGGTTGCGCATCTCGCGTTTCAGGCGGCGGTTGATGCGCAGGATGATGGCGATGACCGCCAGCAGACCGAGCAGGGCTGGCAGGCCGTAGAGCAGGGTTTCGTGCCAGACGTTGCGTTTGTCCAGCACGCTGCCGACCCAGGGTTCCTGCAAGGAAGCGATTTCTTCGGTGCTGGGCTCGGCGAAGAGTTTGTCGAGTGCCGACCAGCATGCTCTGGCCACGCGGGGCGGCCATGGCCAACTGATAGCGATAGAGCGTCTCGCCGCTGATATAGACGCCGTCGAGCTTGAGCTGGCGCAGGCTCCAGACGCTGGAGGCAAGATCGCCGACCATGGCATCGACCTGGTTGGTCGCCAGCGCCCGCAGGGCGGCGGCGATGTTGCGCAGCGGCAGCAGGTTGAGATCGGGGTGTTGCTGGCGCAGCAGCTCGTGCGGTGCGTAGTCGGCCACCACGGCAATCTTCAAACCGTACCGCTCATTGAGCTTTCTCGACTGCGGCCCGCCGTTGCGGGCGAGGATGGCGATGGGCAAGTCCAGGTAGGGACGGGTGAAGATCAGGTATTCCTGGCGTTTGGGTGTCGACATCACGCCAGGGAGCTGGTCGACCTGGCCCATGTGCGCCTACTCCAGTATCGCGCTCCAGTTGCTGGGCTCGACGGGCTGCAGCTTCACGTCAAGACGCTCTTCGATCAGCCGTACATAGGCGGCGGTCAGGCCGTGATCGTTACCCTGTTCGTCACGAAACTCGAAAGATGGCCAGGATACATCGACACCCAGGCGTAGTTCGGGGTGGGCTGCCAGCCAGGTGCGCTCGTCCTCGTTGAGTGTCAGGGCTAGGGCCGTGGTCATCCGGTACGCCAGGCACAACAGCACAATGGCCGGCAAGCGGGGCGTAACGGCCTCGTTTCGCGATCAGTATCATTGTACTGTAGATCGGCCTGCTGGGATGGCAGTTTGATTGCAGCGTCTGCGCTGCCTTTGGCTGGCGAGTGATCGGGCGTGCTGCCAAGAAAGCAAAACCCCCGGCCTGGGCCGGGGGTTCTGGTATCACTCGTCGAGGAAGGAGCGCAGATGCTCGCTTCGCGTCGGGTGGCGCAGCTTGCGCAGCGCCTTGGCTTCGATCTGACGGATACGCTCACGGGTGACATCGAACTGCTTGCCGACTTCCTCGAGGGTGTGGTCGGTGTTCATGTCGATACCGAAGCGCATGCGCAGGACCTTGGCTTCACGGGCAGTGAGGCCGGCCAGCACTTCGCGAGTGGCTTCCTTGAGGCTTTCGACCGTGGCTACGTCGATCGGGGACTGCATGGTGCTGTCCTCGATGAAGTCGCCCAGGTGCGAGTCTTCGTCGTCGCC
>Ga0228664_1001478_pt1 | contig 11861 bp, 8 predicted proteins | sample 78DmetaG_FD_183029 | JGI IMG/M metagenome (GOLD analysis project Ga0228664, IMG submission 183029) | Seawater microbial communities from Monterey Bay, California, United States - 78D | ecosystem: Environmental > Aquatic > Marine > Coastal | place: USA: California | collected 2016-09-26 | reverse complement strand
CATTGGAAAACCTTCTTTACTTAAAGGCCCATCCCATACAGCGTTTTCACCTATTTGACCGGCTAAGTCTGCTTTTAGTTGTTTAATGTTTTTCATATTAATATTTTTTATTACAGTTCTTTTTTGGAAGCGCGCTACCAAAAGTTCCAGGTACTTGTTGACCGAACATATTATCAGCAACTTGTTTTGTTTGATCTGAAAATAATTGTCTAGCACCACCCATCTCGTTTGATGGTTGGAATTTTGATATCGGCATACCTGTCATTGGGTCGATTATCGCTTGATTCACTGGGGCATCATAACCCATTTGAGCTGGTGCACCTTTACCTTCTTTAGCTTCTATAGCTGCTTTTAATCCTTCATTCAGGTTAGCCTCTTGCTTAGCATTTAAATCTAGTGGTGTGTACATATTATCTATTTTTATCTCTATTAATGTTTCTTATTGATGTTCTTAACACTTTATCAGTGTAAGTTTCCCCTGTTATAATACTATTTGATTTACCTGTCGGTATATCTTCTTCACCTAGCATTACTTTGTATATTCTATTTATAAGTTGCTTACACTTGAAAGATACTTTATATATACTATATTTTATATCTTTCCTGTTTCTATGACGCCAAACTGTTATCCAACCTTCTTTCAAAAGTCTGTTCCAACGCCTGTTATCCCAACTATAAGAGTATACACCCATTTTAAAGTCATACTTTGAAAACAGGTCCATACAATCAAGATATATTAATAGCTCTAAATCAGCATCATTAATGTTGTTGTTTCTGCAAGCCCACCGTCTTATTATTCGATAGTGTTTCAACAAGTTCATATCTTTTACGTCCCTTGCTTCTAGCCTTTTCATAAAACAACAACTACATCTTGAAATCTTATAATGTGATATTTTTCACCCTTATGTTCTATACCGTGACCAGCGTGTTTATCGTAGTATATTTGATCCCCAGTTTTAACACCTTCAACCTCGCCACCAACACTTACAACATCAGCCTGTATATAACGTATATCCTCTCTTTGAGATTCAGCAAGTAGTAAACCACCTTTTGTTTTAGCAGTACCTACTTTATGTTTATTTATTATTAAATTTCTACCTATTGCTATCATCAATCCTTAAATTATTAATTACACAATCAGTAGATAATATTGTTGAAGCGACAGATGCCGCGTTTCTTAACGCACTTTTAGTTACTAATAAAGGATCTATAATACCAGAACCTATCATGTTAACTGTACTACCCGTAACAACATCTAAACCTTCGCCCTCTTTTTTAGGTTTTTTGTATTCTTCAATACCAGCATTGTTCAGTATTGTATTAAACGGTGCTTTTATAGCTTTTAACAAAACTTGTTCCCCTATAGTGCTTGCTTTTATTTTGCTTGAAGCATTTAAAAGTGCAATACCACCACCTGAAACAATACCTTCTTTTATAGCCGCTTTAGTTGCGCATATAGCGTCTTCGACTCTATCCTGCTTTTCTTTTAATTCTATTTCAGAATTAGCACCAACTTTTACTATAGCTACTTTAGCTGATATTCTACCAAGCCTTCTTTCAAGCCTTATGACTTCGTTAGGATTTTTAGTAGTTTCTATTTGATCTCTTAGGTCCTTAACTAACTTTTCTACATCTGGATTATTTTCCTCTACCTGTATTATAGTCTCTAGATCTGTTGTAATGCTTTTTAAGCAACTTCCTAGATATTCTGGTTGTATAAGGTCCATATCATCTCCAAGATCCTCATTTATCACCGTAGCTCCTGTTAAAAGAGCTAAGTCATTTAATGTATCTTTCTTACTTACACCGTATGTAGGCGCGTTGATAATATTTACTTTTATATTTCCTTTAACCTTGTTCATTGCTAAAGCAGAAATAACACTCTGCTCGCAGTCAGCTATTATTAATAAAGATTTATTATTCTTTATAACATACTCTAAAACACTTTGTATTTTTCTTATAGACTCAACCGGTGATTCCACTATTAATACTAGTGCGTTTTCAAGCTCTGCTGCTCTTTTAGTTTTACTAGTAACAAAATGTGAATTTACAAGTCCTTTGTCATACTCCACACCTTCAACTAGTTCAACTGAGGTTTCGTTATCCTCTGTCGGTTCCATAACAACAACACCTGTTAAATCAACTAATCTAAAAGCATCACCAATTATTTTACCTAATTCAGGATCATTATTGGTTGATATTGTAGCTACTTGATCTAGCATGTCATCAGTTACTTCTACAGAGTTTTCTTTCAAGTAATCAACAACAGCTTCAACAGATTTATCAATACCCTCTTTTAAAGCTCTAGTGTTTGTTTTATCTAACACTTCGTAAGCCTCTGTAAGTATTGCGTGAGCAAGCACTGTAGCTGTGGTTGTACCATCACCAGCTTCTTTTACGGTTTTACGAGCTGCTTCTTTTAAAAGCGTAGCCCCCATATTTTCAACTGGATCCCTTAATATAACGGATTCTGCCACAGTAACACCATCTTTTGTTATAATGGGTTTACCTGTGTGATCTTCTAGCATCACGCATTTACCGCTAGCACCTAAAGTAGAGCTAACGGCTTTAGTTAGCTTATCTATACCTTTATAGACGTTTTTTCTAGCCTTCTCTCCGAAGTTTAGATTTTTAACTATTGCATCCATAGTTTATTTAATTAAATTTTATTTGATTGTACCTATATAACTAGTAATTATATTATTACTTGTTTTATAGTTTTTTTACCTAACTACTCTTCAGCTTCAGGTTCAGGAGATTCTTCAACCTCAGGTTGTGGTGGTACAGGCTCTCCGATAGTTAGTGTAACACTTGTAGGTGTAATCAAACTATCTATCTGACTTTGTATGCTCGCTTCAATGCTAGCAACTTGTTCGTCACCCATCGCTCCTTTAGTCCAAGCAACTACTTCATCATTTGTTAATTGATCAAATGGTATGAAATTTGTTATTTGGCTTGTGTCTAGAGTTTGTGTTCCAATGCTTGTAGCTGAGTAAAAGTCTCCTTGTGGATCTTTTTGATCTGATACACCTGTTACAATCCAGTGCACGTTGTACACTACATCCGCTTCGTTGTCTTGTTCTGGGTAGCAATCTACTGTTTTGCAATTCCAATTGTAAGTTGTCATAATTTTTGTTTTTAATTTTTGGTTTATTTATTTATTTATTTATTTATTTTAACACGATAATGTTGATCCTGCCCAAGCTGATCCAGTCCAGTACCTATAAAGTATACTAACTTTCCACCATCCTGCGGGTGCAAGTGTTCCTGATGTATCAGAATATATAGGATCATTAAAATCAAAAGCTTGAACAGTGGGATGTTGTTGATATATTATTTCAGTTAATGATAAAGAGCATATATTAGTAAGTGTTGATTGAGTACCGGCCGCATAATCCCAATACTGTTCACCTCCATAGTTTCTAAAATTAAGTAAGTTATTTTTACTACCACTGTAATTAGAATCAAAACTAGAACTTGTTGCGTCTGCGAAGCAATCAACTAAATCATCTGTCGTTGGATTAACCTCATCAACAACGTTCTGCAGCGTAAAAGTAGTTGTATTTGGTACTGCCATTATTTTTCTAGTTTTTCTAATCTTGCTTCTAACTCAGCAATTTTAGCAATTAGTAAATCTATATAAGCTACAGACTTAAATCCTTGACTGTCTTCTCTTACAAACTCAGGGTTAGTCTTTTCTAACTCTTGAGCTATAACACCATATCTTTTCTGTCCTTTTTCTGTTTTTAACTCAAAAGTTTTCCAATCTGCTTTAACTCTATTATCACATACTTTTTCAATATTTTCTTTTAGTCTTTCATCAGAAGATAATATGAAGTTTGTAGCTGTTACAGTGGAAGTAAAAGTTGTTGCTCCGCCGTTTGCAATACGCATTTTTTCAGAAACAGTGTATGGAGCACTAGGTAGAGACGTGCTAAAAATAAAGTCGTTACTTGTATCTGCAGTTATTTTGTTACCATAACCTGCTGCTGCACTACCTGCAAAAATAATACCATCAGTTCTATTTACACCTAATGTACCATTTACTTCAAGTTTATAATCAGGACTCGTCGTCCCAATCCCGACGTTTTTACTCGTGTCTATAGTAACTGCAGTCGCATTGTTTTGAACAAGTACAACTTGAGTATTTGAATCAGAACCTATTCTTGTAGTATTGCCTTCTTGTTGAAATATACCAGCTCCTGCGTTTGTATCGTTTATATATATATAAGGGTTTGATGCGTTTGCAACTGTTACATTGGTTCCAGTTACAGCAACGCTCCCTGCAACTTCTAACTTTTGGCTAGGACTAGTAGTTCCAATCCCTACTTTACCATCTGATAATATACTTATCCTACTAAGACTATTTGTTGTAAGGTTAAAAATTTGTGCGTCTGATGTACCTATATTAAGTTTTCCTCCTGTTGAAATTATACTATTAAGACCACTACCCGTTGATGGCGCTACGAAATTAGTTGTTATATTCTGTGACCCACTTACTGCTTTTATAACGTCACCATAGTTTCCTTTAACATCTAACTTAGCACCTGGGTCATCATTTCCAATCCCGATATTACCGTTACCCTTGATAACCATTTTTTGGGTAGCGTGATTTAAATTAGCTACATCATTATTATGAGTATAAAAATTAAGTTGTGTACCCCAATGAGATGCGTTATCACTCCTCGACCCAGTAATTCCACTCCAATGCGTTCCAGTTGTACTGCTTCCTGTGGCAAAATAAATACCAACCATATCATCTGCATTAGAAGTTAAAACGTTTCTAATACCCTTCATATTACTTGCGGAATCCAATGTAGGTGAGTAAGCGTTTGCTCCTGTTGACGCTACGTTTAATTTAGAGGCAGGACTCGTAGCCCCGATACCTACGTTACCAGTTCTGGTCATTGAGACAACATCAACGGCAGTTGTTAAAGCGTCATTAAATGCTCTAAACTTTAAAATTGATGTTTCAGATTGAATACCCCATCTTTTTGCATCAGCAATTTGGTCAATTTCTTCTAATAATAAAATAGGATTAGCGTGAGTTAAATGCAATAACGATTGAGGACTAGTCGTTCCTATACCTACGTTACCGTCTGCTCTAACTACAAAAATATCACTAGCGCCAGCTCTTGCTGCAAGCGCATAAGCAGAAGTACCAGTGCTAGCTGTTCTCGCTAGTAATCCATATCCAGTTGTACTATGTGTATTATTAATTAAAGCAGCATAATCTCCAGCTGTACTTGTTTCTACAACTAATCTGTTAGCAGGACTATCAGTACCTATACCTACGTTACCGCCAGCCTGTATAGTCATCAAATTATCAGCATCATAAAACCCAAAGTTCAATGCATTACTATTAGAGCCTGAACTAACGTATTTGAACGCCATTTTGCCTAGGTTTTTACTACTATTTTCTCTACCAACATTTAAACTTACTGAACCACCACCGCCTAAAGTTGTATCTAAAAACTCTGTTATATCATTAAACCCAGCTGTAATACCAGTATCTTTAACAACACTTAACTTTCTACTTCCAGGACTAGTCGTACCAATACCTACGTTACCGGAATTATTTATGTACATGTCATAATTAGTAGCGCTTGAACCACTAAGCATTACACCTCCATCACTATCTGTATTGTATATTTTTAGATCTCCATTTCTAATGTACTGTATAACACCTTGCTCTGCGGCTGATTTTTCAAATACCAAGGTTGGATTTACACCGCCTGCTCCAGAAGTTAATTTTACAAAGTTCTTAGTTCCGTCTGTGGTAGATATTTCTAGTAAAGAGTCCGGACTAGTTGTACCGATACCTACGTTACCTGTATTTATATAACTATTTGAACCAGCTCTACTATCAAATCTAATGTCGCCATTGTCCCCTAAAAGATTGAAATCAGTACCTGTACCTGTAGGGTTAAGGTACGCCTTTTCTACATTCGTGCCTTCACTCCATCCCTGTATTCCATCTACATCTAGTAACCTGCTAGGACTAGTCGTCCCGATACCAACATTGCCGTCAGCATCAAAACGCATTGTCTCATACCATCCACCATTATAGCGACCAATACCAAGTTCAGCATTAGCAACACGAGTAAATACAATGTCTCTTGAATTTGGATTATTCCCTAAGTAATAAGAAGTGCCACTACCAATTGAACTAGTATCACCGTAAGCTAATACACCACCTGCAATTACTAGTTTTTCACCTGGAGCTGTAGTCCCTATACCTACGTTACCATCTGAATCAATACGCATTCTTTCTGTGTTTGCAGTAGAGAGCTTTATATTGCTAGAACCTACAGAATTTAAAGATATATTACCATTTCCTTGTACTATAGTTTCAGATGAAGCGTGGAAGTTTATTAAACGTAGCGCACTATTAAAATTATCTAATCTCCCAGTTTCTGTCCCTGATATTCTTAGACTCAAAGACCCAAGAGTCGCGTTGTCTGCTATAAAGTTACTTGATGTCCTTATATCTCCTGCCACATCTAACTTAGCCCCAGGATTAGTCGTTCCGATACCTACGTTACCTGAGGATTGTACGTTAAACAAGTTGCCTGCAGTTCCACCAAAAGATGTTACATTAACAAGGTTTGCTGTTTGCCCATTTTTTGAAAGGATTGATAAAGGTATATGTGATGTGGCTGAAGGATTAATTTCTAAAACTCCAGTTCCATTAAACCCGTAGCTGCTATTAATTTGAAATCCGTTATCACTAATTGCTCCACCGCCTCCTGATATTACAAGTTTAGCCCCAGGAGCAGTCGTCCCTATCCCGACGTTGCCGTTGTTTAGTATACGTATTCTATCACTACTACCTGTTTGAAAACTTAATTGTTGAGCTGATTGATTTGCTCCAATATAACCAATAGCTGAAGTTGGATCAACCCATAAGTCTAATCGTTTATTACTAGCGGAATCTTCTTCAATTCTTATCCAAGGTGCACTACTTCTAACTACTAATTGTTTAGCAGGACTAGCCGTTCCGATACCTATGTTACCCGAATTACTATTATATATACTGTTACCACTAGTAACCCAGAGACCTGTTCCAGGCACCGAGTTAGCGTCAACCCAGTCTATACCTGTTGAAGTTGTTGATAATATTTGACCTTCGCTTCCTCTATTATTATTGCTGTCTAATAGGTATTTAGTTGAATATGTTTTTCCTGTACTCATTTAATATGTATTTCTTACTATGTTAACCCATTCGTATGTTGAACTACCTGTTTGCATACACATATCTGCGTAGCTTGCGTCTTCTGCTGTTACTTCTATTAATGATACATTGTCTATTACCCATTCGTTTGTGGAACTGTCATTTTGCGCCCAAAAAGAAATAACGCAAGTAGTATCAGTAGCTGTTGCTGTAAAAACTTCACTAACAACTTCAGAAGAGGTAAGTGCTTTTTGATAACCTACTGAAGAACCTACAGGTGATGTTTCAATTCCAACACGCATTGTTCCAGATGTTTTAACTGCACTATAACTTATTTTATATTTTTTACCTGAAGTTATTGGTCCTATATCTTGGTAGAATGATTTATACTGCGCTACTCCACTTGTTTGTAAGCTAACTCCTGACGATGTCCACGTTGCTGAAGTCCAAGGATAAGAAGAGCTGTTTGTCCAATCAGTTAAATCAGTATCAAAACCACCATTTGTTATTAACTCTTCTCCATCAACCTCTACATATTCAGTACCTGTTCTATATCTCATTGTACCTACTTTATCTGCTGAAGCTGTAGCTGTATCATTAGCCATTTGTATACCACCAGCAACTTGTAGTTTTGATTGAGGACTAGTAGTTCCGATACCGACGTTGCCGTTTTCTAATATTCTTAATTTTTCTGTATTATTTGTATATGCAACAAAATCTTTACTATTAGCACCAACCCTAACGTGATATTCGCTAGTACTTGTTGAGCCTTTAAACCCTATAGTTGATACCGTATTACCCGTATTGAAGACTGATACAGGCACCGTGTTAGACGATGATTTAAAAAATGCCGCAGCGGCTAGAGCTTGAACATCTAACTTAGCGCTAGGACTACTTGTACCTATACCAACGTTACCGCCTGAGGTAATACGCATTCTTTCTGTATTGGATGTTAAAGATATTATATCCGCTGTGTTGACCTTAAGTTTTATATCTTTATTTTGACCATTATCACCTAAATAAACAGCACTATCAAACCATCCAACTTTAGCTCTATCATTAAACTGTATGGAAGCAGTGTCACCAATAGCATTATTATTAGTATCTATGTAAACAACCACATCATCCGTGGAACCTTTCACGTGTAGTGGTCCACTAGGGCTTGTAGTTCCGATACCTAGCTTTCCGTCAGACTTCATAGTTATTTTTGTACCAGCCGCATAGCCAAATGCTAAATCTGTTGTACCATAAGCAGATATATTAAAATAATCACCACCTGCAAAGTCTCCGTTTGACCCATCTAACCAAATAGTTGCACCATTACTATACTCATTAAGTGCAATAGCGGAGCTTCCGTCTTTTACTCTAAAATCACCACTTACGTCTAGTTTGTAGCCAGGGCTAGTTGTCGCGATCCCGACGTTACCTCCGTTTATGTAAGAATCACCGTTTGAAGCTATTTTAACAGTTGTTACGTTCGACGTACCTGTGCTTAAGAAAATTGAAGCATCAGTATCTCCTTCTTCGTCGTAAACGTGTAGGTTACCACCAACTTGTAGCTTTTGGTTAGGACTATCTGTTCCTATACCTACGTTGCCGTTTTGTTTAAGTGTTATAATAGGAGCTGTGTTATCAGCTGTTCTTGATATTATGAATTTTTCTGTTCCCGCTATACCAGTGTACCAGCCATCTGTGTCATCTGTGTTTGTAAATTTAATAAAACCACCATTAGCGTCTGCTTGATGGAGATATAACATTTCGTAATTAGTACTTTGTATTTTTACCTGCCCGTCTACGTGCAATTTATACGAAGGGCTAGTCGTCCCTATCCCGACGTTACCGGCGGTAAAATATGAATCTCCCCCCGCAGTGATGTAAGTGGCAATAGTGTCTGCACTACTTGTTAATTCTAAAACACCGTTAAAATCATCAATTTTTAATTGAGACCTAACTCTATTTGTTGCTCCATCAGGATTATAAACCACAGTAATACCATCAACATCAGCACTTTGAGCGGAAGGTGAAACCACTAAATTAGATTGATTAGGACTAGTAGTCCCTATACCAACGTTACCTTGATTGCTAAAATACGCAGCTCTAGTCGCGCCATCAAATGTTAAAAATGTTTCTAATCCATTAACTGTTTGCTGCATTAATTTTGTAGCAGTAGCGTATCCTGATGCTGTTTGATTTCTTATCTCTAAATCACCTGAGTTATTTCTTATTGTACCTGCTACATATAAAACACCTGTGAGTGGGTAACTTGTTCCAGCTGAAAGCGGTAAGTAAGGACCGCCAGCGCCACCGCCACTGGAAACTGTTATATTACCAGAGGCATCTGATACTAATGTACCTGCAGTATATGTGTTTAACTTAAGAGCCCCTGCTGAGCTAAGAGTCAAAGCAACCGTACCAGCTGTGCCATTACCGCCGGTTTCTATAATTATGTCCCTGCCCTCTGTTCCATAAATAGCACCTAATAGACTTTGGGTAACATTTTTAAAAGTTATAGCTGGTCTTGAAGCACCTGCTCCTTTTAATGTTAATCCTGTATAATTAGAAAGATTACCGATTTCAAGTTTATCACTTGGACTAGTCGTCCCTATCCCGACGTTGCCTCCGTTAAAGTACGAATTACCTGAGGAGTTTATTAAGCTTTTTGTTGTCCCTGAAGTATCTTTTACCTGTAAATTTGCATTTCCAGCCGCATCTGAAGTTACTTCTAACATTCTAACTCCTCCAGAATCTTCTATGTGAAAAAAGTCTTGACTAGTTAATCCAGAGCCTTTTACTGTTAACTTAGCGTTAGGACTAGTTGCTCCAATACCTACGTTGCCTCCATTAAAAAGTGTGTTTCCTGTTTCACCTTGAAAGACAGCCATTTCAACTCCGTCATTAGGCATTATTTTAAAATGACCTCCTACTGTTAGTAATCTAGTATACTTTGTATCGTCTTTTATTCTTATTTCAGATATTGAATCTGTAGATTCAAAAGTAGCTAAAATATTATCACCTGAATAAACATGCAATGGATTACTAGGACTAGTGGTCCCAATTCCAACGTTGCCTGAGCTTGAAATAGACAGTCTGTAAATATCGTTTGAATCGTCATAAACCCTAAAGCTTCCGTTAGCATTAAGTATGGAATAGTCACTATCATTATTAGTGTCCGTAAGGTTTATTCTAGGGAAATCTGACTCTACATCTAAAGTTCCTAACACCTTGACTCTACCGTCTACCTCTAACTTAACACTAGGACTAGTCGTTCCTATACCTACGTTGCCATTACCATTTGGATTTATTAATATGTCTGAGTTAGTTGCTGAGGAAGTTATACTTAGATCGCTGCTTAATTTTGAGATTCTACCATATTCAGTGCCTGCCGATTTTAACACTATGTCACCACCTCCAGCATCTAATCTAATATCATCTGGTGCATCTATTGTAAAATCACCATTACCACTTTCTGTAAGAGTAACAGCGTTACTTCCATCACCTGTTATAGATAAAGAACCACCTTGTAGTTTTATGTCATCAGCCGTACCAATAAGTTTTACAGCGCCAGCATTCCAATCTATTTCTCCATTAGTAGGCATTTTAAGATCGTGACCAACTGTAACATTACTCGCAAAAGTTGCATTTTGTGAACTATCTAGTAGTAATGCTTGAGTCCAAGCTGACCCATAAGTTAAAAAAGCTAATTCATTGATACCAGCTATAACACCAACACCATTAGCGGTGTCGTTATGACCTAATATAACACCACAATTATCAGCAGTGTCTTTAAATGTAGAGTTTACATAATAACCAGTAGTGCCAAATTGACCACCTTTTGCCAAAGCTGTAATTGCTCCAGAACTAATCGTCCCTGTAAAAGCTGCGTTCTGTGAAGCATCTAAAGTTAAAGCTAATGTGTCAACAGTATAGAATCTCATTAATGAACCTAATGACGTTGCTTTAATGTCTAAGTTGTCTCTATCGCTTGAATTTAATTGTATCTTACCTCTAACTGTTCCAGCGTCTGTTAAATACAAATTATCTTCTACTAAAACATCTCCTGCAAAAGTTGCGCTACCTGTTACAGTAACACCTGCGCTTGTAGTTTCAAACTTTTTTAAATCGTTATAATATAAATCAACTGAACCATTTTCTGTGGCTATTATCATGCTTTCTGTACCACCCGCGCTTCTTACTCTAAACTTACTCGTGTCAATTCTTAAATCTCCTGTTCCTGAATCTTTAATATAACTATCGTTACCATCGTGGTATATTTGAAGGTCTGCAGAATCTCCAAAATACGCTCCTACATTATCAAAATGTCGTGTTGATTTTAAAAATCTAGTTTCAACTGCACCACCATCAATTCTAAAATATAGTGCTGTACCTCCAGAACCATCATCAGAGTAAAATTTAATATCTCCATCAGTAGCATCATTCTCAATATATAAATCTCCTGTTCCATTATAAATATAACCTCTATCATTACTATTATTGTGATAGATTTGTAAGTCAGACCCTGCTCCGAGTATTAGTTTCTTACTATCAGCTAGACTTACATCCCCTGCAAAAGTTGCGTTATTTAAAAATTTTAATGCCATGTATTGAAGGTATTAGTTAGTCTATACGTACGTTAATAGTACCTTATATGCGTCGTTTGCTACAGAACCTGTAAATATTACAGATATAC
>Ga0228664_1001477_pt1 | contig 11862 bp, 10 predicted proteins | sample 78DmetaG_FD_183029 | JGI IMG/M metagenome (GOLD analysis project Ga0228664, IMG submission 183029) | Seawater microbial communities from Monterey Bay, California, United States - 78D | ecosystem: Environmental > Aquatic > Marine > Coastal | place: USA: California | collected 2016-09-26 | reverse complement strand
TTTGATATTTGAGGTATACATAAAAACAACGCCATGAATACGAACAAAATTTTTACAATATTATTCTCACTTTCTCTTCTTTTCGTATCAACTAATTCATTCGCTCACAATGACGATGACCCTACAAAAAAAGAAAAAGTAAAAGTCATTACCTCTTCTATTGAGAAAGGATATGCAACCATTAAATGGTTTGATCAAGAAATAGATTTTATCGAAATTATATCTAACAACGACCAATTTATGCCTTCAATACCAGTATTAGACGCAGCGTCGTTACACTTACATGATTTGATGAATGGTACCTATTTGATAAATTTTAAATCAAAAGGAAAGGTTCTTTATACTAAAGAAATTACAGTGCAAAGGTGATTGAGTATACGCACAAAGAAAAGGGAGCTTCGGTTCCCTTTTTTTATTGGTATATCGCTGCTATTCCAGGAAGCACTTTGCCTTCGAAATATTCAAGCAATGCACCTCCCCCCGTACTCACATGACTGATACGATCAACCACTCCGAATTTCTTGGCTGCAGCCGCACTATCTCCACCGCCAATCAAGCTGTATGCACCGCTCTGAGTTGCATTAGCAACAGCGTCAGCGATAGCTTTTGTGCCGCTTTCAAAAGGACCCATTTCAAAGACACCCATCGGTCCATTCCATAAAATAGTTTTTGAAGCTTTGATTACAGCAGTGAATTCTTTTGAGGCTTTAGGGCCGATGTCTAGACCCATCCATCCTTCGTTAATGTCAGCACTATTCACAATACTAGTTTGTGCCGTTGCACTGAATGTATCTGCAATAACAGAATCAACAGGTAGATGTATTTGAACGCCCTTCTTTGCCGCATTTTCCATGATTGTCTTGCAAGTTTCGATGCGCTCATCTTCACATAGTGAGTTTCCAATATTACCACCAAGCGCTTTTTTAAAAGTATAAGCCATTCCTCCACCAATGATAATGTGGTCGGCTTTTTTCATCAAGTTTTCTACAATTAATACTTTATCAGATACTTTAGCTCCACCAACTATTGCCGTAAATGGTCGTTTTGTTTGTTCCATGACTTTTTTCGCACTCTCAATTTCTGCGTCCATAAGTAATCCGCACATTTTATCCTTATTATCAAATGATGCTGCGATTTGCGTGGTGCTCGAATGTGCCCTATGAGCTGTACCGAAGGCATCATTGACAAAACAGTCTCCTAATTTTGCTAATTTTTGAGCAAAAGAAATATCGCCTTTTGTTTCCTCTTTATAAAATCTAACATTTTCAACCAGTAGTATTTCTCCACCTTTTAGATTTTTTGCAGCCTGCTCAGTTTGTGAACCAATGCAATCTGGTGAAAAGAAAACTTTTGCTCCCGAAATAATGCTCAAATGTTCACAAAGGTGCTTTAGTGAGAAAGCATTTTCCGGTCCACTTTTTGGTCGGCCTAGATGAGAAAGTAGAATGACTGATCCACCATCTGAAATTATTTTTTTAATAGTTGGAAGTGCAGCTTGCATTCGTTTGTCATCGGTAATTTTAAATGTTTCTTTCGAAAGCGGAACATTAAAGTCTACTCGAACGATGGCTTTTCTGCCCTTAAAATCGTACGTTTTAAATGGTGTCATCTGAATTTCTTTGCCACAAAATTACTAAGTAGAATTGAATCTGAAATGAATTAACATAAATTACGCCGGTGTTTTAAAATAATTTGGGCAGATTTGTAGGAATTAAATCTTTATATCATGAAACTTAAATTGCTTTTTTTAACCATTTTAAACAGTCTGGCCATGATTGCCTCTCCAATAACAACAATGGAAGATGAGTTTAATACACCCACTCATAACCCTGGAGTAGCTCAATCATTTGACGACTCAGTTAAAGTTAGATCCATCTACAATGCATCAAGAACTTTGTTGACAGATTTAATTCATACGAAACTAGAAGTTTCGTTTGATTGGTCCAATGCATACTTAATTGGTCGCGAAACATTAACAGCTAAGCCACATTTTTACCCTTCAGATTCTATCATTTTAGATGCAAAAGGAATGGAAATCTCGAAAGTTTCTATGAATGGAATAGATTTAATTTATAAATATGATGATGGGCTGAAGCTTAAAGTCAAACTAGATCGGGAATATACATCTTCTGAGGAGTACACTTTAATTATCGAGTATGTAGCTAAACCCAATGAACGGGAAACTTCTGGAAGTGCAGCAATTTTATCAGATAAAGGATTATATTTTATAAATCCTAAGGGAGAAGACCCAAATGTAATGCCTCAAATTTGGACGCAAGGCGAAACCGAATCCAATTCCGTTTGGTTTCCCACTATTGATGCTCCAAATAGTAAAACCACTCAAGAATTATTAATTACGGTAAAAGATAAATACGTCACACTCTCTAATGGTGATTTAATCTCCTCTAAAAAGCAAAAGAATGGTCTGCGCACGGACCATTGGAAACAAGATTTGCCACATGCTCCTTATCTTTTCATGATGGCTGTTGGTGAATTTAGTATTGTGAAAGATTCTTTTACTAAAAAAGATGGTTCTAGTATTGATGTTAATTACTATGTAGAACCTGAATACAAAGATGATGCTCGAGCGATTTTTGGTGAAACGCCAGCAATGATAAAATATTTTTCCGAACTGCTTGATTTGGAGTACCCATGGGACAAGTACAATCAGATTGTCGTTCGCGACTATGTTTCGGGAGCCATGGAAAACACAGGAGCTGTGATTTTTGGTGATTACGTTTACAAAGATTCGAGTGAATTACTAGATAATAACGATCAATCTACGATTGCACACGAATTGTTTCACCATTGGTTTGGAGATTTGGTGACTTGTGAATCATGGGCAAACCTCCCATTAAACGAATCATTTGCAAACTACTCACAATACTTATGGGATGAATTTAGATATGGCGCTGATGAGGCTGATTATCAGGCTGAAGTTGAAGTCGAAGGTTATTACCAATCTGCTGCTTATCAAGGTTATCATGATTTAATTTGGTACGATTATCTAGATAAGGAAGATATGTTTGATGGTCACTCTTATAATAAAGGTGGCAGGATTTTGCATATGTTAAGAGCTTACCTTGGTGATGATGCATTCTTTTTGGGATTGAACAGATACCTCACTAAAAATAAATTTACGGCAGCTGAGGTGCATCATTTAAGGATGGCTTTTGAGGATGTTTCCGGTGAAGATTTAAATTGGTTCTTTGACCAATGGTTTCTTGGTAAGGGGCATCTTATTTTATTTACTGATTATGAGCTAAACGAGGATGGAAATGAGGTCATTTTGAATATTCTTCAACGTCAAAATAAAGAAGACTTTCCAGTTTATCGTATTCCTACAGAGGTTGCCATATGGACCGAAGGTGCCTCTAATGCTGACATTCATAAGATTACTATCGAAGAGGTTTCAGAGACCTTTTCTTTTAGGGTGAGTGAGAAGATTGTGAATATTCAAATTGACCCAAAGCAAGTCCTTTTAGCAAAAGTGTTCGAGGATAAGCCTGCTGCATTTTTCAGACACCAATTTTATCATTCTGATAAATATCGATCGCGAAAAGTAGCTTTAGAACGAGCCCTAAGTATGCATTGTGATGATCCAAAAGATCTTGTTTTAGATGCTTTGGATGATAAGTTTTGGGAAATACGAGCCTCAGCAGCAGAGTTGGCATTGCGTTATGGGCTGGTTAATGCCAATGCTCAAATGCAAAACGCAATAATTGATAAGCTCGAAAACGATTCGAAATCTCAAGTTCGTTCCGCGATGTGCGCAGCCTATACCGCGACTGATTTGTCTTTAGACGAAAAGCTTCAGAAACTAAAGCAGTTGATTCTTAACGATCCTTCTCGTATGGTCCGATCAAATGCTTTCTCTAGTCTTGTGGATTTAGATGAGGGGGCCGGCTTGGCAATTGCAAGATCTATTCAAAAAGATGCAGGAGATGACCTTCTTTTGACAATAGCAGAGGTTTACAGTGCTGTTGGTGAGGAGCAAGAACGTCTATTTTTTGAAGATATGATTTTTAATCAGAGTGACAAATGGCAAAACGAAGGCGAAGTTAGAATGATGTTTTATTACATTACTTATACTTTAAGGCAAGATATCGGTTTGCGAAAAAAGTTACCTGAGGTATTGAATTTTTATAAAAAGAATGGAGGTTCTTATGTTAAAATGTATTTTTCAAGAGCCGTTCAATACTGTATATCGAGCTTACAAGAGGAATTGTCAATGCTTAATAGTGACGCTGATTCTGATAATAAAGACGTAAAGACGCTAGAGGATTTACTTTTGGAATTAGGTTCGATTACTGAAAACGAATAGACCCGATTATATTTAAAACTTTCTTGTTTTTTTTTTGTTGAAATGACGTTGTCGTGAGAATTATAATTATATTTGATTAATATTACGTCAATCATAAAGATTAAAATATAAACATATGAAGACACTGAAAGTTGGAGATTCTGCTCCCGAATTTGAAGGCTTAGACCAGAATAACAAGAAAATCACAGCTGAGGATTTTAAAGGATCAAAGTGGGTGGTCTATTTCTACCCGAAAGATAACACACCTGGCTGTACAGCTCAGGCTTGTAGTTTGAGAGATGGATACGATAAGCTATTGTCCAAGGGAATTAAAGTTTTGGGTGTGAGTGCGGACTCCGTAAAAAGTCACGATAAGTTTTCTAGTAAATTTTCATTGCCTTTTCCATTATTGGCAGATGAAGCTAAAGACCTTATTAACTTATTTGGTGTTTGGGGACCCAAGAAGTTCATGGGAAGAGAATATGAAGGAATCCATAGGTTGACTTTTGTCATTGACGAAAATGGTTTGATTATGCACGTAATCCAAAAACCTAAAACAAAAGACCATGCAAACGAGATACTTGATTTATTAGAATTGCAATAGGTCGTAAATTGTTTACGAACTTATGGTGATACATTTGACTCATTACTAATTAAGGTCTGTGACCTGAAAAAAACAAACGATATGCCAAATAAAGAAATGAATAAGGATAAGCTGAAAGCATTACAGCTTACCATGGAAAAACTAGACAAGACCTATGGAAAAGGTGCAGTAATGAAACTCGGAGATTCACCTGTTGAAAAAGTAGATGTTATTCCTACAGGTTCGCTAACCTTAGATCTAGCTCTAGGTATTCAAGGATATCCTAAAGGCCGTGTTGTTGAAATTTATGGTCCAGAATCTTCGGGTAAAACGACGCTTGCAATCCATGCAATTGCAGAGGTTCAAAAGCAAGGTGGTATTGCAGCTTTTATTGATGCGGAACATGCTTTTGATCAGTTTTACGCAAAAAATTTAGGTGTAGATGTTGCGAACTTACTAATTTCTCAACCAGACAACGGTGAGCAAGCTCTTGAAATTGCTGATAACTTGATCCGTTCCGGTGCAATTGATTTAATAGTTGTCGATTCTGTTGCGGCTTTGACACCAAAAGCGGAGATTGAAGGTGAAATGGGAGATTCTCAAATGGGTTTACAGGCAAGGCTTATGTCTAAAGCGCTCAGGAAATTAACCAGTTCAATAAACAAAGCAGGTTGCTGTTGTATATTTATCAATCAACTTCGTGAAAAAATCGGAGTTATGTTCGGTAATCCTGAAACCACAACTGGAGGTAATGCACTAAAGTTTTATTCTTCGATTAGAATTGATATACGTAGATCAACTCAGCTTAAGGATGGGGATCAAGTAAAAGGTAATAGAGTCAAGGTCAAAGTTGTAAAGAATAAAGTGGCACCACCTTTCAGACGTGCAGAGTTTGATGTGATGTATGGTAAAGGCATTTCTAAGATTGGTGAAATTATTGATTTAGGTGTTGAACTGAATATCTTGAAGAAGAGTGGTTCTTGGTTTTCTTACGGAGAAACCAGACTGGGCCAAGGTAGAGATGCTATTAAGAATTTATTATTAGACAACCCTGAACTGTCCGAAGAGCTTGAGAAAAAAATCAAAGATGCTCTTGTGGCGCCTGAAGTTTCGACTGAAGTCACACAAGGTTAATAGCAAATCGTTTGAATGAACGGCATTTCGGTGCCGTTTTTTTTTATTCAGAAATTAATTACATTTGGAAAAACGACTTTATGAAAAAAACAAATTTTTATTCTATGCTTGCCTTGTTTGCTGTAATTATGTTTTCAGCTTCATGCAAGAAAAAAGGATGTACAGATATCAGTGCAGCAAATTATAATGAAGAAGCTAAAAAGGATGATGGTTCTTGTGTTTATACACCAGTAATTTCAATTGTAGGAGCGGCAGATACGACGATAAGTGTTGCTACAACTTGGACTGACCCTTACGCCACAGCAGCGAATATTGACGGTGCAGTAGTCCTAGTTACTGATGTTAGTGACGTAGATGCTAGCCAAGTAGGTGATTATACGGTATCTTATTCAGCTACGAATGATAACGGTACTACAACCGTAACAAGAATGGTTCATGTCGTGGTGAATCAAGATACGTGGCTCGGTGACTGGAATGTTTCTGATAATTGCGGTGGCGGAACAGGTCTTGCACTAAATGGTTCACCGAATGTTATAGCCGGAGGAAATGCTGAACAAATTTTAATCACAGATTTTTTTAGTGGTATTACTGGAAGTTACGGAACCGCTATTTGTCAATTAGATGGTGAGCTAATAACGGTTGCTGAAGCTTCTGACGGCGCCCCCGGTGGTCTTGGAGACATCATTTATTCTGGATTTGGATCAATGAATTCAGATGGATTGAGTTTCACAATTACTTTTACTTGGCAGAATACAACTCCGTTAACAGGAGGTTCTGGAACCTGTCAAGCTACTTACAGCAAGTAGACAATACATTTATATTAGAAAAAGGAGTGCTTGTCACTCCTTTTTTTATGTCTTAGGTTTGCAAAGATTGACAGAATAGTCTACTTTTGGCGCCTTAAAATACTATTAATTATAATTATGGAATCAATTGCAATTTACCTACCTATCATTTTAGCTGTTGTAGGTTTGTTATACATGTTTGCTAAAAAAGCATGGGTTATGAAACAAGATGCTGGAGACGGCAAAATGAAAGAAATTTCAGACCACATTTATGAAGGTGCTTTGGCATTTTTAAAAGCTGAATATCGTTTATTGACCTTTTTCGTCATAGGAGCAAGTTTAGTGCTTGCCGGTGTAGCATACATTGTACCTACTACACTTTACCTAATAATTGTTGCTTTTATTGTTGGTGCCATTTTTTCAGCGCTCGCTGGAAATATGGGAATGAAGATAGCCACAAAAACAAATGTGAGAACAACTCAGGCTGCGAAGACAAGTCTACCAAATGCGTTAAAAGTTTCTTTTGGTGGTGGTACCGTAATGGGATTAGGTGTTGCTGGATTAGCTGTTCTAGGTCTCACAGCATTCTTTATTTTGTTTTTTCATTATGTAATGGGAGGTGTTTGGACGAACACTGCCGATATGACAATTGTACTTGAGACCTTAGCTGGTTTTTCTTTAGGTGCTGAATCCATTGCTTTGTTTGCAAGAGTTGGTGGTGGTATTTACACGAAAGCTGCGGATGTAGGAGCTGACTTGGTTGGTAAAGTTGAGGCAGGTATTCCAGAAGATGACCCTCGTAATCCTGCAACAATTGCAGATAATGTAGGAGACAATGTAGGAGATGTGGCTGGTATGGGCGCAGATTTATTTGGCTCATATGTTGCAACTGTTTTAGCCGCTATGGTTCTTGGTAACTATGTTATTGAGGATATGGGAGGCGCAATTAATGATGCATTTGGAGGAATTGGTCCAATTCTGCTTCCAATGGCAATTGCTGGTTTTGGAATTATTATTTCTATTATAGGAACCTTGCTTGTTAAAATTTCATCAAATGATGCAAAAGAGGCTCAGGTTCAAACAGCTTTGAATATCGGAAATTGGACTTCTATTGCATTAGTGGCAGTGTCATGTTTCGTTCTTGTCAAGTGGATGCTACCTGCAGAAATGCAAATGTCTTTCTACGGAGAGGGTGTGCAGACAATTTCGTCAATGAATGTGTTTTATGCAACTCTGGTTGGTTTAGTCGTTGGAGCTGCAATTTCTTCATTCACCGAGTACTATACTGGCTTAGGAAAAAAACCAATTTTAAAAATAGTGCAGCAATCGTCAACTGGAGCAGGTACTAATATTATTGCGGGATTGGCTACGGGGATGATTTCAACATTTTCATCTGTATTGCTTTTTGCCGCTGCGATTTGGACATCATACGCTTTTGCGGGTTTTTATGGGGTTGCTCTAGCGGCCTCAGCGATGATGGCTACTACAGCTATGCAACTTGCTATTGATGCATTTGGTCCAATATCAGACAACGCAGGAGGAATTGCTGAAATGAGTGAGCAAGATCCGATTGTGCGAGAGAGAACAGATATTTTAGATTCAGTAGGAAATACAACTGCAGCAACAGGTAAGGGTTTTGCAATTGCATCAGCGGCACTGACTTCTTTGGCGCTTTTTGCAGCATATGTAACATTCACTGGTATTGATGGGATTAATATTTTTAAAGCACCTGTACTAGCTATGCTTTTTGTTGGAGGAATGATTCCAGTTGTTTTCTCAGCATTAGCAATGAACTCTGTAGGTAAAGCAGCTATGGAAATGGTTTATGAGGTAAGAAGACAATTCAAAGAGATTCCCGGAATAATGGAAGGAAAAGGAAAGCCTGATTATGCAAAATGTGTTGATATATCAACGAAGGCTTCCTTAAAAGAAATGATGTTACCTGGAATTCTCACTATTGGTTTTCCAATCGCAATCGTTCTTCTAGGAAAGCTCGTTTATCTTGAAAATAACCTTATTGTTGCCGAAATGCTAGGAGGATATATGGCAGGAGTAACTGTTTCAGGCGTTCTTTGGGCAATCTTTCAAAACAATGCAGGTGGTGCATGGGATAACGCTAAGAAATCTTTCGAGGCAGGTGTTGAGATTAACGGAGAAATGACATATAAAGGTTCTGAGGCACATAAGGCAGCAGTTACGGGAGATACTGTTGGAGATCCATTTAAAGACACATCAGGACCATCCATGAATATTCTCATTAAATTAACTTGTCTTATTGGATTGGTTATAGCTCCTATATTAGGAAATGGTCATGGTAACGAGGCTGATGTCGCATGTTCATCTACAAAAACAGAGTGTTGCGCTGATAAAAAGGAGAAGTCATGTGATAAAGACAACTATCAAACTGCTTGTAGCACTGATGATAAAAAAGCATGTTGTGAAAAAGATGCCGATAAAAAAGGTTGTGCTGGTAAAGAAAAGATGTCATGTATGTCAAAATGTACAGAAATGACTAAAGAAGAATGTGCGAAAATGTGTGATGAGATGGGATGTAGTGATGATGAAAGGGCTATGTGTATGGCACAATATGATGATGATAATAATTAGTATATAAAATATTCATACTTGATAACTAATTTTAAAGCCATCGAGAGATGGCTTTTTTTATGCTTCTGAAAATATATTACTTTTAGTTTTTAATCTTCTCATGCTCAAAAAAGCAGATTTCTTTTCTGATGTATATGATGTTGTAAGACTGATTCCTAAGGGGCGTGTTACCTCTTACGGAGCAATTGCCGCTTATCTAGGTTCAAAGCAATCCTCTCGAATGGTTGGTTGGGCCATGAATGCCTCACATAAAATGTCAGATGTCCCATCACATCGTGTTGTAAATAGAATAGGAATGCTCACAGGTAAAAATCATTTTGGAAATGCAATGGAAATGCAAGAGCTTTTAGAAAAAGAGGGAATTGTAATACAGGAAGATAAAATTTTGAATTTTAAGCATTTTTTTTGGGATCCGTCCCAAGACTTAAAAATTCCATAGTCAATTAGACTATCTTTAAACAAAAGAAGTACTATGAAATTTGGAACAAAAGCAATTCATGCCGGTATAAATCCTGATAGCGCTACAGGTGCTATCATGACACCTATATATCAAACATCCACCTACGTCCAAGATGGTGTTGGGAATCATAAAGGATATCAGTATTCGCGAACTCAAAACCCAACGCGACACGTTCTAGAAAATAATTTAGCTGCTCTAGAGAATGGATCATTTGGGGCGTGTTTTGCCTCAGGAATCGCAGCTATTGATTGTGTTATTAAAATGCTAAAACCCGGGGATGAAGTCATTGCTACAAATGATCTTTATGGTGGGTCTTATAGACTATTCACAACTATTTTTGAGAAATATGGTATTATTTTTCATTTTGTGGACATGAAGGATATAACTAACGTTCAAGAGGCGATGACAGAAAGCACAAAGCTCATTTGGACTGAAACTCCTACTAATCCCATGATTAATATTATTGATATAAAGGGGCTAGCCACTATCATAAATGGTTCTAGTGCATTACTTTGTGTCGATAACACTTTTGCCACGCCCTATTTGCAAAATCCACTGGAATTGGGAGCAGACATTGTAATGCATTCTGTCACCAAGTATTTAGGAGGTCATTCTGATGTGGTAATGGGGGCATTAGTGACATCAAATAGAAAAATTGCCGACGATATTTATCGTATTCAAAATTCGTCAGGTGCTATTGCTGGTCCGATGGATTGTTTTTTAGTATTGCGAGGTATTAAGACCTTGCATCTTAGAATGCAAAGACATTGTGAAAATGGCGCACGGATTGCAGATTTTCTCCAGTCCCATCCGAAAGTTGAAAATGTTTATTGGCCCGGTCTAAAGACACATGTTAATCATCATATTGCAAAAAGTCAGATGAAAGATTTTGGAGGCATGCTTTCATTTACACTAAAAGGGAATAAACTTGAAGATGCACTAAACATACTTAAACAAGTTAAGATATTTGCACTCGCTGAATCTTTAGGTGGTGTTGAATCTTTAATTGGTCATCCTGTAACAATGACACATGCCGCAATTCCAAAAGAATCTCGTGAAAAGAGTGGTGTTATCGATGGTTTGATTAGGCTGAGTATAGGGATAGAAGACGTAGAAGATTTAATAGAAGATTTAAATCAAGCACTAGAGGTTCTCTAAAATTTGGAAGAACTGCTCTTTCTTTGCAGGGGATAAGGGCACAGAGCTTCCATCTTTCATTATAACAGCTCCACCATCTGCCTTATCATATCGGTTAATATGGTCTAAATTCACGAGGTGAGATTGTTGCACTCTAAAGAAAGAATGACCTGATAATAATAAATCATACTCTTTCAGTGTTTTAGAGACCAAAATACGCTTTCCAGATTCAAGATAAAAAGACGTATAGTTTTTATCAGCCTCACACCGAATGATTTCTTTAAGCTCTAGAACATAAACACTTTCTTGTGTTTTCAGCACAAGCTTCTTTTTTACACTTCGATCAATATTATTGGCAAGGGCATTAAATTGCACCTCGTTTTTTTTCTTCTCTAATGTGGTCAATGCTTTATTTACGGAATCTTCAAGCTCCTCTACATCAATAGGTTTAAGAATATATGCCAATGCACTGAATTTTATTGCTTGTATGGCATACTCTTGATAGGCTGTAATAAAAATGATTTCAAATTCTTTGTACTTCACTCCTTTAAGTACATCAAAACCGTTGCCATCAGGCATTTGAATGTCTAGGAAAACGAGGTCTGGTTCAATTTTATTAATTGCATTGATACCCGTTTCTACGTTCGAACCATCAGTGTATATTTCGAAATCATGTCCAAAAGAAATAAGGAGTCTCTTTATGAACTCTTTCGTTTTATTTTCATCGTCTATTATGAGTACCTTTTTCATTCAGATTCAAAGTTAATATTTTCGGTTAGTAATGGTAAGAATATTTGGACACAGGTTCCTGAGTTTTTCTCGTCCGTTAGATTACTTATCGAAATTCGTGCTT
>Ga0228664_1001436_pt1 | contig 12026 bp, 15 predicted proteins | sample 78DmetaG_FD_183029 | JGI IMG/M metagenome (GOLD analysis project Ga0228664, IMG submission 183029) | Seawater microbial communities from Monterey Bay, California, United States - 78D | ecosystem: Environmental > Aquatic > Marine > Coastal | place: USA: California | collected 2016-09-26 | reverse complement strand
ACACTCTTCTTTTGGCTCCTAACAAACCGAATGGCACCAGCTGCTGTGTTTGCATTGCCATTCTTCCAGCTTTACTCAGCAGTCGGTATTTTCGATACCCATCTTGCGGTTGCTTTAGCACACTGTTTGTTTAACATCCCGTTGGCGGTATGGATTCTCGAAGGGTTTATGAGTGGGGTACCAAAAGAATTAGACGAGACTGCTTATGCAGATGGATATTCATTCCCTAAGTTCTTTTTCACTATATTCATACCGACAATTAAGGCTGGTGTAGGGGTTGCTGCATTTTTCTGTTTTATGTTTTCGTGGGTGGAATTATTGCTTGCTAAGACGCTAACTGCAGTCGCAGCAAAACCTATTGCAGCAACAATGACGAAGACAGCATCTAGCGCAGGTTACGAACTCGGCTTACTGGCAGCCGCAGGAACACTAACAATCATTCCTGGCGCTATCGTTATTTACTTCGTCCGAAACTATATCGCGAAAGGTTTCGCAATGGGGAGAGTATAATGTTAACTTGGATGGCATGGACTTGGCCTACTGCACTGTTCTTTATTGGGCTGTTTGTTGCAATGGGTATCATTACAATCATTGAAATCCGCAAACCAGGAACGAGTGCACGTCATGGTGTTCTGGGCCTAACAACTACTCGTGGTGATAGATTGTTCTTGAGTTTACTTGGAAGCGCATACATCTTTCTTATCTGGCTCGGTTTGATAGGTGAACCTCTTTGGATTCCACTGGGGTTGGCCATTGCTTGGGGCATATTCTGCTTTAAGAAAGTTTAAAAATTGCACTGTTTCTAAAAATATATCTTTATATTTGACCAGATAATTAGTTCTGTTCGTGCGATCATTATTGATTGTGATCCCAGGCCTGCTAGATTGGTCAAAAAGAGTTCAAGCAAATTTTTCTCAAACTGCTTTGAAGGAACATGAACTAACAGAAATTTGGGCATTAACCGTAGCTATGTGGAAAGAAGAATTGAAAAAAGTATGCGTTTATATTTGATATTGTCGTAATCAGATAAATATCCTGACACCACTTTTTCTAAAAGGTGGACGTGAATATATAGAAAATGGTGCAGAACGTTAGCAGGTTCTCAATACATAGATTGCAAAGTATGAGATGCAAATAGAAACGTAGGCTAATAAAAAACTTTGGCAATCATCGCTATCTTCCATTCAAAATTATGAACAGATTTCCGCATACATCAAAATCTCAAGTGCGCTTTTGGGTTCAAGATATGCGTACAGAGACGTTTGAAGAGCCGCTCTAGTTACTGCGCAACCATTGTAGTCTTTTGAGTTTGATTACGAAAGTTTAAACGCTCTAAATTCGCTACTGAACTAATCATAATACGGTCATGACTCCAACCTTGGTTTGGAAGAAAAGCTGACGCACAAAGAAGCGTCAAAGCTGAGGCGAATGCTAATAGGGAACAAGCAAAAAATTTATGAGGCTTTCGATTATCATTTTCAGCCAAAGCCAGTACGCGACTGGCAAGTTGGCTTTTTGTTGAATTAAACATGAATTTTCCACGACCAACGAAAGGGATAGAAAGTGAACCTATATTACTCATTCGACGCAACAATGAAGCTTGTTTTGCAACACTAAGCAGTGCTTTAGCATATTCACGAGCAGTCACTCGTGAACGCGATAAATACTCAACGTCGCAGATATGCTCTCTTAACTTTCGTATTTTCTGGGAGATTATCCAGAAGCCTGGGTTAAGAATTAATAAAGGGGAACAAAGTGCAATCAAAAATTCTATTGTCACATCTTTTTGGCGAATGTGTTGGAATTCATGACCAAGCGCGATCGAAAGAGTTCTATAGTCGTCGATAAGCGTTTCTGGAATAACAGCATAAAACTTACGTACTCCTCTTGTTGTAAAAGGAACATTTGTCTCTGAAGAGATAACGATATCCACCAATTTGGATCTTCTTATGCAGTGCCCATTGCGAAGTATCTTGTTAATGCGAATTACATTAATAAAAATATAAGTACAACGGCCTAAGATACTTGCCATAATCAAAAATATTGCGGCATTTGCCCAATAATTCGTGCCCGAATGAACGGCTTGCAAGACAAAAGTGCGGGCAGAGAGCAGATTGTCAAAATTAACCGCAGATATTGAAATATTACCCTTCAAATACTGTGAGATTAGGATGTCAGAAATATGTGGAGATGCTCGAAACTGTGTCATGGATCCAAAATAGGATAACAGAGATAGCAAAGCAGCAAACCCAAGTGAGGTTTTAAGAAGCCACAACCTCGTCGAAAAAGACTTTCTGAAGCCCAAAATTGTGAGACATGCTTCAACAATTAAAAACGCAACCGCTGAAGCAAACACGATCAAGTTAAGATTAACGAGTAAATCTAAAAACGTTTCAAGAATCATCACGGCCCAACCTTTGGTCAATAATGTTTTGAATTTCCGCAATCATATCGTCTGAGAGTTCTTCGTCTTCCACCAGTCTTGCAACTAGTGCTGAAGGGGTTCCATCAAATAATGATTTGGACATCTCTCGAATTGATTTTTGTTCATAACTATTTTTTGAAAGGATAGGTTTATAGCTCAGTGTTCGATCATCTTTTACAGACGATACATAGCCCTTGGCTTCCAATACCTTCAAAGTGGTCGCAACTGAAGTGTATGCACGAGCGGTTTCTTTTGCCAATTCAGCATAAATTTGTCTGACAGTGCCAACTCTTCCACTCCATAAGACTTTCATAAACTCGAGCTCTACCTCAGTTAGAAGCTCATTTTTTCGTCTTGCCATTGGTGTTTCCAATTCCATTCTCTAATGTTTTTTCTAGCAATATTTGAACGAAATTTCAAGTCTCTTGTCCAGTGCGTATCTCATGGAGGTAACAGATGATAAACCAATAGACGCTTATCAAAGAGCAGATGCTAATGCCTTTAGAGAATATCTAAGGTCTCGTGGTCTATCTTCAGAGAGAATTGCGCGGATTATAAGTAATGTAAGAGCAATCATTAACTTCGTATCAAAAGAAGAGGGGCTAGAGCCATCTCAAGCCTTTAGTGGCGTTTACCTTGGTGAGCCTACAAAGAAGGTAACTAGATACGTTCCTGATGCAAAAGAACTAAAGAAACTGCAGAGACTATGTAGATTTTGTGATGATGAGATGAGGTGGTTGCTTGCACTTATTAGTGACACTGGCTTGAGGTTGTCAGAGGCGCTGGGCTTATCTAAGGGTGAAGTATTCCTAGACACATCCACTCATTACATTGAGATTGGACCAAAGCCATGGAGGTACCTTAAGGCCGCAGATTGTGAAAGAGTTGTTCCCCTCGTCGGTGAGGCTCTGTGGTCAGCTCAGAGGGCAAGAGATGCTTCTAATAACGACTACCTCTTTCCCAACTATTGTGATAGAAACCAAGTCAAATCTAACTCTGCAAGTAGTGCCTTGAATAAGTGGCTCAAAAAAAATGTTTCAAAAGAAATTGTCGTTCATAGTCTTAGGCATGCCATGAGGGATCGATTGAGGGCAGTGGAATGCTCAGCAAACATCATAGACCAAATAGGTGTCTGGAGTAGGAAGGGTGTCGGGGAGAGCTATGGGAATGGGTATTAGGTGGAGCAGTTATGGAGTTGGATGTCAAAATGTTCAAATGCACATTAACTTTATTTATTACCCTGAGATTAAGCCTTCAGGGACTATACGCGCCATAGCTTTCATTGCTTCATCTTCATCAATTGTGAATAATCAATAATATAATGTACAACTCAAAAAAGGAGGTACATTAGGTAATTCTTCTTTTACACGGTAAGTAGCCATACCACCTGTAGTTATATTAGCTCCAAGTATACCGACATTACCTATTTCATCACCAAAGAATTTTGCTAGAATTTTAAATGCTTTTGTTTCTAATGCGTGACATGGACCACCAGCGCCTTCATTAATTGGTGGGTATGCTACTGCAATTATTGCACCTACTGTTAATGCTTTGAATAAGAAACCCATAAATAAGGCCTTTAAGTAAAATCAATACGTTTCTGTCATCTTATTGTGATATACAAAAATAATTAAATAGAGCGAGCAGCCATGGCTCCTTCTGCAATTGCAATATGTACTTGACGTGGAGCGACGCAGTCTCCAATTATATTATGTGGCAAGCCACGAGACTCAACTGCAGATTGCAATGTGGTCTCCACGAGGGCACCACGCCAATCCACTACTATATCGACATCTTGAATATCCATTTTTTCACCTGTGTGAACTGAACGGAGCGTTACTGTGTTGCCGGAAATATTATGAATTTCTTGTGATGGGTGCATCACAGATTTTCCCATAAGAAAACGTTTGTAGATAGGTGCACGTACTGTTGGGGTGACCAGCTCGCCTATGGCATATTCAGCAGTGACTAATGTGATTTGATTTTGGTTCAGCAAAGAGTCGGCTGCAGACAAGGCTGCGCGCCCTCCCCCTTCATCATTGATCAGAATGTGCTGTCCTTTTGGATCATCAGCAATGGCCTGCCATGGGTCAATGACAGGTATTGTTTCAGAGCCAGTTGCAATTAAAAGTGGTTTTTTAGGGATTGCACCTGTTGCCAAGATTATTACGTCTGTATCCAGCACTGCAACATCTTCTGGCTTTAGGTGATGACCGGTACGAATATGAACTTGAAGCTGGGTTAACTGGGTTTTGTACCAGTTTAAAGTCTTTTGAAATTCTCGTGTCATTGGGGCTTGAGACCAAATTGCCAACTGGCCACCAATATCACTGGATGCCTCAAAAAGTGTTACTCTATGACCGCGTTTGGCTGCAACGCGAGCGGCTTCCAACCCTGCAGGGCCACCGCCAATAACGGTAACGTTTTTTGGTGTATTAGTTGGTGATTGATCACCCAAAGAGGTCTCGCGTCCAGTCATTGGGTTGTGGATGCAACGAATTGTCTTTGAAGCCATCCCTTGCGCAATACAAAGATTAGCACCAACGCAAGGTCGGATGTCTTGCGGACGCCCTTCAATCAATTTGCGCACAATGTTAGGATCAGATATTTGCGCTCGCGTCATTCCAACCATGTCAGCGTCACCTCGTTCGATGATGGCGTTGGCCATTGCTGGATCAGTAATACGGCCTGTGGTAAAAACGGGCACTGCAACTTGGGATTTAATGCCAGCGGCTAATGGCACAAAAAGACCATGAGGAGCAGGGGTGGGTGGCCAGTGGTCCATGCGTCCTGCACGTTCATAATTTGTGCCTACAATGATATTGAGATAATCTACCAACCCAGTTTGTGCTAATAGTTTGGCAATTTTCTGCAAGTCAGATTGTGTTAATCCACCTGCAACTCTCTCGTCACCTGGAAGACGTACACCTAGAATGCGATTACGCCCAACACTAGTTCGTACAGCATCTATAATTCGTAGTAGGAAACGCATGCGATTATCTAACGATCCGCCGTAATCGTCGGTGCGTGTATTTGAATATGGTGACAGGAACGCAGCTGGCAGATACCCAAAGGCAGAAAGCAACTCAACTCCATCAAGGTTACCTTTGCGTACTCGATCTGCAGCAGTTCCATGTGCGTCAACGATTTCGTCAATTTCAGAAATAGTCATCTGTTTTGGAGTCTCACGTGACAGGCGAGACATTATTGGGGAAGGAGCAATAAGTGGGCGACCTGCGCCAGTGTCTGCCACATTGGCTCCTGCATGACCGAGTTGAACCAGTAACCGTCCATCATGACTGTGAATTGCATCAGCGAGCCGTTGATAACCATTTATGCAACTATCATCACTAGCATTTAAACCTCTCCCTGCGCCAACTGCTCCAGTACGATGAACTGCAGTAGAGCCAGTGATCTGAAGCGCTGCACCGCCTCGTGCCTTGGCAAGCTGATACGCTATGTAGTCATCTTTTACGTGGCCACCTGATTCAAGCCCAGTTACATGGGCCGTGACCAGTACCCTATTGCGAAGAGTAAAGGGGCCGATATCGATCGGAGAAAGAAGATGTCTATATTGTTCGATTATCTCGACCCTTTGTTAGTTGCAGTAAACATTGCATTGCGACATGAAAATAAAAAATTGCTTTAATTGATCTCAATTATTTAGTTATTTTTATAAAAAGCAACTAGTATCTATTTTCTTACCTAGTCGATATATGTGAATACTAGGTCTGGGCTAATATCGCTTGATATCAGGTGGTTGACTGATGCCTATTTAGGGAAACAGACCCCGTGTGGGGGCGCCAATTTTCAAGAAATATATTATATATCAATGATTTGCATCATTTTTAAAATCATCTACTAAATGTATGTGAGCATAGACATTTCCAATATCTGAAGTAATTTCCCCTGTTGTATTTTTAAGGTATTTAGGTATCTTAGTATTCCGAACCTTACTGCCAAATAGACTAAATTTTTTGTCACTTATTTCAGATGTAGTTTCATGTCGAACACCTTACAGACGTTTGGAAGGTCACAAATGCAGAGGATGTTGGCATCCATTATTAGAATTTATAATTTTGTGCTAATATCGATATAGAATCAGCATAAAGGAATATATTTGTATTACAAATTGGCCATAATATTCTTAGTTACACTCATTTATGGGGGTGCTTATGCTGAAAATCTTATATCCATTTCTAGTGGTGCAAAAATATTTAAAAAGTGCCAAGTTTGCCATCAAATTGGTGAGGATGCAAAAAATCGTGTTGGTCCCCAACTAAATGATATTTTTGGGCGATCTGCAGGCAGTTTGCCTGGAGTGAGATATTCGAAAAGTATGATCCGGGCTGGTGAAGAGGGCTTGGTCTGGAACAGTGAAACTTTAAATTCATTTATTGAAAACCCAAAAAAATTAATTGCAAAAACCCGAATGAGTTTCCGTGGATTGAAAAAAGAAGATGAAAGGAAAAATCTATTATTGTATTTATCTGAATTTTCTCAAGATGGTATAAAAAATGAAGAATTAGAAAAGTTTCCAAAAGATAAAATTACTAGTGTTGATCCATCAATCTTATCAATTGTAGGCGACGTAGAATATGGTGAATATCTAGCTAGTGAATGCATGGCTTGCCACCAAAGAAGTGGTGGTGACAATGGAATCCCTGGAATAAACGCATGGCCAACAGAAGATTTTGTAATCGTGATGCATTCTTACAAGAAAGAAGAAAGGCCACATCCTGTCATGCAAATGATTGCAGGAAGATTAACTAATGAAGAAATTGCAGCACTTGCTGCGTATTTTAAGGACCTCAATTAAGAGGCTAAACTTTGGGAGGAGAAAATATGAGACTAAATAGAAGAATTTTTATGGGAAATAGTATTATAGCTGCAACCACTTTGGCTGCACCAACAGTATTCGCCGATGGTCATGGTAAGCCTAGGGTTGTAGTTATCGGTGGTGGTGCTGGCGGTGCCACAGCTGCCCGTTACATCGCTAAGGATAGCAAGGGCAAAATTGATGTCACGTTGATTGAGCCATCTCGTATGTATTACACATGCTTTTTTTCTAATCTCTATTTGGGTGGCGTCAAGGCTATTGATGACCTTGGTCACTCATATGGTAAAATGGCTGCTGGGGGGGTAAATGTTGTCCATGATTGGGCAGTTGGAGTCGATGATGATACCAAAACAGTAGCTCTCGCCAGCGGTGACTCATTGGCATATGATAAACTAATTTTATCACCTGGAATTGATTTTATTGATGGGGCTGTTGAGGGTTGGGATTTATCATCACAAAACGCTATGCCTCACGCTTATAAGGGTGGTTCGCAGACTGAATTACTCAAAGCACAGTTATTATCAATGCCTCAGGGTGGAACCTATGCAATGGTCGCACCACCAAACCCTTATCGATGCCCACCAGGGCCTTATGAGCGAGTTTCGATGGTGGCTCACTATTTAAAATACAATAATCCCACAGCTAAGATCATAGTTGCAGACCCTAAGCCAAAATTCTCTAAGCAAGGTTTATTCCAAGAAGGTTGGGGAAAACATTATGATGGTATGATCGAATGGATTAGTAGTGATTTTGGTGGTGGAAACGTATCAGTTGATCCTGATGCAATGACAGTTTCCATTGATGGTGAAAAGGTTAACGTTGATGTATGTAATGTAATTCCAGCGATGAAAGCTGGTCGTATTGCAGAATTAGCAGGTGTTACTAAAGGAAATTTTGCACCAGTTAATGCTTCCGATATGTCTTCTAAAGCAAATGCTGATATCTATGTTTTGGGTGATGCATCACATCAGGGTGATATGCCAAAATCTGGCTTTTCAGCTAACAGTCAGGCAAAGGTTTGCGCAAATGCAGTACGCGGTTCACTGACGGGCTCTAAAGTATTCCCTGCAAAATTTTCAAATACATGTTGGTCATTAGTTCATAAAAATGATGGTATAAAAGTAGGTGCCACATATAAAGCAACAGATGAGAAGATTGCTAAGGTTGATGGTTTTATTTCAGCAACAAATGAAAGTGCTGATTTACGAAAAGCAACTTATGAAGAGTCTGAGGGATGGTATGCAGGTATAACTGCAGATATGTTTGGCTAGTAAAACTGGGGATTTTGAACAAATCAAAATCCCCAAATTATGTATACCCCAGTAAGGAATCCTACGTTGAGGCTTTAGGTGGATTGGGGTATGTCCACCAAACTCCCCGCAGTAGTTTAAATATTAATAGCTTGAAGCAAATATTATATCCCTTACGTGATAGAAATAGTATTTAATTTAAAAAAATCTATATATTTTTAGAGGAATTGGTTTCTAAATATAGCATAAATTATTCATTAGAATATATTTTTAACATGTAGTGAACATACTATATCTAAAAATATTTATTGAGCATATGTAATCTACGTTTAAGATAGTGCTATGATTAATTGTATCACCAAAATTATAATATTTTTTTTGTTGCTCTCTAATCAAGTTGTTGCTGAAAGCCAGAGTAAACTTAGAGATTCAATATCAGATGTAAACGCTAATGTTCTATTCATGCGCCATGCTCTAGCATCTGGTTTTGGTGACCCTATTAATTTCTCAATAAATAATTGTAATAGTCAGAGAAATTTAGACAAAAGAGGTAAGGCGCAAGCGCAAGCTATTGGTGCGGCAATCATTCAAAGTGGTTTCCGCTTTAATCAGATATTATCAAGCGAGTGGTGTCGTTGTAAGGAAACTGCTGAACTTATGGGCCTAGGCCATTGGCAAACCTTTTCGGGTTTGAATTCTTTTTTTCAGGGATATGCAGATGAAGCTAAAACATTGCGGCGATTAAACTCAAGACTTGAAGAATTCAAAGAAGGGGTGACTTTGCTGGTAACACATCAGGTAACTATCAGTGCTATTACGGGTGCATCAGTAGGCAGTGGAGAATTTGTGGCTTATAATACCATCTCCAAAGAGGCAAAAGTGTTTCGATTGGATTGAAATGATGCACATTATTATAGTTATGATATTTATTGCATTTGCAAGTAAAGTTACTGCTCTTGAAAAATGTGATATTCTTGGATCATTGGAAGCTGATCCACTCAAAAAAACTTTGCCTGTTAAATTTGAAGATATAAAATATTTAGAGTTAATAGAAGCATGCACTGAGGCAATCGAAATAAAAGATCATAATATAGGTAGATATTATCTTTTAAGGGCTAGGGGTTATCTAAGATCTGGATCCTATGAGAAAGCAATCAGTGACATAAAACATTCACACAATATAGGATACGCAGCTGCGACTTTTGCACTTGCTACGCTTCATCATTTTGGGGAAGCTATGCCAAAAGATCTAATAAGAGCAGAATTTTTATACAAACTTGCATATAGCAATGGAGTTAAATGGGCTGCCCAAGGTCTTTCAATATTATATAAAGATATAAGTTTTTCTCGCTATAATTTAAAACTTTCGCATGAATGGTTAGAAAAATTTTAAAATGATAAACTTACAGTAAGGATTAAGACCAATCGCGAACGACCTGGCCTCGGTAAGCAGTAATTTTTACTTCTGCCATTATTTCACCATACTTTTCAAAAAACTCTTCACCGTTTTTTTCCCAGATTTTGTTGCAAACTTCAAATGCAGCCATGTCTTTATATTCAAGCCAGTTGCCCATCATTAATTTCCCTTCAGGGAGAAATAGACGGCTTGAGTGGAATTTTATCATTCCTTGTGGCCTCAGCTTATCAGCGAGTGTAGCCATTTCTTTTTCAAATATTTCATGTCCTTTATCCATCATTTCTTGATTGGGATATTCGATTGTTGTAAAACTAATTATTGTATCGGGCATTATATGCTCTCCTTGAATTGAATTTTAATTTATAATTTTATTTCTGCATAATTCATCTATGATGTGAAGAATTACGTAAAGTAACACCAATAATTCTCATAATATTATCACTATACTGTAATAACCTTAACAATGGTAAAAGCAGTCTTAAAATGAGAGTAGTTTTATTTCAGATTTGATTACTACTAGATATACTGCAAATATGGAGAAAAAATGCTTGGAAAAAATACTGGTTCAATGAACTTTAAGGAAACTAATAATCCGATAGATTCTGGTAAATTTGGCTTGCCTGCAATAGAAACTAGCATATCTGGTGGAGGAAAACTGTTAGGCCACGATGTGATGGCGCAAGCAACATTTACTGCTGAAATGCAACCTGATGGTTCATGGTTAGGAAAATCCCCAAACACTGGAGTTATATTTTGTTCAGAAGGTGTTGGTAAATATAGATGTAATGGAATTGGAAATATGAAAGCAGATGGTGGTGCAGAATTTAGAGGTGGCGCTTCGTTTGAAACTACATCTGAAGCATTATCAGAGCTTAATGGGAAATATTTTATGTTTACTTATGACTCTGATGCAGAGGGGAATGCAGAATGGAATCTTTACCCTTGTTTGTGATATAAAATATTCATTTAGATTTTATTACTATTAATAAAAATAAGCACTGAATTGATATCATTAGTTTATTAGAACTGGGCTGAATAAATTCAGTGCTAGTTTAAAAGTTTTCAATATCGAAAACAGTAAATAGAAGTGCGACCTAGGCAAGTAATAATATTAGGCTAATCTGATAACCAGTAATCGCCAATTTGAGTAATAACCGTAGTTGATGAAACATCAGCGCCAGCGTCTTCGCGAGCTTTTTTCACATCTTCTCTCAAACCAAATGTTTGCATAAATTCTGGGTTTGGAACATCCATCATGACATAGATAGATGTTTCATCAGGATTGGCTGCAGCCCAGATAATTTTTGCCCCTTCTGATCCAGCCTTTTCTTCCATTGATTTCGCCATTTCTGTCCAAGTTTTAAATCCTTTGGAAATTTTTACCGTTACTAACAAGTTGGGCATAAGATTATTCCTTTTTATGAACTGTTTTACTGTCTCATTTCTACATACATTGTGCCTAATGTGAAGAATTATATTATAATGTGTAATCCTCAGCGGTGTTTATTCGCCTATGAGTGAGTAACAGTTGGATACAAGTTGATTGTATAATTAATAGTTTTATATGGTGCACAATTTGTATTTGCCTCGATTTTTAGAGAAAAAGTTTGCGGACGGATATATTATCTGGCAGTCTGACTTTGACACTAATAGAGGTAGATATGCAAAAACTATCAATTATAAGATTTAAACCGAAGTCTGAATGTTTCGATGAATTTGCGAAGAATTTAACATCTTTTAACGAAAGAAAACATCGTATATTTCATCTAATGCGATCTGGTGATGAGCTTCATGCGATTGTAATTAGAGATGCAAGTATATTAGAAAAAGATGCTTCTGATGGTGTTAAATGGTTAGATGATCAGCGACACTTATTGCAAGAGTATGATGAGGATAATAAACATACAATCCCATTAAGTGGAGATCTGCTTTATAGCTCTGTATAAAAATCTGTACCCTTTAATTCGATAAGAGAAAGGAAATTAATAATGTTATTTATGATTCAGTCTTCACATGATTATTCTACATGCCAGACGCATGACCCTGAAAAAGGCCCACTCTTCAAGGAAACATTAGCTAACCTTGGCGATCATG
>Ga0228664_1001433_pt1 | contig 12033 bp, 10 predicted proteins | sample 78DmetaG_FD_183029 | JGI IMG/M metagenome (GOLD analysis project Ga0228664, IMG submission 183029) | Seawater microbial communities from Monterey Bay, California, United States - 78D | ecosystem: Environmental > Aquatic > Marine > Coastal | place: USA: California | collected 2016-09-26 | reverse complement strand
AAAGTAGCTTATTTTGCTAGTGGATGTTTCTGGTGTGTAGAAGCTATTTTTGAGAGTGTAAGAGGAGTAGAAGAAGCTGTTTCTGGTTATGCAGGTGGCCATACTAAAAATCCAACATACGAAAGTAGCAATACTGGTAAAACTGGGCATGCTGAAACTGTGGCTGTTTATTATAACCCAGAAGTAGTTAGTTTTAAAACTTTAGTTACTGTTTATTTTGGTTCACACAATCCAACTACTGTAAATGGGCAACATCCAGATTATGGTTCTCAATATAGATCTATTGCTTTTTATTCTAACAATACTGAAAAGCAAATTATTGAAAATATGATTGCTAAATTAAACAAAGAAGTTTATAATGGTAAAGTTGCTACTGAAGTAAAAAAAATAGATACATTTTATAAAGCAGAAGAGTATCATCAAGATTTTGAAAAAAGAAATCCAAATCAACCCTATGTAAAAGCGGTTTCTATACCTAGGTTAAATAGGTTTAAAGCAAAATTTCCTGAGTTACTTAAAAAAGAAAAATAATTATTTACTAGAAGTAGTTGTTTTTTTACCAAAAGTTAAATTATCAAAAACATATTTAAAATCTTTAATATATTTATTGAATGAATATGGGTTAGAATAGAAACTTATGCTATAATAATTATCATTAGTTTTAAAATAAGCACTTCTAACAATACTAGTTTTGTTATTAAGAATAAAACTTACATCAGTTATTATTGTTTTACCAAATCTAGATGTTACAGTGGTTACATTTTTGCTATAGTTTTTAACATATATTTTAATATTTGACTTATAATTTACAATATCTTCTATTGATTTTATTTTGCTTTTATCTACTTCTATTTTTCGAAAAGTAATTTGATTATCAGGATAAAGTCCTTTTTGGTTTTTAGGTTTATAACTTGTTTGGTTATGTAAATCTTTATAAGATTTCCAGTTGTAAGGTAATTCTAAATTATATTCTGTATTTACTGTAGTGTAATATATAGGAGATTTTTTAAATTGGTTTTTTTCTTTTTGTATACCACAACTTATAAATAGAAGTAGTACTATGAAGTAAGGGATTTTTTTCATATTTAAATTTAATAAAAAACCTCACAAAATTGTGAGGTTTTTTATTAAAAAATTATTCTTTAATTTCAGGTGCTTTAATACCTAATTTAGCCATAACCAACTCTGTAATATCATATTTTTCATCAATGTAAGCAAATTGATTACCTGTAGTTGTAAGAATCTGAGTATAACCATGCTCTTTTACAACCTCGCTAATAGCATCATTTAGTTTTTTATATAATGGTCTCATTAATTCGTTTTGTTTTAACTGCATTAATTTACTACCATTATCTTGATACTTTTTGATGTCTTGCTCCATTGCTGAAAGCTCTTTCATAGTTGTCTTTTTCATTAATTCACCCATTTCTTTTTCTTCACTTCTAAACTTAGCTACTTTATCTTGAAATTCTTTCATTTTAATAGAAAAAGAAGAGTCTAACTTTGCTCCATAGTCTTGAGCTCTTTTTATAACTACTTTAGATTCTGGCATTAAATTAATAATGTAATCATTATCTATAGTGCCCACTTTACTTTGAGAAAATGAAAATGTACTAATTAATAGAAATAGTATAATACTTATTTTTGATGTCATGATTTTTTAATTTAGTGAGCAAAGATATAAAAGTGATTGAATTACAAAAATATAGCCAAGTTAAAAAAGGTTAATTTTATTATTTAGTTCTTTTAATATTTCATTTTTACTGGTTTTAAAATCAAACCAAATAATAGCACCATCTTTACGAAACCAAGTGAGTTGTCTTTTGGCAAATCTTCTTGTATTTTTCTTAATTTCTGAAATCGCAAAATCTTTATCAAACTCACCATTAAAAAAAGAAAAAAGCTCTCTGTAGCCTACAGTTTGTAATGCATTTAAATGTTTGTATTCGTATAAAGATTTAGCTTCGTCTAATAAACCATTAGCCATCATTAAATCTACTCTTTGGTTTATTCTATTATATATAATGTCTCTATCTGCAGTTAAACCAATTTTAATTGAGTTAAAATTTCTTTTTGTTTTAGGTTTATTTTTATAAGTAGAATAAGGAGTTTCTGTTCCAATACAAATTTCTAGAGCTCTTATAACTCTTTGAGGATTATCTATAGCAATATTGTTATACGTTTCAATATCTAATGCTTTAAGTTGGTTTTGTAAATGAGTTAATCCTTTTTCTTCTAATGTTTTATTTAACTTTTCTCTTATAGTCTTATCTACTTTTGGAAAGTAATCTAATCCTTTTAAAACAGCATCTACATATAAACCACTGCCACCAACCATGATTTGGATAGCATTTTTTTTAAATAGCTCATCAAGTTTTTTAAGAGCATCTTTTTCAAAATCACCTACATTATAATCTTCAAAAATACTTCTGTTTTGTATAAAATGATGTTTTGCTGCAGCTAACTCATGCTTTTCTGGTACAGCAGTGCCAATTGTCATTTCTTTATAAAACTGTCTAGAATCACAAGAAATAATGTCAGCATTAAAGTGTTTCGCTAATTCAATACTCAATGCAGTTTTACCAATTGCAGTTGGTCCTACAATGGTAATTAAAGTATTTTTTGTTTGATTTATCATGGATTTAAAATACTACCACAATTATAGCAAAAGGTTGCTTTTTCTTTATGATTACTTTTTAAACAGTTAGGACAAGATTGCGTATTATGATCATGATCTGGTGTGGTTTTATTCATTTCAGCACTTACAATACCTGTAGGTATTGCAATTATTGAGTAACCTAAAATCATAATAACACTAGCAATAAGTTGACCTAAAGGTGTTTGTGGAGCAATATCACCAAAACCAACAGTGGTTAGCGTTACAATAGCCCAATATATACTTTTAGGAATATTTGTATAACCATTTTCTGCACCTTCTATCATATACATAACTGTACCTAATATGATACAAACAATTAATACAAAGAATAAAAAAACTGCAATTTTTGCCTTACTAGCTCTTAAAGCAAGCATTAATTTATTTGAAGCACCTATGTATCTAGCTAATTTTAATATTCTAAATATTCTTAATAATCTAAGTGCTCTTAAAGCTACTAAACCTTGTGAGCCAGCAAAAAAGAATGATATATAAATAGGAATAGTTGATAAAAAATCGATTATACCATAAAAGCTAAAAATATATCTAGTGGGTTTTTTTATAGAAATAACCCTTAAAATATATTCAATACTAAATAAGATGGTTATAATCCACTCACCAACATAAAGTGCATCATGATATTTATTATCTATACTCTCTACACTTTCTAACATAACTAGTATAATACTAGCAATTATGGCTATTAGAAGTATTACATCAAATAATTTACCTTCAGGTGTATCTGCTTCATAAATTATTTCGTGAAGTTTATGTTTCCAAGAAGATTTTTTGGTTGGATTATTCAATTTAATTTCATTTTTCTCTTACAATACTACAATTATTTAATGAGTTTTTAAATTTTTTTCTTTCGTTTTTCTCTTTATTCATAAGGATTTTAGAAATAAATATAAAAAAATCAACTTTTTTAAAACCGTACTTCAATTCTTCTCGTAAGTATATGTGAGATTCAATTAAATATTAACATAAAACTCACACAATGAAAAAAACAAAAATTTTAACAGCTACTTTATTAGTAGCAATTATTGGTTTAATTACAGTTGCAGCAGATCATATTGATGCTCCTGCTGTTTCAGGTACAAAAGCAGATATTACTGACTTTTATGCTTTTCAAGGAGAAGATACAAACAATATTGCTTTTGTGGCAAATGTTCAAGGTCTTTTAGCTCCTTCAGCTACTTCAACTGCATCTTTTGATGAAAATGTTATGGTAGAATTTAACATTGATACTAATAATGACAATGTAGAAGATTTAGTAATACAAGCTATCCCTAAAGATGGAAAAATGTACTTTTTTGGACCTTATGCTCCATCTTCGACAGGATTAAATAGTACTATTAACGAAAATGCTATTAAGTCAGAGGTTTCAATTACTCCTTATGGTTCATCTGCTATTGTTGCAAATCAAAATGGAATGAAGTTTTTTACAGGACCAAGAGATGATCCTTTCTTTATGGATTTTGCTCAATATGGAGAAATTATTGGCGGAAATGCACCAGGATTTAACAATCCAGGGTCTGATACTTTTGCAGGTTCTAATGTAATGTCTATTGTAGTAGAAGTGCCAAAAAGCCAAATAGGTACAAGTGGTACAATTAATACTTGGGTAGAAGCAAAAACAAAGCAATAATTAATAATCAACAATAAAAACAATATTATGAAATTTAATAAAATAAAATATATCGCATTTTTAACATTATCACTTCTAATCATGAGTTGTAGTGATGATTCAGATACAACAATTCAAATTGAAACAGATTTTTCTGGAACATTTGTTCAAAAAGATCAAATGGGTAGACCAGCAGTAAACACAGTTTTTGTTTCTTCTTCTAGTAAAGATGAATTTAACACAACAATTCCTTCTCAGCAATCTGCTATGTTTCAAACTAATTTAATTGCATTAAGTCCAGCTTTTGCAAATTCTGGAGATAAAAATGCATTGGGACAAGATGCTGCTGCTTTTACAGGATTATTAGCAACAGATGTTTTAAATGTTTCTTTAGATGGTACTACAACTTTCTATGATGGTACAAACGTATTAACAGGAAGAGCCTTAGCTGATGATGTAATAACAGTAGACTTATTATTAATCTTTGGTGGTGAAGATTTTACAGAAAATCCTTCATTGTCTGATGATAATGTAAGTGAAAATGATAAACCATTTTTAACATCATTTCCTTACTTAGCATCACCTTGGTAAAAAACTAGATAAAGTACAAAAACTTTATCGTTTAAAGCTGATGTGTTTGGGGGAACACATCAGTTTAATTAAAAATTTAACCCCTTAATATAATAGTTTTAAATCCCTATAAGTAAACTAATTATACAATAAAACTTTACAGTTTATTTTAACTATAAAGTATACAAACCAAATCCCTTATAAAAACTTACTGGCGTATAAATCCCTATAAGTAAGCCAGTTATTTAACCCATTAAAAACAACAAATCATGAAATACATCCAACTTATTTTAGTATTTGTAACTTTATTATTTATAGTTAGTTGCAAAAAAGAGTCAAAATCAAACCAAATCACAAATCCAAAAGATTATCAAGCTTTTTTAGAAACTGATAGTAACAAAACTTTAGAATTTATAAATACAGAATATAATTTCTGGTCAACTAAATTAGAAAAAACTCCAAACCAATACCCTTACTATTCAAAATTGGCATCTACAAACTCTCAATTATTTCAATTAACAGGAAATATTGAAAATTTAAAAGAAGCTGAAGAAAACTTACTAAAAGTAAACGAAAAAACAAACTTTAACAATGCAGGTTATTTAAGAGCTTTAGCAAGAAATTATATTTCACAACATCGATTTAAAGAAGCTTTAACCCTTTTAAAGAAAGCAGAAATTAATGGAGAAAAATTACAACAAACTAATTTAATGTTAATAGATGTTTATTTAGAGCTTGGTAATTTGAAGAAAGTAGAAACTTACTTATCAAAAATTAAAAATGTAAAAAATTTCGATTATTTAATTCGTTTATCAAAATATAATGATCATTTAGGAAAATTAGATAATGCAATTAAGTATTTAGAACAATCTTTAGCAATTGCAAAGTCTTCTAAAAACAATACGTTAATTCAATGGAATTATACAAACCTAGCTGATTATTATGGTCATGCAGGAAGAATAGAAGATTCATACAATGCCTATTTAAGTGCATTAGAATTAAATCCTAATAATAGTTATGCAAAAAAAGGGATTGCTTGGATAGTTTTTTCATACGAAAGAAATCCAAATGTAGCTCTAAGAATATTAGATGCAATTACAAAAGAAAATACCTCTCCAGATTACTTCTTGCTAAAATCGGAAATAGCTGATTTTATGGGAAATAGTGTTGAAAAAGAGAAGCAACTTACACTGTATTATAATTCTGTAAATAAAAAAGATTATGGTGTAATGTATGCAAAATACAATGTGATTCTATTTGCAGAGAATGAAGAAAATAGATTAAAGGCTATAGAAATTGCAAAGCAAGAAGTAGAAGAGAGGCCAACTGCACAATCTTATGATTTACTTGCTTGGGCTTATTTTAAAAATAATAACAAAACAAAAGCATTAGAAATAGTTGAAAAATATGTAATAAATAATACTTTTGAACCTGAAGCTTTACTACATACAGCACAAATTTTAAAAGCTAATGGAAAGAAAAATAAAGCTACAAATTTAAAGTCAGAATTATTGGGTGCCATTTATGAATTAGTCCCGAATGCTGAACAAGAAATTAAAAATATATAAACGAAAAGATATACAAAAATGAGAAATATTATATTTTTTATTGTAGCTACTTTATGCAGTTTACAATCGTTTGGACAACAATTAAAAGGTCAAGTAGTAGATCAGTTTAATATGCCATTAGAAAATGTTTATGTTATTAATACAACAACTAATACACATACGCATACTAATGAAAACGGACAGTTTACTATAGAAAAAACAACCACAAATAATAGTATTCAATTTAGTATTCTTGGTTATACTAAAAAGACAATAGTAGTCACAGAAAATCAATTTAAAAACGGATTATTAGTAAGTTTAGAAACAAAAACTTTTCAATTAGAAGAATTAGTTTTACGTAAAGAAATTAATGCTTTACAGACAATTTCTAGAATAGATTTACAATTAAATCCTGTAAATAATTCACAAGAAATCCTCAGAAAAGTTCCTGGTTTATTTATTGGGCAACATGCAGGAGGAGGAAAAGCAGAACAAATATTTTTACGTGGCTTTGACATAGATCATGGTACAGATATAACACTTTCTGTAGATGGTATGCCTATAAACATGGTATCTCATGCACATGGTCAAGGGTACTCAGATTTACACTTTATGATTCCTGAAACTATTCAAAAAATAGACTTTGGTAAAGGACCTTATTATGCAAATCAAGGTGATTTTAACACAGCTGGTTATGTTAATTTTTCTACAATAACAGCTATTCAAGAAAATATGGTTTCAATTGGTTATGGAGATTTTAATTCAATAAGAACAGTAGGTTTATTTAACTTGTTAGAAAACGCTAAAAATGATGATGCATATGTAGCTGTAGAATATATTGAATTTGATGGACCTTTTGAATCACCACAAAATTTTAATCGATTAAATATTTTTACAAAATATAATACCTTTTTAAAAGGAAAAGATAAATTAACCTTTACAGCTTCTCATTTTACAAGTAGTTGGGATGCTTCTGGGCAAATACCACAAAGAGCAGTAGATAATGGAACCATAACAAGATTTGGTGCTATAGATGATACAGAAGGAGGTTTTACCTCTAGAACAAACTTTAATGTTCAATTACAAAAAACATTAGCAAACGAAAGTGTTTTTCAAGCTAATGCATTTTACTCTAATTATAACTTTGAGTTATATTCTAACTTTACATTTTTCTTAGATAATCCTGTTGATGGAGATCAAATAAGACAATTTGAAAGTAGAAATATATATGGATTTAATGCTAAGATTATCAATGAAAAAAAATATGGAGATGTAGATGCTAAATTCACAAAAGGAATTGGATTACGTTTTGATTTAGTGAATGACAATGAATTGTCTAAAACAAAAAATAGAAGAGAGACTTTAACCAATGTTCAATTAGGTGATGTACAGCAAACTAATATGTATGCATTTTTTAATTCAGAATTCGAAATTGGTAAATTTAAAATAGCACCAGCAATACGTTTAGATTACTTTAAATATTTATATACAGATGCTTTAAGCACAACTTACCAAAAGCTTTCTAAAACAAGAGCTATAGTAAACCCTAAGTTAAATTTTTTATATACTCAGAATAACAACTTACAATGGTTTTTAAAATCAGGTATTGGTTTTCACTCAAATGATGCTAGAGTGGTTTTACAACAAAATGCAGACAAAATTTTACCAAGAGCTTATGGTGTTGACTTTGGAAATATTTGGAAACCCACAAAAAACTTAGTTATAAATACTGCAGCTTGGTATTTGTTTTCAGAAGAAGAATTTGTTTATGTAGGTGATGCTGGTATTGTAGAACCTTCAGGTAAATCAGAACGATTTGGATTAGATTTAGGATTGCGTTACCAATTATCAGATAAAATATATTTTGATACTGATGCAACAATAACTAGAGCTAGAAGTTTAGAAGAAATTTCAGGTCAAGATTACATTCCATTAGCACCGAATTTTACTATGTCTGGTGGATTGTCTTTTAATAATTTAGGGAAGTTTTCTGGAGGAATTAGATATAGATATTTAGCAGATAGAGCTGCAAATGAAGATAATAGTATAGTAGCAGAAGGTTATTTTGTAAGTGATTTTAATATTAGCTATAATTTAAAAGACATCACATTTGGTATTGCTGTAGAAAACTTATTTGATGTAGATTGGAATGAAACACAGTTTGCAACAGAAAGTAGATTAAGAAATGAGGCTAATCCAGTAGAAGAAATACATTTTACTCCAGGTACTCCGTTTTTTGCAAAGGCAACTATAACATATAAGTTTTAAAATAGATAAAAGAAAACCATAGTTTGGTTGGTTTTAGTTGGATGTGAAGCCTGTTACTATAAATAGTAACAGGTTTCTTTTTGCAATTAGTTTTACTCTATAAATTACTATTAGTTTGTATAATTTTATTTTTTGAGCTAAATGATAATAACAAATAAACCTTGTTTTTAAATTTTAAATAGACTATTTAATTTGGTTATTTATGGTTTTTATAAAAACCTTTTAAGAAATAGCAACGTATATTAATTCAGTAAGTATGGAAATGTTTTTAGAAATTGGATAGCTTCTACTTCTTTTTTAACTTCTGGATATTTTTGTATAGCCTCAAATACTTCCTGATTTTCTTTTTCAGAAAGAGATTCTGCAACATAAAATTCCAAAATTCCAGATGCTATGTATTTATTAATATCCATTTTTTATACACCTAACATTAGACGTAAATCGCCTATGCAAGTTCTACTTCTAGTTTTAATTGTACCTAAAGGCATTTTTAATTCTTCTGAGGCTTCTTTTTGTGTAAATCCTTTAAAATATAATAACTCTATTACAGACTTACAGGTATCCCCAAGTTTATTAACAAACTCTTTTAACCCAATTCCGTTAGTTTTAGAATCTAAGTTATCATTGCTTGCTATTATATCTACGAAAAAATCTGAGTTAAGGTTTTGTTTAGACTGTTTAAATTTTTTTGATCTAGTGTAATCTATAGCTGCATTTCTTACTATATTTAGTAACCAAGTAAAAAAACGGCCTTTTTTTCAGAATAACTTTTTGCATTGTTCTAAGCTTTTATAAAAACATCTTGAGTAATTTCTTTAACTACGTCATTGTTTTTTACAATATTATTAATAATACCAGCAACACTATCAAATACATATTGTAAAGTTGCTCATAGGCTTTAACATCCTTTTGTTGAAATTGTAAAATTAAAAGCTCTTGATCCATAATTGATTCAAGAGCTAATTTATATAATTAAATCAGGATATATTAATTTTTTTTGATAAAATAAAAATCACCACCCATGTCTCCAGTTTGACTTATAGGAGCATAAACTGGTTTTGGAGGATTTTCTCCTGGTGAATTATTAATGATAGGTACTTCTATTTTATGATACAACTCCATTGCAGATAAATAAGGTTGTTTATTTTCTTTAAGCAATCTTAATAAGAATTTCATAAATATACTTTTATTAGGTACAGTTGTTAAAGTACCACTAGTAATTGCTTTTCTACTTTCTGTATCATGTTTAATTTGTATAGCTTTTGAAGCATCTTCATAGGCTCTACTTTTAACTAAGATACTACCACTAAAACAAGCATCAGAAATTAATAAGGTATTTTTAGATTTTATGGTTCTTAAATAGGTAACAATTTCTGTATTGGAAATAATATTTAATTCATATTCCATTTCTACATCAGAAGGCATCCAATACCCATATTCTAGTTGTTTATCATAATTTCCATGACCAGCATAGAAGATTAAAACGTTATCATTTTTAGTTACTTTTTTTCTAAGTAGCACAAAATTCTTCTTTATTTCTGCAGCTGTAGGATTTTTTAAAACAGTAATATTATTTTCTGGAAAACTATAAAAATTACTTAAGACGTCTGCCAAAGCTTGTGCATCTCTTGTTGGTTCACCTTCTAAATCTGCTACTTTTGGATCATCATATTCACTTACACCAATTATTAATGCATAATATTTACCAAATCCAACATCTAATTTATTATTGTTTGTAGTTATATTTTCGACTATTGTCTCATCTACTTTTGGTGATTCTCTAATAATTTGAAATTCTTTTGTAGATTTTGCTTCTTTTAAATCTGATGCACTAACAATTAAAGTGTTTTCACCATATTTTAAAGGTACATTTGCTGTAAAAGTACCATCTGCAGTAACATTAGCTTCTACACCATTTACTAACACTTCAAAAATACCATCTGCATCTGTTGCTTTACCACGTACTAAAACTCTTTTTGTTTTTACAATTTTAAATCCTCTTTGAACTTTTGGTTCTGTAATTACAACAACTGGTGGATTATTAAAGGTTTCAGTTTGATATTTTATATTTAAATAATCTACTGAAATTGTTCTTTCATAGTAAACTGTATATCCTAATTTTTTGCCAAAGAAAGGTTCAAAAGGAGTTTCATTTATGTATTGGTTGTTTATGTAAAAACGTAAAACATCACCAGACTTTACTAATTTAATTATATTGTAACTATTAGAACCTGTTTTAATTGCACTAGAAAATGTTGATTCTATAATTTCTTTATACTTATCATTTTCAAATTTTCTATACTTATAGCTTCCATTACCTGATAGTAAAAAAGAATACTCATTAGAAGAGTTTTTACGCCCAAAGGTTAAACCATAATAACCAGAAGCCATATCTGTATGAGAAATAGATGTTTCTAATATAAAATCTTTAGATGTGTCTATATCTACATCTCTACTAATAAAAATTCCACCTTTCTTTTTTCTTTTGATTTTTAGTTTTCCATTATCCATTTTAACTGAATAATTATCTGCATCTTCTAAAAACCATTTGCTTGTATTAGAGCTAAAATTATCTAATAGTGGTAATTTTAAATCTGTGTTTTTTGTAATGGTATTAATTTTTGAACCATTGTATTTTACCCTTATATAATCAATAGCAATTTCTTGATCATTAAATAAAACAAAACCTAAATCATTTCCAAAAAATTCTTCAAATTCTGTTTGATGAACAAAACTACCGTTCACATAAAATTTATAATAGTTATTTTCTTTTTTAACTATAAGTGTATTGGATTTTGAATTTCCAGTATTTACAGAACTAGTTTTTGTCCATTTCTGTATGATTTGTTCTTTATCATCAACTTCTCTAGCTATTTTGTAATAACCACCTGAAGAAATATAAAATCTAAAATCACTTGTTCCTTTTTTACCAAAAATTAAACCATATGCATAATTAGTTACACCACTGATTTTATCAATTTTTGTTTCAATTTCGAAATCTCTTGAAGTATCTATATAAGTGTCTCTATAGGTAGACCAACCTTTTTCTTTTCTTTTATGCTTTAAATAATATTTACCATTGGTAACTTTAAATTCTATTTTGTCATCGTTCTTTAGAGGCCAATTTTTAGAATTACTAGTAAATTGATCACTAAAATAGAAACTTGAGTTATCGTAATTATAGTTACTTATATTATCTACTAGATTATTATAATTGTTTGTGTCAACTTTTTTCTTATCTAAATATCCAACACTTATATAGGCTACAGAAATTTCTTGTCTATCATAAATGATATACCCAAAACGATTTCCATAAAACTCTGGACTGTAATCTGTATATACTTTAGTATTGTTTATATAATATT
>Ga0228664_1001423_pt1 | contig 12080 bp, 9 predicted proteins | sample 78DmetaG_FD_183029 | JGI IMG/M metagenome (GOLD analysis project Ga0228664, IMG submission 183029) | Seawater microbial communities from Monterey Bay, California, United States - 78D | ecosystem: Environmental > Aquatic > Marine > Coastal | place: USA: California | collected 2016-09-26 | reverse complement strand
GGCGGGGGGGGGGGTAGGTGGCGCAGTGTTTTTATTTTAGTTAAATTGTTTTAATCAATAGGCTGATGCGTCGACCTTAGCGGGTCCGGTCCGTCAAAGAGATCGAATTTTTGTTCGAATCATGATGAGAGTGACGGTTGGAATCGTCTATAAAAAAGGCTATTTGGCGCTTTGCCAGCGCACGGGATGCAAAGGTCGTCTTGTGGTGATGGGTCTTAATATTAAAGCAAAAAGTATCTTCTTGTTTTGAGGCTGTTGGAGACATTTCATCTAGATGTGCGTCTCGTACGAAATCACCGACCGTTCGAACCCATCTCACATATACAAACATTTTTATGCTATTGATATCACCACCGTCTTTTCGGGGAAGGAAGCCCGCTACAGCACACCTTTCGAAAAGGTCTTCTACTTAGGTTTGAGTTCTGCTTAACTTTTAATGGGTCCAGGCGTATGAGCTAGCTCTTGCAACAAGGTCACGCCATAGTCCGACCGTGACTACGGTCTTAGCAGCTGTGGCAACACGGCCTACTCTCGTGAATAGATTTATGCTGAGTTGAAGTCTATATTTTTTGGCCAATAGCTTGGATTTGGTACGCATAGGCTCGAGCTAGAACCATTTTTTTATATCACTTGCTGCGTGTGCTGCGCTCAGAGAAGTAGGCGATCTTACATCCGGTGCCACGCATTTGCTAGCTATCGCCCTGCTACTTGGTGGCTTCAGTATCTACGGGCAATTTAGCAAAGGTGTAAGCTTTTTCCCACAGGTCGAGCCTAACTCTATGCAGGTGCAGGTTCGCGCGCGCGATAATTTTTCAGTCTTCGAACGCGACGCATTGGTACGGGCCATCGAAGTCCGGATCATAGGCTATGGCGAAATCACCAGTATTTGTGCACGTTCGATGATGGTCTCGCGTCAAGGCAAAGAACAAACCATCGGCACGCTTCTACTTGAATTGCCCCCATGGGATACGCAGCGCACGACCACCGAGATTGGCGAAGACCTCTGCATATCTATCGCTGATATCGCAGGCGTTCTGCTGGGCCTGACCGTAACAGGCCGTGCGTTCGGCATTGCCATGGACGGCATCGGCGTCATCGCTTTGGCGGGAATCGTGGTGAACAACAACATCGTACTGATCGACACCTACAACGACCTCAAGAAGGCAGGACAAGCATACTTAGAAGCGGCCCTGCGACTGGTGCACAGCGTCTACGGCCTGTAATACTGAAATCGGTCACGACAGCTCTTGGCCTCATGCCAATGGTAATTGGTGTAAACCTCAATTTCTTCACCGGCGAAATCGTTTATGGCGCACCGTCAACGCAGTGGTGGACTGAACTGTCATCTGCGATTGCAGTTGGGTTGGTGATCGCTACAATCCTAACACTGGTGGTGACGCCCGCTATGCTGATGTTGGGTGAAAAGCGGGCAAAACGAAGTGTTCCAACAGCAGGTGTTCAAGCATGAAAACCTATACAATCAGTGTCTTTGTTGATGATCAAGACAGGGCTGAGAAGTTCTGCGGTTCACCGTGAAGAACAACGTGCCACTTGGCGAACATCGTTGGCTGACCGTGATATCTGGTGAAGACGTGGACGGACCAGAGCTATTGTTGGAGCCAAGCGATCACCGTGCTGTGAAACCCTACAAAGACGCTTTGGTCGCCGATGGCATCCCAGCCCATTCGTTTCAGGTCGCCGATTTGGATAAAGAACGAGAAAGGCTGGGTCAAAATGATGTAAAGTTTGTGGTAGCACCAATGAATGCCGGACCAGTACGAATGGCCGTACTTGATGATACCTATGGTAACCTGATCCAGCTTGTTGAAATGAAACATCCTGAACCTGTTTAGTCAAAAAGTAGTCACTCAATCTGAAACACTGAACGCCGCTTTGTCCGCATAACTACCCTCTGGGTAACACGCAGCCAATTTCAGAAAGCCGTCCCTAAAGTCGTATATTCTGTTGCAGCACCAAGCACCCTGGTTTCATGCTAGTCTCGTATGACACAATAAGCAGAGGTCTACATTGGTGCAGCTTACATGACGTATAATCTACCTAAATTGGGACCGCTTTCGGGACCATTTCAACCGAAAGGCTGTATTATAATCTCTTAATATTAAATAATAAACCCACGCGTTGAGTGTCCTCTTCTGGGCACCACATCGCAGGTTGTATTTCCAAGAAATCGTTGAGAATAAGCGGGTTGGGCTGGTCTTGGGATCAGTTTTAGGACTGCTTTTAGGACCACTTCGTCGAGATTGGCTTCTAAAGCGTCACGGATGAGCTGATAAGCACCCTCAAACACCACACCACAACCCTCGTCTGTCACCACTCCTCACGCTCCGCTAACAAGCTCGCCTAGAGTCTCTAATCCACAGTTATCTCTAACGCCCAGAAACGGGCGGACGTACCAGGCCGGGACTATGCATTCACCCGGAACGTGCTAGGACTGGCAATAGTTCGAGCCGCGCCCGCTAAAGCTGCCCACAACACAGCCCCGTCCAGCTCCTCATGGCGAGGGGTCGGACGGAGGGCAAGTAGGGCAGACAACGCCTACTATTCATGCAAGTTACCAAGGCATTTAGAGAAAAGCCCAGCTGGTTTAGGCCCCCAATATCAAACATCATCTAAATGGTTGGGCAGCCGAAGCTCCCCGAATTGTAATCAAAACGCCGACTTAAAGCTCAAAGCCAAAGAACCAGCCGAATAGTCTGACCCTGCAAAACTACCCTGTAGATCAAGCAGTATAGACGCATTGTCTGTCAGTCGTTGCTCAACCTTAAATGCGAGGTTCATTCGCGTCTCGGGCTTCGAAAGGCCTGTCGTTTCATAGTAAAAACCCGGGGCGGCAAGAGAGGACGACACAAAATCACGTTCTGCTGAGTAATCATGTGCGATCGACATTAACCCCGTCATCATGATTGTCTCGCCACGCTCTGGCTCAAAACCGTTAGCGAACATTAGCCCAACCTCTAGCTCGTTGCTGTAGGTCGTTTCTTTTTCATAGTGGTTACCCCAAGTCGTATCATCCTCAGAGAACGCAAAACGCGTTTGACGATCAAATCGGTAGCTGGCGAATGGAGTCATAAGGTCCTGCGTGTCATATCCAACCTCCACCTGCACACCCAGAGATTTGGTCGACAAAGCGCCTTTGACAGGGCGCCCCATCGCAAGGCGCTCGTGGCTGAAGTCACCAAACCCAAGCGAAACGCCGCCATTCACATAAGCGCCATTTGGCCGTGTATGCGAAAGGGTCGAAACCACATTGACCTGCCTAAAATCACCACCTGACCATCGGTTCTCGGGCGCATAATTGCCGGCGGTCCTATTTAGAATGAGACCAAATTGGTTTCCGTCATCCAACTCAAAGGCGCTTCCCAGAGAGAACGAGCCAGCATGGAGCCGCACGGAGCCTTCGTTATAGGTATGCAAGGACCCATCCTCATAGCCACCGAGGTTTGTGATCGACATCCCTTTTGCCTCGAGCCAAAGTTTTGCCGCACGCTCGCAATCCGCACGCATCTCTGGTGCCAGCTTGGCGCAGTTTTGCAACGCACGCGCATTGTTGGCAGCTAGATCAAAAAACTTTGATCGACTTTCTAGACCAACATGCTGCGCAGTAGCCGTCGCCTCACCTGTGAGCGAGTCCAGCGCCTGACGGTAAAGCGTGTTGTCGGTGATCGCGAGCAAATCAAAAGCAATCGGCTCAAAGGCTGGCACGCCATACGTTTGGATTTCATTCACCATTTGGGCGTAGGACAATTGGTTTGGCGTCAACCACGATGGTGCATAGTCGATCGTGTAATCCAGCATCAGAAAATCACGACTGGGGCTCGCGTTATCTTCAATGTGAAGACTTGGTGTGAAGACCACCGTGTCCGAACCGCCACCTGTAGCAAAGGTAGGAAAGATCGAAATGCCATTGTCAGTAATTTCTGATGCTTCGAGCAATTGGATCGAGAAGGAGCCCGGTTTGCCTGCACCTGTAGTCGGTTCAAGCGTCACAAAACCACCCAAAGCGGCCTGCCCTGTCACATTCACAAAATCCGCATAATCTGTAAGCCCGCTGCCTGTCGCAAAGTTCAAATTAGTGAGCATTTGCCCCGTTGAATTTTGATCGAAATTACCGGTCAAAGTCGTCGTAGTGCGAGCCGTCCGGGTGTTGATTATGGCATCTTGCCCACCGTCGTTCATGACGGAACCAAGACCACCAAGGGAGATGTAAGCATTGTTAGTAAACGTATTACCGGCCCCCAGAAAAATCACGCCACCAGATTCATAGAGAGAACCGCTCTCATTGAGAAAGCTGTTGGCGCCTGTGCCCATGTTAATCGAACCTGTGATGACACCGCCATTTACGTTTCTGATTGCATCATCACCATCCGTCGCGGTGATCACGTAGTCCATCACTGTACCAGATGTCGCGATTGTTGCAGTGCGTTCGGAATTTCGGTTGTCGTCGTTGGTGATAGTGTTGGTGCCACCGCCTACAAAAGCCAGCGCAGTTCCTGTTTCCGCCCCTGTGACCGTACCGCCGTTGGTGAAGGTTAAGTTACCGCTCGTCGTGGTGCCTTGGCTATCCATCGTAATTGCTATCGCCGAGGCTGCTGAAGCCTCAATCGAGCCATCGGTTACCATCGTGACCCCACCCGATTGCCCAGCGCTAGACAGAGATACCAATGCAACCGTTGAACCGCTTGTATCACTGGTGATCACACCACTACCGTTATTAAAGGTAACAAGACCAGCATCACCAAGGACACTCCGGCTTTCGCCGAAGACCGCTGCCACGCTGCCAGCGTTTTCCACGGTCACGGAACCTTCATCATTGATAACAGTCACATTACCTGAGTTGCCATTTTCTGACATGCTTTGTGCGTACACGCCCGTGGACGCGTTGCCTGTCGTCGCAATGCCACCACCCGTATTGTCGACAGTCACGTTCCCTGATGTCCCCGCACTGCTCGTCGCAAGGCTGTAGCTTCGGCTGACGGCTGCAAGGCCCAGCGCATCATCACCAGACGTTGTAACATCGGCCGTGTTCGTCAAGGATACCGCCGCCGCATTTGCATTAGATGCAACGCTTTGCGCCATGACACCGCTGGATTCGTCGCCCGAAGTAACGATGTCGCCCGAGTTATCGACTGTGACAGCTCCACTGCCCGCAACCTGAGCGCCAACCGGTAATCCAGTGCGGAAAACGAGGTTAGGGTCATAGGTCGTCAGCCCATAAACACCGCCCATGCTAAACGCGAGGATGGCATCTGAACCGGCACCCGCAGTACCAAGTGCACCGGAGTTTGTGACACTAACCGCACCACCGGAACCGCCTGTTAAATTATCTGTACCGATCGTGGTCCCGTTCGTCCCAGCGCTACCGGAAGCGCCCTGCGACCATGATAACGTCAGCCTACAAAAGCCTCCTTGAAAAACGCCGCCGATACAAGAAACAGGGTTGGTCGCTAAACTGGCAAGACTCCCGCTTGCGCCACCTGCTCCTGCGGCACCAGCAACACCAAACGTGCCGCCCGTACCCCCGATGGCACCAAGGCTCTCAGCCAAAATCGCGTTTGCACTCTGTGCACCCGTAGTTGTGACCGCCTGAGCGTTTGTCACAGACACAGCGCCGCCATTGCCCCCCGCGCCACCGTCGCCGCCAGCTCCACCGGTGCCGCCCGTGCCGCCACTGCCAACAAGCCCAGCCAAACCTGCATAAAGCGCGTCAGCATTTGGGGCTACAGCTCCCGGTGCACCGCCCGTGCCCCCTGCGCCGCCAGTGCCACCGGAGCCACCCGCGCCGCCAACACCGCCACGGCTAACACCGTGGATAGCAATATCCGTGGTCGCAATATGACCTTCAGTATTTGTATTCAGTAGTGTGACTGCTCCACCGTCACCACCACGACCACCTACACCGCCGGTGCCACCTGTATATCCAGTCCCACCGGCACCACCATTCGAGACAACTGGATTTGCGGTAACTATAGCAGCGCCAGAACCAGCCCCCCCCGTACCGCCCTGTCCACCTGTACCACCGAAGCCGCCAGTACCACCAACACCACCTTGTTATAGCGCGATCAATGCCGTGTTTGTAACCGACATGTCTTCGCTCGTATTCGAGAGTGTCACCCCGCCACCGGCGCCACCGATACCTCCAGTACCTCCTGTGTAGCCAATGCCTCCACGGCCACCAGCTTGACCATTTTCAACTGCCGTCCCGATACCAACACTCATGGCCACACCAAGCCCGCCGGTGCCACCTTGGCCACCTTGGCCGCCGGTGCCGCCGGTGCCACCTTGGCCACCAATGCTCTGCGCGATAGCTCCATCCACGACATCGACCGTCGCGACATCAAGCGAAACTACTACGCCGCCCCCGGAGCCACCTGTGCCACCGCTTCCACCCTGACCGCCCTGGCCTCCAACACCACCAATATTCCCTGCCGATGAAAAGACATACGGGATCATGTCATCTGCTTCCACTGTCGCAGCTGCCGCCCCACCATCACCACCTTGGCCACCGGTACCACCTTGGCCGCCTTGGCCACCCTGGCCACCGGTTGAGAGCATATTGATCAGTGTGCCGGCCTCGGCACGTACAACATCACTAAGGGCAAACGAAATGTCACCGCCGTCACCGCCAACAAGACCGTCACCACCAGTCGCGCCTGAAGCCCCTGCGCCACCAATACCGCCGGTAATGAGCAATACGTCCGTGTCCGGAATTGTTAGAGGGGGAAAGATAATGGCCATAATTCTAGGAACAGTATCCGTAACCGCCGCGCCGCCAGCGCCACCCTGGCCACCTGTGCCACCGATACCTGCGTCACCGCCCTGGCCACCCGTAGTGGAACCGCTAAACGCTAGCCCGGTTGAAGTAATCAAGATATTTTCAGGGTTACTTGAAAAGCCTGAGCCGAGCGCCTCGCTAATTGCTGTGCCGTCCGAACCTGCCAAACCTGCCTGACCATTCGGGATAAGAGACGACACATCAATGACAGACAGCCGAACTGTACCAGCGCTTGCAAACGAAACGGTTGTCGAAGCATCAGCCAGAGCAATACCTGAGTTGGAGGTCGACGAAAGAGTAGGACCACCATTTACTGTGAACTCTGCGTCTTGCGACTGAATACCAAGCGGCGTTTCGGTAACAAACCCCAAAGAAACCGGAGGGTTCTGTGTGTAGTCAAAGGTTTCAAATGTAGTCGATGCGGGCGTCTCAAATTCTAATTCGGCCACCGCAATAGTGGCCGACGGATCATTGGGATCGACTGTTTCGCTCAAAAGCGTAAAATCATTTCCAGAACCAACTTCACCTGAAACGGAAATATAACGGTAATCCGTAGTTGCGCCGGCATTGTCTGGTACAACACCCAACTCAGCACTAAAGCCAGTGACAGCGTCAAGCCGATCGGCAACATCCTGCAAGGTAGAGCCTGCCACAAAGCTAAGTGTCTGCGCAGTGCCCCCGCTAGGAGTTAAAATCAGGTCAAATGCCGCTCCGCCATTGACTACATCATTGGCTCTCAGCCCACCATTGCTGCCATCATTAGCTTCAGTGGACCGGATCATGGCGCTTGCGAGTTGAGATACAACAATATCGTAAACGCCCACATTGGCGGACCCCGAGTTATCGATTGAAACAACCTGATTGGAATCGAGCGTCACTTGCGTACCGGATGCACCACCTGGCGCAGCCCCACCATTGGTTGCCGGCACGGACCGATACGAACCAAAACTATAGAACTCGGCGCAGGCCTCACCCCAAGTCATTTGTTCACAAACGTAATATCCAGGCAGTCCAGTCACACCAGCAGGGCCAGTGCTAACAGCACCAGACTGCGCGGCGGCCTCGCTCGGTGTAGTTGGAATGTAGACTTGGCTTGTCGTAATATCTTGGGCAGCAGCCGCTGAACTCAAACCGATCAGTACGAGTGCAGAGCACATATTCTTTTTAGTCGTCATCAAGCATGCTTCCCAAGCCGGCTCTCACGACGCAAAGCGAACGCCCCTTGGACAGGGTGCGTTTTGAGTTTGCGAAAATGTGAGAAAAATTTGCGATTAAGCGCGGCTGCAACCAGCCAACATCGGCTCGGAGAGACAATATTTTGGCACTTCTGTCAATCGACTGACAAGAAATAATCAAGAACGGTTAACGGCCATGACATGTCATCATGTTCGGACAACGCTCTCGCTCGCCAATGGAAGCCGCCATGACAAACTGCGCTAGCTTGTGAAACCGCATGTGTCATAAAGATCATGGCTGACACACGGTGCTTCTCAATAGCCTTTAGTTTCTACTTACTTCGATTTCTTAGGTGCGGAGTATATCGGAGTATTGCTTGCAGCCGCATCGCCTATGCTGGTTACCACGTGACTAAACTGACACTTCATTTCAAAAAAACCAAATTTTCATTGGTTTCTCCAGAAGTCTGGAAAGAAACGTAATTAATGACCTTGTACAGCTATGTGTGAATCCGGCGGTTATTGAAGTGCGCTCTTCGACCGCAACGACGCAGACAACCCCAAAAAAACCAAGCCGCCAAATGCTCACAAGCCCCCACACGACACCCCAAAACACATAGGTGTCATCCGGAGATGGTTGTCGTATAAGCGTCACGCATTCTTGGAGATGATGATGACGATTACCCTGCACCAACGCGACCTTCCCGATGATCTGGACCTTGGCCCTGAGGTGGCGATTGACTGTGAAACTATGGGGCTCAACCCCCATCGGGATCGGCTATGTGTTGTGCAGCTTTCGAGCGGGGATGGCACGGCCCATCTGGTGCAAATCGCCAAAGGCCAGACCGAAGCACCCAATCTGTGCCGCATGCTAACCGATCCCAATGTGACCAAACTATTCCATTTCGGACGCTTCGATATTGCCGCGATGTATCATGCGTTTGGCGCGCTCACGGCACCTGTTTATTGCACGAAAATCGCGAGCCGCTTGGTGCGGACATATACGGATCGCCACGGTCTAAAGGCTTTGCTGACGGAATTGCTGCAAGTCGACATCTCAAAGATGCAGCAAAGCAGTGACTGGGGTGCTGCCCAATTGACCGAAGCACAGATGGCCTATGCTGCGTCCGACGTGCTGTATCTGCACCGCCTGCGCGACGCACTAAACACGATGATGATCCGCGAAGATCGTATGGACCTCGCGCAACAGTGCTTTGACTTTTTGCCCACTCGGGCGAAACTTGACCTGATCGGCTATCCTGACACCGATATTTTTGCGCACTCCTGACCCCGGCAATAAGGCCAACAACATGTCCACCCTAACGCGCCACACAAAGGTCGTCCGCGCCGCGCGCGTGGTCCTGCCCTTGTTGGCGTTGGCATTACTGTCGAGCCTGTTTTTGCTAACTCAAACGCCCAACCCGGACGCGGCTATTCCCTATGCGGAGGCCGATGTGCAACTGCTGGCGCGGGAGCAGCGACTGACCGCGCCGCGCTTTGCGGGCGTGTCATCCGATGGCGCGTCCTTTTCTATTGCCGCTGACTTGGCGCGACCGGACCCCACGGACCCTCGCATCCTTAGCGCGGATCGCTTATCCGTAGCGATTGACGGGCTGGAGGGGGGCAACACCCTGTTCGTCCAAGCCCAGCGCGGCCAGATGGATACAGGCGCCCAAACACTGCAACTGGCACAAGAGGTCGGGATCCGTAGCTCCCACGGATTATCGCTACAAACGGATCAACTGATGGCGGATGTAGCGGGCCTGTCGCTCTATGTGCCGACGCCACTGACAGGGCGCGGGCCTTTCGGTGAATTGACCGCTCAGAGCATGCGTCTAACGCGGGACATCGCCACAGGTGATCAGCTTCTGCTTTTCGAGGGGGGTGTGACCCTGCTATACGCACCGGAATAGGTTTGGAAATTGTACATGAAGATCACCGCTCTCTCGACGCTTGCCTTTGCGCTTTTGATGCCCGTTATCGCCTTGGCGCAGGGTACATCTGTGGGTTTTGGCGGTGGTGGTCACGATACGGATGCACAGGTTGAGATCGCGGCAGATAGCCTTTCGATCGACCAAGCCACGGGGCGTGCCACGCTGTTAGGCAATGTTCTCGTCGCGCAGGATACTCTGCGGCTTACGGCGGACGAGGTCATCGTAGACTACGCAGACCAAGACGGCCGTCGGACGATCCAAAGCCTGTCAGCCGCGGGCGACGTATTGATCGTGGCAGGACCTGATGCGGCCGAAGGGCAAACCGCTGTCTACACCATCGGATCAAGTGAGATTGTGATGACCGGCAAGGTTCTGCTGACCCAAGGCGATAACGCGCTGGCTGGTGAGCGCCTTGTGGTGAACCTCGCCTCTGGCGCTGGCACTGTTTCGGGCCGTGTTCGGACGGTTCTTCAGGTTTCGGAATGACGACAAAACCGAACCTGACTGCGGCCCCCGGGACAGGTGGGCTCACGATTGAAAATCTGCGCAAAAGCTACCGCAAACGGCCTGTCATTCGCGACGTTTCGATGGAACTGGCGCGAGGTGAAGTTGTTGCCCTTTTGGGACCCAACGGGTCCGGCAAGACCACGTGCTTTTACTGTATTGCGGGGCTTGTGACCCCCGACGCCGGGCGCGTCACACTCGATGGGGCTGATGTTACGGTGCTGCCCATGTACCGTCGTGCCCGCGCCGGTGTGGGGTACCTGCCACAAGAAATGTCCATTTTTCGCGGCCTTTCTGTCGAAGATAACATAATGGCCATTCTTGAAGTGGCTGAGCCCAACAAGAAACGTCGCCGTGATCGGCTCGAAGAATTGTTAGCCGAGTTCCATATCGAACCTCTGCGCCGGGCATCTGCAATGGCGCTCTCGGGGGGGGAACGTCGCCGCGTAGAGATCGCTCGCTGCCTTGCGGCGTCGCCAAAATACCTGCTGCTGGACGAACCGTTTGCCGGGGTCGATCCCATTGCAGTTGGTGATATTCGCGCCCTAGTCGCTCAGCTCAAGACGCGTGGCATTGGGGTATTGATCACCGATCACAACGTTCGCGAAACACTCAAAATTGTGGACCGCGCCTATATTTTGCATGACGGCAAAGTCATCATGAGCGGCAGCGCATCTGAAGTCATTCAAGACCAAAACGTTCAGCGCGTTTACCTAGGCGATAGCTTTAACGCGTAATCCAGTCCGCCCCAGCAGACATTTCATCAAACCATCAGGTTTCAATTGACATCGGGCATCTTGAAGCGTCCAATCAATGGTATGAAGCCCTGTTGTGCCCTTCGCATTTCCATGCGTGAACCGCTGGATTGCTCTCAACAGACCGCCGCGCAGGTAATGCGCCCGGTGCTTCATATTTTAACCAAATTGCAAGGTTTGACGCGTTAGCATACGCGTCCTTTGCGTGACTTTCTGGGAGGTTTCATGCGTTATCAAATCAGCGGAAAACAAATCGACATCGGCACTGCGCTTCAAACGCACGTGGAGCAGGAGCTGGGAGGAATCGTCCAAAAATATGCGGAACGACCTACCGATGCTCTCGTTGTCTTTTCCCGAAATGCGCATGAATACGTCTGTGAATCGACCGTACATCTCTCCACCGGGTTGACCGCACAGGCAAAGGCGCATGCAACTGAAATCTATGCCGCATTTGATAGCTGTGGCGAAAAAATGGAGAAGCAGTTGCGCCGCTATAAGCGCCGCCTCAAGGACCATCACCGCGAACGGGCCCAGCCGGTTGAACTCTCGGGTGCCGCGTCGTATATCCTCGCTAGCCAAGAGGCCAACGATGAGGATGAGCCTGAAACGCTGACGCCTCTGATCGTTGCAGAGATGGAAACCAAGATCCCTTCGTTGTCGGTCGGTGAGGCCGTGATGCAAATGGAACTTGCGGGAGCGCCTGTTCTAGTGTTCCACAATGAAAAGCACGGCTCAATTAATGTCGTGTACCGCCGTGAAGACGGCAATGTGGGCTGGGTTGATCCTAAGTCCGAGAGCTAACAACTTCGAGGTTCGCCTCGGGTGGGAGAGAACGTCCAATGCAACTGGCAGATATCCTGTCGCCCAACGCCGTTCAGGCGGTTGGGAAAGTCAGCAGTAAAAAACGTTTGTTACAAAC
>Ga0228664_1001420_pt1 | contig 12097 bp, 19 predicted proteins | sample 78DmetaG_FD_183029 | JGI IMG/M metagenome (GOLD analysis project Ga0228664, IMG submission 183029) | Seawater microbial communities from Monterey Bay, California, United States - 78D | ecosystem: Environmental > Aquatic > Marine > Coastal | place: USA: California | collected 2016-09-26 | reverse complement strand
GAGCGGTCTGAGCCGGGGGAACCCGGAATGGCCGGGTCTGATTGGAGATGACCATGAACGCATACGTAGCCGACCTGTCGGGTCGCACCCCTATCCGTGCGCGCACCCGCGCTGAAACCTACATCGACGCCAATAGCTTTGACTGTCCGACCCTTGTGGTGGATGTCGATGCCGTGGAAACGCAGTTTCGCGCACTGGCCGCAGGCCTTGGACATGCGCATATTCATTACGCGGTCAAAGCGAATCCGCATGAGGCTATTTTGGCCCGTTTGGTAGCGCTTGGGTCGGGGTTTGATGCGGCCTCGCGTGGTGAGATCGCGATGTGCCTTGAGGCGGGCGCGCGGCCCGATCAGATTTCGTTCGGCAACACGATCAAGCGCGCTTCGGATGTGGCGTGGGCCCATGGCGTGGGCATCACCTTGTTTGCCGCCGATGCGGAAGAAGAGCTTGAGAAAATCGCCGCCAACGCCCCCGGTGCGCGGGTGTATATTCGTGTGATCGTCGACAACCCAGAGGCCGACTGGCCCCTGTCGCGCAAGTTTGGCTGTGCCGCGGACAAGGTTTTGTCACTGCTCGGCCACGCCCGGATGTTGGGGCTGGACCCGCATGGTTTGTCGTTCCACGTCGGATCCCAAACGCGTGAGGCGCGGATGTGGGAGGGGACGCTGGATCAGGTGGCGGCCATCTGGCACCGTGCCTTGGACGACGGGTTTGCGTTGCAACTGCTGAACATCGGGGGCGGGTTTCCTGCGTTTTATGGCCAAGACATTGAGGCCCCCACCGCCTATGCCACCCGCGTGATGGAGCGTATCACCGCCCGTTTTGGCGACGTGCCGCACATTATGGCGGAGCCCGGCCGGGGTCTTGTGGCGGAGGCCGGTGCGATTGCTGCCGAGGTGATGTTGGTGTCGCGGAAATCTGACGATGATCTGCACCGGTGGGTGTATTTGGACATCGGCAAATTCTCGGGGCTGGCAGAAACCATTGATGAGGCGATCCGCTATCAATTTATCACGCCCCGCGATGGGGATGAGTTGGGGGCCTGTGTTTTGGCCGGGCCGTCGTGCGACAGCGCGGATGTTCTGTACGAACAGCGTCCGATCCAGTTGCCGCTGTCGCTGCAGGCGGGGGATAAGGTGATTATCCGCAATTGCGGGGCCTATACCTCTACCTACAGCTCGGTTGGGTTCAACGGGTTTCCGCCGCTGGACGTGGTTGTGATCTAGGCGAAAGCCGCCTCAAGCGCGATTTCGACCATGTCGCCAAAGCTTGATTGGCGCTCCTGCGGAGGGAGCGCCTCATGCGTCAAAAGGTGGTCGGATACCGTCAGGACCGACAGTGCGCGGCAGTTGTGGCGGGCGGCGAGGATATAAAGCTCTGCGGTTTCCATCTCTACCGCGAGGATGTCGTGGCGGGTCATCTGTTCATTCAGGTCGGGGCGTTCGTCGTAAAAAGTGTCAGAGCTATAGATGCCACCGACATGAACCGTGCTGTTTTTGGCCTTGGCGGCGGTGTGGGCGGCTTGCAGCAAGTGGAAATCGGCGCAAGGGGCGAAGTTTAGTTCCTTGAAGATGGTTGAAGATGGGGTGGACACAGTACTGGCTGTCATCGCGAGGATTACGTCGCGTATGCCCACGTATTCTTGCATCGCGCCGGTCGAGCCGATGCGGATCAGTGTCTTGGTACCGTAGGTTTTGATCAACTCATTGGCATAGATCGAGAGGCTTGCCATCCCCATGCCGGAGCCGTGGATCGTGACGGGATTGCCGCGCCATGTGCCAGTGTAGCCGAGCATTCCGCGCACTGCGTTGACCTCTTTTGGGGCGTCGAGAAAGGTTTCGGCGGCCCATTTGGCGCGCATCGGGTCACCGGGCATCAGAACGGTTTCGGCAATGTCGCCGGGTTGGGCGGAAATATGGGGTGTCATGGCGCGTCTCCTGTTGTTGAAACACACCTAGCCGATTGCGTTAGTCTGGCAAACAGGCAGCAAGCGCTTCAAAACTTTGCTCAATGCTAAGGTGCCGTCCGTCACCGAAAAACGCCTCTAGCCGGGGGAGGGCAGCAATGGCTTGGTCCAGTTGGGGGTCATTGCCCCGTTCATAGAGGCCGGATTGCACCATCATTTCGGCCCGATCATAGGCCCCAATGAGGCGGCGCGCTTGGCTAAGCATGGCATTTTCCGGCTCGGTCGCGGCGTCCGGCAAGCACCGAGACACAGAGCGCAGCACATCAATTGCGGGATATCGCCCGCGTTCCGCGATTTCGCGATTAAGAAGGATGTGCCCATCGAGAAGTCCACGCAGAATGTCGGCCACGGGTTCCTCCATGTCGGAGCCCGCGACGAGAACGGACATTACGGCGGTGATCATGCCTTGGCCTTTTGTGCCCGGACCAGCCCGTTCGCTAAGCGCGGCGAGCGCGTGGGTCAGGCTGGGGGGAAAGCCGCGCATATTTGCCTCTTCGCCGGCGGAAACCGCAACCTCGCGGTAGGCTTCGGCAAAGCGGGTGAGGCTGTCGGCAAGGAACAGGACATGCGCGCCTTGATCGCGGAAATGTTCTGCGATGGTCATCGCGGTCCAAGCCGCGCGGCGGCGTAGGTTAGGCGCCATATCAGAGGTCGCGGCGACAATAATGCTCCGCTCCATTCCTTCGGGGCCGAGGGCCTTTTGAATGAATTCCTGTAGCTCGCGCCCGCGTTCGCCGATCAGCGCGATCACTGTGACATCGGCGGGCACACGTTTGGCCAGGCGCCCCAAAAGGGTCGATTTCCCGACGCCAGAGCCTGCAAACAGCCCGATCCGTTGCCCCTTGGCTAAGGGTAGAAACGTGTCCATCACGCCCACCCCGGTCTGAAGACGTTCGCCCATGATTTGGCGCGCGTGCGCGGGCGGCGCGGGGGCGTGGACGGATTTTGACAAGGGGCCTGTTGTGATCGTGCTGCCATCCATTGGGACGCCGAACGGGTCAAGGACGTGGCCGATCCAACTGTTGTCCGGGGCCAAAAGTGGCGCGCCCAATAGTTTGACTGGCGTGCCAATCGCCACCCCGTCAAGTGATCCGTAGGGCATGATTGTCACCGTGTCCGTGCTGAGCCGGGTGATCTCACCGTGGTGATTCTGTCCGTGTTCCGCCGAAAAGCTGACCTCATCGCCCTGACGCGCGACCTTTGAAAGCCCCGCGACCACAAGGGCGTTGGCGTTGATTTCAGTGACATATCCCAAATCATACACAGGCTTCAGGCGCGCGACTTCCTTGCGCAAGGTCGTGAAAAGCTCGGCGGTAACCATAATGATGTTTTCCGTTTGTTCCTTACTCTTTCTAAAGGAATCACAGTTAAGGCTTGGTTGAGATTAATCGGAGGAGAAGCCCCGATGCTTGAGAAAATTGGAATACTAAATCTAGCGACTGACAAAGCCCGCCATGCAGCGGCCCGTCAGGAAGTGGCGGCACGCAATGTCGCCAACGCCGACACCCCGGGGTATCGCGCCCGGGATGTGACTGAGTTCAAGGCTGAGCTTGATCCAGGCTTTCGGGCGCGTCGCACCCATCCCGCACATTTTGACTTTTCTGCGCCGCGCAATGAGTGGCGTGAGATCGACGCCGGTGGTGCGGCTGATCCCAATGGTAACAGCGTTTCCTTGGATGAAGAGGTGCTGCGATCCGTTCAGGCGGAGCGTGACCATAGCCGCGCTATCACCGTTTATCAGGCTTCGCTTGGCGTTTTGCGCGCCGGGCTAGGCCGTAGGTAAGGAGTTTAGATCATGGGTTTTTCCAACACACTTGAGGTTCTTGCGAGCGGCATGAAAAGCCAGTCCCAGCGACTGCGGCATGTCTCTGAGAATATCGCGAATGCCGATACCCCCGGCTACCGCCGCAAGATGGTGTCGTTTGAGGCGATGGTGAAGGCTGGTGAGAAGTCTGGCGCGGTTCAGTTGGGGCCGGTGCAGTTGGATCAGAGCGACCTGCCAAAGGTGCATGACCCTTCCCATCCGTTGGCGAGCGAAACGGGCCATTATGACGGGTCCAACGTCGATCTGTTGATTGAATTGGCCGACGCCCGAGAGGCGCAACGGTCCTATGAAGCCAACCTCAAGATGTTTGAGCAGACACGTAAGATGTCGAACAAACTCAATGAGATAATGAGACAGTAAGGGGGAGATGAGAGATGGATATTCGTTCTTCTTTTGCGCAGCAAGCCTACGGCGCTGGGCGGTCAATTGCGCAGCCCAAGCCCCAAGAGCAAACGCCTGCAGGACCTGACTTTGCAAAGATCGCGCAGAACTTTGCGCAGACGGTTCAGCAGGGTGAGGCGCAGGCCCAAGCGGCCATGACAACCGGGGCCGACCCGCATGCTTTGGTCACCGCTTTGGCCGAAACCAGCCTTGCGGTCGAGACGGCCGTGACCGTCCGCGACAAGGTCGTCGAAGCCTATCAAGAAATCTTGAGGATGCCGGTATGAGGGGTCTGTTTCATGGATGAGTTCATCTTTTACGACACGATGCGGCAGGGGCTTTGGGCGGCACTTTTGATGTCCACGCCGATCCTGACCGTGGCCCTTGTTGTGGGTTTGATCATCGGCTTGGTCCAAGCGCTGACGTCTATTCAGGAAATGACCCTGACCTTTGTGCCAAAACTGGGGGCCATTATGGTCGTGTTTTGGGCGACCATGGGCTTCATGAGCACGGTCCTTACGGACTTTTTCGGGGATACGATCATTCCCCTGATCGTGAGCATCTGATGTCAGACGGGATTTATACCACGCTGACGCGGCAGTCCGGCCTGATGCGAGAAATGAGCATGGTGGCCAACAACATCGCGAACGCCTCGACGACGGGTTACCGCGCTGAGGGGCTAATCTTTTCGGAGCATGTGAAGGATTTGGGCGAGGGCCAACCTTCGCTGTCCATGGCTACGGGCGACGGGCATGTCACCCGCTCGGTGCAGGGTGCGCTGAGCCAGACGAATGGCACCTATGATTTGGCCATCGAAGGGGATGGTTTTTTCCAAGTTGAGGGCCCCGAGGGCGAGATCCAACTGACCCGCGCAGGTGCGTTTTTGCCCAATGATGCCGGGGATCTTGTTACGCCCGAGGGCTTGCGGGTGTTGGATGCTGGTGGTGCCCCGATCTTTATCCCACCCGACGTGAGCGATGTGCACATCAGCAGTGATGGCACGCTCAGCGCGGATGGCCGGCTGCTGGCGCAGATCGGTTTGGTGATGCCCGAAGATATCAATTCTCTCGACCGGACGAATGGGGTGAGCTTCACGACCGACGGCGCGCTTGAGCCGGTTGAAAATGGGCGCGTCCTGCAAGGGTTTCTTGAGGGATCAAACGTCGACGCGGTCTCTGAGATTTCTCGGATGATCCAAGTGCAACACGCCTACCAGATGGGCCAAGGCTTCATGGAGCGGGAGGACGAGCGGATGCGCTCTGTGACCCAGCTCATTGGCCGATAGAAAAAGGAGACCAACATGCGTGCACTCCAAATCGCAGCCACGGGCATGAGCGCCCAGCAGACGCGAGTTGAGGTGATTTCCAACAACCTCGCGAATATGAACACCACTGGTTACAACGCCCGACGGGCTGAGTTTGCAGACCTGCATTATCAACAGGTGACGCGCGCGGGCTCTATCGCCGCGTCGGACGGGACGGTTGTCCCTGCTGGTGTGCAGTTGGGGCTTGGTGTGCGGCCGACCGCTGTGACGATGAACGTGAACCAAGGGGCGCTGTCCGCAACGGGCGGCGATCTGGACCTCGCGATTGAGGGCAAGGGCTACATTGAAGTGACGCTGCCCTCCGGTGTGTCGGGCTTCACCCGCGATGGCGCGCTCAAGATGACGGGCGATGGTCAACTTGTCACGAGCGATGGCTACCCTGTGGTGCCCGACATCACGGTGCCCGAGGACACACAATCGCTATCGATTAACCCTGAGGGTGAGATTTACGCCTATTTCAATGACCGGACCGAGCCGGAGCTTTTGGGTCAGCTGACGCTTTCGGGGTTCTCGAACGAAAAGGGTCTTGAGGCGATTGGTGGCAATCTGTTCCGAGAGACCGGAGCGTCTGGCGCGCCATTGGTGGGCACGCCCGGCGAAAACGGGTTGGGGTCCTTTCGCCAAGGCTATCTTGAGGACAGTTCCGTTGATGCGGTGAAAGAAGTTACCGACCTGATCGAGGCGCAGCGTGGGTACGAGTTGAACGCCAAGGTCATCACTGCGGCGGACCAAATGCTTAGCGCGACAACGCAGATCCGGTGATGTCATGAAGCTAATCTTTATAATGTTTATCTTGTTAATGCCCGCCGCGGCCCGCGCGGATGCTGTGTTGGCGGCGATGACAATTCGCAGCGGCACGATCCTAACGGCGGAACACCTCAGCCTCAGCGAGATGACGTTGCCCGGTGCGGCCACCGACCCCAAGGCACTGATCGGGATGGAGGCGCGCGTGAACCTGTATGCGAACCGTCCCATTCGCCCCGAAGACGTTGGTCGGCCCACTTTAGTCGAACGCAACGCAATCGTGCCGCTGGTTTTCAACGCCGGTGGTCTTTTGATCACGACAGAGGGGCGCGCGCTGGGCGCCGCGGGTGTGGGCGAAACCCTGCGCGTCATGAACCTTGCCTCTCGATCCACTGTCTTCGGCACCGTGACTTCCGATGGTTCCGTCATCGTTAACCCCAACAGATTTTAATTGGACCTTCCCATGCTTTTGAAACGTTCCCTACTTATCCTGTGTGCATTGTCTGTTACGGCCTGTGATCGCCTGTCCGAGGTGGGTAAGGCGCCGGAATTTACACCCATTACGGGCGGTTATGAACACAGCGCCATGGTCAGCAACAGCTTTCCAGAGATGGTCGAGCAAAGGCCGGGTGTGCAGCGTGCCTCGCTTTGGTCCGGGGATCGGCAGTCCCTACTGGGAGATCGTCGGGCCAGCCGCCGAGGCGATATCATGACCGTTGTGATTGAGATTAACGACCAGGCTGAGATTTCAAATAGTACGGATCGCTCACGCTCTGGTTCGGAGGCGATGGCGATTCCGCAGTTTCTTGGGCTGCCGCAGTTGATTGATCGTCAGCTGCCGGGTGACGCGACCCTTGGCAATGGTGTGAATGCGAGCGGATCCAGCTCATCTTCGGGCGATGGCTCTGTGCGTCGCAATGAAAAGCTGACCCTGCGCGTGGCTGCGACGGTTGTTGATGTTCTGCCCAATGGGGTGGCCCGGATTGAGGGCTCCCAGGAGGTGCGCGTTAACTTTGAAGTCCGCGAGTTGCTGGTCAGCGGATTTGTGCGGCCTGAGGATATCTCACGGCAGAATGAGATCACCTACCACAAGATCGCTTCGGCGCGTATTTCCTACGGTGGTCGTGGGCAAATCTCTGACATGCAGCAGCCGCGCTATGGTCAGCAGGTTGCCGATATTCTTTTACCGTTCTGAGGTTTGACATGATGAAATTCATTCTCCCGCTTTTGTTGGTGGTTCTTGGCGTCGGGGGCGGGGCGGCTGCTGGGTTTTTTCTTAAGCCTGCCCCGGTGGAGGTTGTCGATGAGGACGGCGCGCATGATTGCCTGCCGTCAGAGACCACTCAGACGCTCAAGGCCGTAGAAGCTGAGACGCCATCGGAGTTGGAGTATGTTAAGCTTAACAACCAGTTCGTTATTCCAGTGCTGAAATCTGGTCGGGTGGCCGCGCTGGTGATCCTCTCGCTGAGTGTTGAGGTCAGCGGTGACCAGGATGCGACGGTCTATGAACGTGAGCCAAAGTTGCGCGATCTGTTCAATGAGGTTCTGTTCTTTCACGCTAATACTGGTGGTTTTGATGGCGTGTTTACGGACTTCAGCAAGATGGAGATGCTGCGAAAGGGTCTATCTGAGGCTGCGCACAAGGCGCTGGGCGGCACCCATGTTGGGGTGTTGATCACGGATATCGTGCGTCAGGACGCATAGGGCCTTAGGTCGTCGGGTGTGAACAGAAATGCTTTGCCAAAGCCGCCGTTCAGGAACGCGTCATCAAGGCCAAAGCCGAACGCGATGAAGTCGGTGAAATCGAAATAGAGGGCTGATTTGGGCAGGTGGGTTAACCATGCGTCCCGGATGGTGGATTTATCGACGGGTTTAGGTTGGGCGTGCAGAGTGGCCCGCGGTGCCGTCAATGCGTCGCCCTTGGCCGCGGGTTCCCCGACCAATAGGGCGCATTTTGCGCCAGATTGTAGGGCGGGTGTGTGCAGAGATAGCTCCGACACCAGTGTGACGAGGCCGTGCCCCGGCAGGCAGAGCAGTGCAATTCGGCTGGCCGATGGCGTTGCGCGCTTTGGGTCCAGGTACGACAACACGCCATGCCGCATTTTGGCAAGCAACCTGTCCATGGTTGCGCGGGCATCGTCATCAACTGGGCGAAACGGGTCGGTCATACGAGAAAGATGGGTCACAGCCGCTACGCGGGCAAGCGGCAAACGTCTGATGCATATCAAAGACGTCCTTTTAGGGTCGATTATTGTGAGGGGACTAGAGAGAGGGATTTATCATGTATTCCAATATCCTTGTTCCGATCGCGTTTGACGATGAACGTGATGTTTCGCAGGCCTTGAACGTGGCGCGTAAATTGCTTGATGAGGGCGGCAAGATCACGGCGATCCACGTGCGTGAGCATCTGCCATCTTATGCGACCGAATACCTGACCAAAGAGCAGATGGAGGGAAATCGGGCTCAGCTGGTGAATGGGTTGCGCGAAAAAACTGGCAACAGCCCGGATATTGATGTGGTCGTGGTGGAGGGCCGCTCGGGCCATAGAATTTTGGAGGAGGCTGAGCGTCGTGAGACGGATTTGATCGTGATCGCCTCGCATTGCCCGTCGGTCCAGGATTATTTCCTAGGCTCTACCGCCGCGCGTGTGGTCCGGCATGCGAAATGTTGCGTGCATGTTGTGCGCTAAAGGGCTGTGATTGGCCATCGGAACCTCTGGGCTTGAGCCGCCCCGACACCGCGCCTAAGCTCCGCCCAAATAGGGGAGGCGCAGATGGCAACGGGTACGAACATTCGCACATATTTTGAGGGCCGTTGGCACGACGGCGACGTGCCCGTTATGCGCGCGGCTGATCATGGGATGTGGCTCGGGTCGAGCGTGTTTGACGGCGCGCGGTGGTTTGAGGGCCGCGTGCCCGACCTTGCGGCGCATTGCGAACGGGTCAACCGATCGGCTGGGGCGTTGATGATCACGCCCACGGTTTCCCCCATAGATATGGTGCAGATCGTTGAGGAAGGGTTGAAATCCTACGGCCCCAATGACGCCGTTTATATCAGGCCGATGTATTGGGCGTTGGAGGGTGGCCCGCTGGGCGTTTTGCCCAAGATGGGTGCCACGGGGTTTGCGATCTGCCTTGAGCAAATTCCAATGGCCCCGCAGGACACGACCACGACCCTGACCACCACCCAATTCCGCCGTCCCGTCCTTGAGGATGCGGTGTGCAACGCCAAGGCCGGCTGCCTTTATCCAAACAATGCGCGCATGTTGGCAGAGGCTACGCGCAAAGGGTTTGGCAATGCTTTGGTCGCGGATGCCATGGGCAATGTGGCCGAAACCGCCACCTCAAACGTGTTCATGGTGCGCGACGGTGAGGTGTTTACACCCATCCCCAACGGCACATTCTTGGCGGGCATCACGCGGGCGCGGCACATGGATAACCTGCGTCGTGATGGGGTTAAGGTGCATGAATGTGTGCTTAGCTTTGATGATTTTCGCAGCGCAGATGAGGTGTTTTTGACCGGCAATATGACCAAGATTACGCCGGTTACCGCGTTTGATGACGTCCAGTATCAAGTCGGCCCCATCGCCCGCCGCGCGCGTGAGTTGTATTGGGATTGGGCGCTGAGTAAGGCCTAGCCCGCGTATTTGCCATTGCCAGAGGTGGCCGGAGCATGCACAGTCCGAGCCGATCAATCGGGAGGATCCGATGCGCAAGTTTCTTGTTGTGCTCGACGACAGCCGTGAATGTTTGAACGCGATCCGCTTTGCCGCGATGCGCGCCGCCAATACGGGGGGCGGGGTTGAAGTGCTGGCCGTGATCCCGCCAGAAGAGTTTAACCACTGGATCGGCGTGGGCGACATCATGCGCCAAGAGGCGCGCGAACGGATCGAGGCGCATTTCGAAGTGTTCGCCAAATGGATGCGGGACCGTCAAAATATCGATCCCGAGTTGGTCATTCGTGAGGGCGAAGTGTTCGATGAAATCCTCGCTCAGGTAAAGGCGGACACGGATATTGGGGTCCTTGTATTGGGCGCTGGCATCGACAAAAACGGCCCCGGCCCGCTTGTGACGCAACTGACGCGGATTGCGGGCAACCTGCCCATTCCCGTGACGATCGTCCCCGGTGAGATGTCGAAAGAGCAGCTAGAAGCTGTAACCTAAGTTAGAACCGTTCCAAATATCTTGACCTTTTGCCTTTGGATTTGCATATAAGAAGTCCAATCGAAGGAAGCTGCCCATGTTTATCCAAACGGAATCGACGCCAAACCCTGCGACCTTGAAATTCCTGCCCGGTCAGCCCGTGATGGACCTAGGCACTGCGGATTTCACCACTGCTGAGGCGGCACAGACCTCTCCGCTTGCGACCCGTTTGTTCGGGGTTGAAGGCGTGACGGGCGTGTTCTTTGGTACGGATTTTGTGACCGTGACCAAGGATGAGCCAGTAGGGTGGGATCATATCAAACCCTCGATTTTGGGTGCGATCATGGAGCATTATCAGTCCGGCGCGCCCATCATGGAAGGCGATGCGGGCTCGGGCCACACGGATGTGGATCACGGTGAGGACACTGTAATTGTCGGCCAGATCAAAGAGTTGTTGGACACACGCGTGCGCCCAGCCGTGGCCCAAGATGGCGGTGATATCACGTTCCACGGCTTTGACCGGGGTGTGGTTTACCTGCACATGAAAGGCGCCTGCGCGGGCTGTCCGTCTTCGACCCTGACGCTCAAGATGGGGATTGAGAATTTGCTGCGCCACTACATCCCAGAGGTGCTGGAGGTCCGGCCCGTTGCCGTCTGACCCTCTTGTTTTAGGCTTTGACACATCGGCCGCGCATTGCGCGGCCGCTTTGCTTTGCGGTGACCGTGTCGTGGCCTCGGTTCACGAGGATATGGGCCGTGGGCAGGCAGAGCGCTTGATGCCTCTGCTCGAAGACGTCCTTGGACAAGGCGGCACGACATGGGCCGCTTTGGATGCGATCGGCGTGGGGACTGGCCCAGGAAATTTCACCGGTATTCGCATTTCTGTCGCGACGGCGCGGGGCCTTGCGCTGGGGCTGGGGTGCCCTGCGATAGGGGTGAACGGGTTTGATGCCTTGGCGTGCGGCGCGCGCGATGTGACAACACTGTGCGCTGTGGCGGCCCCACGCGATCACCTGTATTTGAGCGCCAACGCGGATTTGCCTGCGCGGCTTGCTCCTGTTTCGGATGCGGCGGAGCGGACTGTTATTTGCGCCACGGACACCCCTGCCATGTCGGCGGCTGGCGTGCGAGTTATCGCGCCCGCGCATCCCATTGCTGAGGCTATAGCGCGGGTTGCAATAGCGCGTATTGGGCAGGACGTATCGCGCCCGGTGCCACTGTATATTCGTCCTGCGGATGCGGCGCCTTCGCGCGAAGCGGCCCCTATTATTCTGCCCTAATGATGACGCCCGAGGATATGGCGGCCTTGCATGCGCAGTGTTTTCAGGCTGCACCGCGACCATGGTCTACGCAGGAATTTGCGGTCTACGCGCAGGATACGAACGTTTTGATCCGCTTCATTGAGGGCGGCTTTGGCGTGGTTCGCGTGATTGCGGATGAGGCTGAGTTGCTCACGCTTGCGGTTGATCCAGCGCGGCGGCGGCAGGGTGTGGGCGATGCGTTGGTGCAGAGCCTGTGCGCAGGGGCAAAGGTGGCGGGCGCGCAGGACATGTTCCTTGAAGTTGCCGCTGACAATGCCGCGGCCTGCGCGCTTTATGCCAAGCATGGCTTTGCGCAGGTGGGTCGTCGTCCTGCCTATTATGCGGGCATAGACGCATTGGTTCTGCGCCGGGCGATGTAACGGCACGTCGGTGGAGAAATTAGTCAAAAAGCAG
>Ga0228664_1001416_pt1 | contig 12114 bp, 9 predicted proteins | sample 78DmetaG_FD_183029 | JGI IMG/M metagenome (GOLD analysis project Ga0228664, IMG submission 183029) | Seawater microbial communities from Monterey Bay, California, United States - 78D | ecosystem: Environmental > Aquatic > Marine > Coastal | place: USA: California | collected 2016-09-26 | reverse complement strand
CCAATAATAAATACTATTGTTCCGAATTAATTTATGATTCATTTAAATTTGCAAATGAAAACAAGCCTATTTTTGAATTGCAAAAAATGACCTATAAAGATCCAGCAACCAATAAAACATTTCCTAATTGGGATGATTATTTTAAAAAATTAGGTGTAGCTATACCAGAAGGAAACCCTGGTTTAAATCCTGGTGGAATGTCTAAAAGTAAATATTTAGATATTGTTCATTTTTATGGTATACCAGAAGGATAATTAAATCAAGAATAAAAAACTATCCAAATTGTGAAACTTGTTCTTCAACCTTTTCCCATTCTTCCATTAAAGCATCTACTTTTGCTTTTTTAGCTTTGTATTTTTCAAAGAAATTAGGTCTTGCAGAAACTTCATCATAATTTTGAGCCAATTCTAAATCTAACTTTTCAATTTCGGTCTCTAAATCAGCAATTTCAGTTTCTATTTTAGACAACTTATTATTTAATTTTTTAAGTTCTTTTTCTTCTTCTTTAGAACGTTGGTATTCTTCTTTTTGGGTTGATGATTTTTCTTCTTTTACAACAGTTCTTTTTTCAGCTTCTCGTAAACTTTCCATTTTATGTTGCTCTAAGAAATAGTCGATATCACCTAAATATTCTTTAATTTCTCTGTCTTTAAAACCATATACTGTTGTACATAAACCTTGTAAAAATTCACGATCGTGAGAAACTAAAATTAAAGTACCATTAAAGTTTTTTAAAGCCTCTTTTAACACATTTTTAGAAGCTATATCTAAATGGTTTGTAGGCTCATCCATTATTAACACATTAAAAGGTTGTAATAATAATTTACATAAAGCCAATCTATTTCTTTCACCTCCAGAAAGCACTTTCGCTTTTTTATCTACAGCATCACCACCAAATAAAAAAGAACCTAACATGTCTCTAACACGCATTCTATTATTATCTGTTGCAGCATCTTCCATGATTTCTAATACTGTTTTTTCTGGTGGTAAATATTCAGATTGATTTTGAGCAAAATACCCAACCTCTACATTATGTCCTAACTTTAAATGTCCTTTAAACGGAATTTCACCAACCATCATTTTAGCAAGTGTAGATTTACCTTGACCATTTTGTCCTACAAAAGCAATTTTACTGTTACGTTCTATGAGTAAATCAACGTTTTCTAGCACTTTTTTATCTCCATAACTTTTAGCTAAATTTTCTGCTTCAACAATAATTTTACCTGGTTCTTTAGAAATTGCAAAACGCACATTCATTACAGCATTATCATCTTGATCTACTTCTATACGTTCTACTTTTTCGAGCTTTTTAATTAGAGATTGAGCCATAGAAGCTTTACTAGCTTTCGCTCTAAATTTCTCTATTAATTTTTCTGTTTGCTCAATTTCCTTTTGTTGATTCTTTTGAGTCTGTAATTGCTTTTCTTTAATTTCTTCTCGCAATTCTAAAAACTGAGAGTATGGTTTTTTATAATCGTAAATCTGTCCTAAAGAAATTTCTATAGTTCTGTTAGTTACATTATCTAAAAACATTTTATCGTGAGAAACCAAAACAATAGCACCAGCATAATTTTTTAAGAAATTTTCTAACCAAATAATCGATTCAATATCTAAGTGGTTTGTAGGTTCATCTAACAATAGAATATCATTATTCTGTAATAATAATTTTGCTAACTCTATTCGCATTCTCCATCCACCAGAAAAGGTATCAGTTAGCTTATCAAAATCTTCTCTTTGAAAACCTAAACCTTGTAATATTTTCTCTGTATCTCCTTGATAATTATAACCTCCTAGCAGTTCGTAACGTTCTTGTTTGTCTGTTAAATTCTGAATTAACTCTGTATAAGAATCACTTTCGTAATCGGTTCTTGTAGTTAATTGATGATTGATATCTTCTAGCTCTACCTCTATTTGTTTAATTTCTTCAAAAGCTTGATAAGCTTCTTCTAAAATGGTTCTTCCTTGTACAAAATCGATATCTTGTCTTAAAAAACCCATTCTTATATCTTTATCAAAAGCCATAGTTCCTCCACTACTTTCTATATCTTTAGATAGTACTTTTAGTAAGGTAGATTTTCCTGCTCCGTTTTTACCTATTAAACCAATTCTATCTCCTTTATTTAGTTTAAAAGTAATGCCAGAAAACAGGTCAGTTCCCATAAAGGAAACTTTTAAATTATGAACGTTTAACATGAAATGTAATAATTGTTACTGTATTAAAAAGTTAAAAAATTTACCTTTGTAAAAATATATAAATTTTAAGGTTCAAATGTTTAAAAAAGGAACAAAATTATTTAGTGTTGTAAACGGAAAATGCCCTAAATGTCAAGAAGGTAATTTCTTTAAATACGGGTTTACATTTAATCCATCAAAAGTTACAAAATTGTACGATAACTGCTCTCATTGTAATTTAAAATATATGATTGAACCTTCTTTCTTTTATGGAGCAATGTATATTAATTATGGTATAACAGTGGCTATTTCTGTAGCTGTGTTTGTGATTGCAAAATTAGGTTTTGAATTAGATTTGTTACAATCGTTTTTAATGGTTTTAGCAGCTTTAATCGTTTTAGCACCAATTAACTTAAGACTTGCTAGAATTCTTTGGATTAATATGTTTGTGAATTTTAAGGAAGAAACTGAAATTGAGAAATTGAAAGAATAAAAATTGAAGTTAATCAAATCTTTTGATATCAATTTCTTTATCTAATTCTTGTTGGTGCTCAATAAAGTTATAGAGTTCTTTAGCAACAGTAGGTGCAATCATTACACCTCTGGTGCCTAAACCATTTAGAACAAATAAATTTTTATGTGCACTATTTTTACCAACTAAAGGTCTTCTATCTTTTGTTGTGGGTCTAACACCTGCTGTATGGTCTGTAATTTTATACTGAACAGCAATTACTTTTTTGAGTTTCTCTATTAATTCTTGCTTTCCTTCTTCTGTAGGTTTAGAGGTTTTATCTGTCCAATTAAAAGTTGCACCTACTTTATAATAATGATTGCCTAAAGGCAATACAAAAACGGTTGATTTAACTTGAAAATTAATATTTAATTCAGGTGCATAAATAGTGATAGTTTCTCCTTTAACACCTGTTAATGGTAAATGATTAAAAAATGGATTATGTTTTAAACCAAACCCTTCTGAGAATACTATTTTAGTTCCTTGAATATCTTGATATATTAGTTGATTTTCTGTGATTTCAAGCTGGTTATAATAAAATTTTTGAATTCTTAATTTCTGTTCTTTTAATAAAAAACTCCTATAAACTTTGACGAGTTTATTGGTATCAATTCTTCCTGTTTCTTTTACATTTCCAAAACCAAATTCAGAGAAAACTCCTTTGTAATTTGCATGATCTAATTTGTCATCTAAATAATTACCAATATTATGTTTATCTATGGCTGTAAACCAATTGTTTTGGTCTTCTATAGACTTAAATACTTTTTTAGTGACAAACTTTTCATCAAAAATAGTTTCGAATATTTGTTCTAATTTTTCATAATGTGGTATTGCAACTTTTAATTGCTCAGTTGCATTCCAAACTGGAGTAAATCTTTTTAAAATAACAGGATTATAAACACCTCCAGCAACCAAAGAAGACGTTTGAGACTCATCTTCAAAAACAATAAAAGATTTATTGTTTGCTAAAAGTTCTTCAGCAAAAGCCAAACCAGCTAAACCTAACCCTACTATGATATAATCTACTTTCACCTTGTAAAAATACTTCTTAAAACTAAAAAACGTTCCAAAATTTGGAACGTTTTTTATCTTATTTATAAACTGGAATTAATAATTCCACATATCAATTTCTCGATTTCTAATTTCTTCTTTAATCTTATTGGCTTCTAATAATTGGAATAATGAATTACCTCTAACATAATCTGAAATAGCTCTATTACCATAAATATTTTCTTCTCTAACGATTACAGCACTAAATCTTCTAGCATTTAATAAATGATCGTAAGAAATAGGATGCGCAGCATTCATTGGATTAAATACCTTAGACTCATGTAAAACTTCTCTTGCGTTAGGAAAGAAAACCCAGAAAAGCTCATAAAGATTTTCGTCTTCTACACCTTCTACACCTAAAGTTTGTACATCTCTACCCATTGGTGCTAATGCTAATAATCTGTATTTCATTTCTCCTTGAAGCTTATCAAAATACCACATACCTTTTAACATATAGCCACCAACATCTTCTGTTTGAATGTTAAAAGTATCTGTATAACCATTTTCTTCACGTATGTTAACTAAACGAGTATCTATTTCGTCTTGTGTTATTTTAGTCGTAAAAAAAGAATCTGTATATGCTTCTTTTATTTTACCAGATCTAATTCCTTTAATTAAAGTATCAAATAAAGATCTTCTATCTGAAGAAATATTAGTAGTATCTATTGGAAAATAATAAGGTAAATTTATTTTTTGATTTAAATCTACAAATTCCCAAACTACTTTAGACCACATGATATCTCTATCATCTACATAACCATAAGGTATTGGTCCATCATTATCTGCACCTATTTGCTGTTGGCTTTTTTTACCAATATCATTTGCAGATTTTGCGTTTAAAATATTTGCTTGCGCATTTACTAAACTAACTGCAAAACAGATACAAATAAGAGTTAAAAATTGTTTCTTCATGATTTTCTAATTTTTCTTAGTTAGTCAATTCTATACTTACAGGTAATACCCTTTTTAGCTTATAACTAGAATTTACAACATTAGCTTGTATGTCATAAATATTAATAATATCTCCTCTTTTAGCCTTTGATAAAGCTCTTTTAGCATTAGCATTTAAAGTAGAACCATTTACAATAATGGTTAATTGACCTGGTACTTTTATTTTAAAACTAGTTACTTGTAATTTTAAATCGAATTCAAAATCTGGTAAACCTGCAGCTATTGGTGCATTAGATAAACCTGACTTTGGCATTCTTACAATACCATATTGATTTCTAACAGAACCTTGTGCAGCTGGTACATCTTTAATTCTAAACGTTGCTTTAGAATTTACAGTTTTACCACTACTTAGTTTTGCACTTACATTTATGGTTGCTACATTTCCTGAACCAGGTCTTATCATGTATCCATTCCCATTTTTTGTTAATGTTCCACCAGTTGCAGAAACACTTAAGTTACTAGAACCAACACCAGGTAATGAAACAGAAATAGGGTTGCTTAAACCTCTATATACCACATTCATTCTATCTGCAGAAACTACAGCACTACTTGGTTCTGCAATTACAGAATATTTACTTTCAAAAGGAACTTCAACAGGTTCTCCATCTTGAGTAAATGTAATACTTCCTTTAATGTTTTTCTCACCTACATTTCCTGCAGGCATATCCAATATAACCTGTCCATTCTTAACAGCATTTGTTGCATCTCTTCCATTTAAAGTAACTTTATCTGGCACTAAAGTGGCATCATATCTACCTAAAACTACTTCACCTTGTACACGTTCTCCAGCAAAATAAGCTGTTTTATCTAATCTTACTATTCCTTGATAGTTACTTAAAGAAAGTTGCTTTTTTTGTTCCCCTTGTAATAAGGTAGATAACACATCACTTTCCGTATTTTCGATATTCGATTGTAATTGCGTTAGATTCATTAAAGAAGCTACTAATGGATAACCTTTATATCTATAGTCTATCCAATCTCTCATCTTACCATCATCATCTTCTACTTGATTTGTATTAAACCTGCTATCAACAGTTTTTTGTAGTTCAGGAAAACCATCTCCTAAAACTTTTTTAACTTCCTCTCTATAGGTGTTTACTTGATTTACAAACTCTTCTCCTGCAGGTTTTAAATCATCTCCTACAAAGAAATATTCATCTAAAAAGTCAGATTTATCCATAGCAGAATATTCTGTAACATCTTCTATACCTTCTTTCATTTTAGATTTTAAATCATCTAAATACGCATCAAAATTATTTGATAATTCTTTTATTTGGTCTGCCTTTTGTTTTAAAGGTCCAAATTTAGCAGACTGCTCTTGTGCTTGTACACCTAAACTCTCGTAAGCTGCTGCATTTTTCTCTTTTAAAGATTGTGTACTTTCTTTTAACTCTTCTGTCATTAATCCAAAAGCAGCTAACACCTCTTTATCCATATTCATTGCTAACATTGCAATAAATACAAGATACATCAGGTTAATCATTTTCTGCCTTGGAGACAATTTTCCTCCTGCCATTTCTTAATTAGTTTTTTTTGTTAAACAGTTCATAGAACTAATTATTTGCTAGACATTGCAGAAAGCATACCTCCATAAACTCCATTTAAAGAAGAAAGGTTTTTCGCTAGAGATTCCATTTGCTCTTTTAGTCTTTCTGTATTTTCTACAACTTCAGAATTAATTTCTGCTTGTTTACTTGAATTTTCTACTTGAACTTTATACAAATTGTTTAACGTTTCCATTTGAGCAGCAGCCATAGACACTTGCTCATTATATCGATTTGTTGATGCTACAGATTCTGATGCAGATGATAACCCTTCTGCAGCACTTTGAAAATTTTTCATACTGTTACCTAAACTTCCCATTAACTCAGCATCAATTTTTGCTTCTTGTAATAAATTATCTAGTTTTTGAGACAATAATCCATCAGCTCCTAGTTTTTCTTCAACTTCAAAACTATCTGAACCTAACTCAGGGTATACTTTTGTCCAATCTAATTCGTCTTCTACAGGTTCAAAAGCGGATATGAAAAATACAATTGCTTCTACAATCATACCTAAGGTTAAAATTTCTGAACCATAATCCCAGTGTTGTATTTTAAATAAAGCTCCTACAATTACAATAGATGCACCTATACCATAGGCCATGTTAAATAATTTCTTTGTAGATTTTGATTGTGCCATCTTTCTTCTCTTAATTTATTTTATTAATTACTTATTTGTTGTTCCTATATAATTTTGAACGGTTCTAAAGCCAATATAGCTTCTTGCAGTGTCTGCATACTCGTAATCTCTAGATGCTACTTCTAAATAATACGCTACGTCTTTCCAAGAACCTCCTCTAATTATTTTTCTTTTGTTTTTTCTATCTTCTACATTTGGATTCATAGTTGAAGCCATATAATAAGAAGACAAATTATAAGCAGTGTTTGTCCATTCAGCTACGTTACCAGCCATATTATACAAACCATAATCGTTTGCATTGTAAGATTTTGCTTCCATTGTATATAAAGCGCCATCTACAGCATAATTTCCTCTAACTGGTTTAAAGTTAGCTAAGAAACAACCTCTATCACTTGTTGTACTTCCAGAACCCCAAGGATAAGTTGCAAATTCTAAACCTCCTCTTGCTGCATACTCCCACTCTGCTTCTGTTGGTAATCTAAAATCTGGCACCAAGGTTACATTTTTTCTACTTTTCTGATATTTATTTTTCTTTTTGGTTCTCCAGTTACAAAATGCATTGGCTTGCCCCCAAGAAACACCTACCACAGGATAATCTCCATAAGATTGGTGATAAAAATAATCTTGGTGCATTGGGTCGTTATAAGAATAGTTAAAATCTTTAACCCAAACTGTAGTATCTGGATAAATATTTAAAACTTCTGTTTGTACAAAATCTTTACGATCTCCTCCTTGTCTAGCTGCTGCATCTCTATCAAACCAAGAATATCTGTACTTTAAAAACTTTGTATTAAATGTTCTTACACCATCTACAGCATCTTCTTTGCTTATGTATAAGCTATCCATAACTTCTACATAATCTGCATCTGGATATTCTTCTGTATTCCAAATTAAATCTGCCTCCCAATTTAATGGCTGTATGGTATCAAAACTGTAATAGTTTTCATACATGTATTTTTGGTAAGGAGATAAATCTATAGTATCTGCATTTTTAAATGCATACTGCTGAATACCATTTCTTGAATTATTATTACCAGTTGGATCTGTATTACCAAGGGCTGCAAATTCAGCTTGATAAGCTAATTTTGTTCTAGTCACAGAATCTCTAACCCAAAAAACGAACTCTTTATATTCGTTGTTTGTGATTTCTGTTTCATCCATATAATAAGGACGTACAGTAACTGTTTTGGTTGGGGTATTTAAAGTACCTAATACATCTTGATCTTGTTTACCCATGGTAAATGATCCTCCTGGAATCAAAGCCATACCATAAGGTTTTTCTGAAAACCATTTTTTCTTAGTTTTTACACCTACTAATTCTCCTCTATCATTAGAACCACAACTGTAAAAAACGGCGATTAAAAGTGCAAGTACTGCTGCTTTTTTCATATTTCTATTTATGTCTTTACTAAAAAGTTCGTAAACCTATTATAATTTTTGCTAAAATACAATCTTGTTATTGTTTTTAACGTACAATATTTATTAAATAATTCTATTACACTAATTTTTTCATTGCCTTAAACCATTTATCAGGGATTTTCTGCTCTGTTGCTTCAATGTAATCTTTATATGTACATGGTATTAACGCATGTCTTTTGTATTTATTATCTGATAAAATATTTATCTCCATCCACCATCTACCAGTTTTATGGCTTTTATAAAAAACCATAGGATCATCATCTTCTACTAAAACTGTAAATTTTTGATAATTTTCTTTACCAGAAAATGGATAATCTTTTGCTCTTAAACTCACACCTTCAATAAAATACCAAATCATCTGAGCAATTAAATTTGCAGTTTGATGATTGTTATCTAATCTAGAATTGTATTCATATATTCCAAAAGAAGATACTTTATCACTTAAGCCAGCATATCTTGTAATTGCACAAATTTCTTCTCCATAAAATCCATTTGCAGAGGCATTATTGTTAGCAGGAGCATCACTTTGCCTAACAGCACCAATATCTATAGAAACAATATCTGCATTTCTAAAAGCTGGTTCTATATTTTCTAATTCTTTTGCTTTACCTAATCTATAAGTATCAAAAAATAATTCTTCTAAAAGTTTAATTTCTCCTTGTGAATTAAAGTAAGTTTGGTAACCAACATTGCAATAGTTAAATAAATTATTAGGCTCTTGCATAATAATTTTACTTAAATAAGATTGAGAAGTTAAATCGTCTTCTAAATTACCTAAATCAAAACGACTATCAACTGCAGTTATGTTTACAGTTTGTTCTAATTTATCATAAGCCCTATAGTTTACATAAGTAATATCTTGACCACCACCAATAATAACAGGAATAATCTCTCTTTCTAATAGTGCAGTAATAATCTCTGAAACAGCAAAATAGGTGTCTGCTACTTTTTCTCCTCTTTTTACATTACCTAAATCAGCAATTTCTAAATCCCAAGTACCAGGAAATAGTTGGTATAACTTTTTTCTAATATTTACTAAGTTATCTCCACAACCAAAATTATTCTCAGAGTTTCTATCTTCTTGAACTCCAAAAATCGCAATTTTTACACCTTTTAATTTTGGAAAACCTTCTTGTGCTGAATGTATTCTAATAACTTTACCCAAACAAAATGGAGACTGTAGCACCAAATGCGCTATAGCAACTTCATCTATGGGGGTTAGAAAGTCGTGATTCATTAAATTATATTAATAAGTACGCTAATATATTAAACTTTATTTTTTTTTGGTAGTTTTTCTTTTAGTAGTTTTCTTTTTTGGTGCTTTTGCTTCAATCATTTTTACAGCTTCTTCTTTTGAAAGCTTTTCTATTGCTGTAGTTTTTGGTAATTCAATTTTAATTTTACCTTTTAAAACATTAAATCTGCCCCATCTTGCTTTTTCTACTCTAATACCTACGTCTTCCCAATTATGAATAACTTTATCTATCTCTTTTTGCTTTTTTTCTTCAATTAAAGAAACAATATCATCATGAGATAAATTATCGAAATCATACTTTTTATTTACGTTAATAAACATACCATTCCATTTTATGAATGGTCCAAAACGCCCAACACCTTTTTGTACAGGTAAATCTTCATAATGTGCAATTGGCGCGTCTGCTTTTCTTTTAGCTTCTATTAACTCTTTAGCTCTGTTTAAATCTACTTCAAAAGGATCTTCGCCTTTATCTAGTGAAACAAACATTTTATCAAATTTTACATACGGACCAAATCTTCCATTCGCTACCACTACTTCTTTATCTTCGTATGTTCCTACTTTTTTAGGCAATAAAAACAACTCTAAGGCTTCCTCTAATGTGATTGTACCTAAGTTTTGATCTGGATTTAAACTAGCAAATTCTTTCTCTTCATCTTCTGGAGCCCCTATTTGAGCAATAGGTCCAAATTTACCCAAACGTACTAAAACCGTTTTTCCACTTTTTGGATGTTCCCCAAGAATTCTTTCTCCACTTTCTCTTTCAGCATTTTCTTTTACATCTTCTACATTATCATGAAACTTTTGGTAAAAACCTTTAATCATTTCTGTCCAATTTTCATCTCCTTCAGAAATGTCATCAAAAGAATTTTCTACTTTGGCTGTAAATCCGAAATCTAGAATATTAGAAAAATTAGCTACTAAAAAATCATTTACAATATTTCCAATATCTGTTGGTACTAATTTGTTTTTATTAGAACCTGTTTTTTCGGTTAAGGTTTGTGTTTTTACATCGCCATTTGAAAGAATTATCTGTTCGTAATTTCTTTCTTCACCTTCATTTTGACCTTTTTCTATATAGCCTCTTCTTTGAACAGTAGAAATTGTTGGTGCATATGTAGAAGGACGACCAATACCTAATTCTTCTAATTGTTTTACTAAAGATGCTTCTGTAAAACGATAAGGTGGACTTGTGAAACGTTGTGTTGCGTTAATGAAATTGTAGGTTAAACCATCATTTACTTTTAAATTAGGCAACATTCCTGCTTGTTCCTCTTCATCATCATCTTTACCTTCTAAATAAACCTTTAGAAAACCATCGAATTTTATCATTTCTCCATTAGCAGTAAAGACTTTATCATTTTCAGAATTTTCAATCTTTACATTTGTTCTTTCTAATTGAGCATCGCTCATTTGTGAAGCTAATGTTCTTTTCCAAATCAAATCATATAATCTATTCTGATCATATTCAGTAGAAATAGAATGCATTTTCATATTAGTAGGTCTAATAGCTTCGTGAGCTTCTTGAGCTCCTTTTGCTTTAGACTTAAATGTTCTTTGCTTACTATAAGCTTTACCATAAGAAGCAATAATTTCTTCTTCGGCTTCATTTCTTGCATCTACAGATAAATTAACACTATCTGTTCTCATATAAGTAATTAAACCAGCTTCATACAAACGTTGTGCAACTTGCATTGTTTTTCCTACAGGAAAACCTAATTTTCTAGATGCCTCTTGTTGTAAAGTTGAAGTTGTAAAAGGTGCTGCTGGTGATTTTTTCGCAGGCTTTTTTGTTAAATCTGCGATTGTAAAATCTGCATCTGAACAAGAATTTAAAAATGCCTCAGCAGCTTTTTTAGAACTAAAATTCTTTGGTATAGTTGCTTTAAACGTTTTGCCTTCTTCTGTTGCAAACTCAGCCACTACTTTATAATGAGATTCTGCTTTAAACTCTTGTATACTTCTTTCACGCTCTACAATTAAACGTACAGCTACAGATTGAACTCTACCTGCAGACAATCCTCCTTTTACTTTACGCCATAAAACTGGTGAAAGCTCATAACCTACAAGTCTATCTAAAACTCTACGTGCTTGTTGGGCATTTACCATATTATAGTCTATATCTCTTGGATTTTCGACTGCTTTTAAAATGGCTTTCTTAGTAATTTCATGAAAAACAATACGTTTTGTGTTTTCATCTTTTAAATCTAATTGCTCTTTTAAATGCCAAGCAATTGCCTCTCCTTCTCTATCTTCATCACTTGCTAACCAAACAGTATCTGCTTTTTTTGCTAAGGTTTTTAATTTTTTAACAACAGGTTTTTTGTCGTCTGAAATTATATATTTTGGAGTAAAATCACCATCTACATCAATCCCTAATTCTTTAGAGGGTAAGTCTGCTATGTGCCCATAACTTGATTCAACTTGAAAATCTTTTCCAAGAAATTTCTCTATGGTTTTTGCTTTTGCAGGTGACTCAACTATAACTAAATTCTTTGCCATTTATCTTCTTTTATCTCTGAAAATCACCCAAAATAAGGGAATTTTTCGATTGCAAAAGTAGTTAGTTTTTTGT
>Ga0228664_1001396_pt1 | contig 12213 bp, 7 predicted proteins | sample 78DmetaG_FD_183029 | JGI IMG/M metagenome (GOLD analysis project Ga0228664, IMG submission 183029) | Seawater microbial communities from Monterey Bay, California, United States - 78D | ecosystem: Environmental > Aquatic > Marine > Coastal | place: USA: California | collected 2016-09-26 | reverse complement strand
CATGAGAACCATTATCTTGAGTACCTCCATAAACATTATAAAAAGGTTTTGCATCATCTACTGCTATTTTAAAATATTGAGTAATTGGTAAATTGCGAACATATTTCCAACTTTCAGTACCATCAAAACTTTCATACAAACCTCCATCTGTTCCTATTAAGAGATAATTAGGGTCTGATTTTTTAAAAACAAGTGCATGACTATCACTATGTTGATTAGAACGACGCATTCTTTCAAAAGTTTTTCCGTGATTTTTTGATTCTAAGGCACTATTATTCATAAAATATATAGTTCCTTCATGATGTGGAGATGCTATGATTTCTTGATAATAATGTGGTCCTGTTCCTCCTGCTACTGCATCAGATTGTTTAACCCACGTTTGTCCTCCATTAGAAGACATAAAAAAACCTCCTTTTGTTCTATCTAACTCTATAGCTGCATAAATTACTTTGGAATTAAAAGGCGACATCGCCAAACCAATTTTACCTAAATTCGAAGTTGGTATTCCATTTTTTAATGCTTTCCAGGTTTCACCACCATCTATACTTTTATGTAAACCAGATCCTGGCCCTCCACCAAGATACCCAGCAACAGTTCTGTGTCTTTGCCATGTTGCCGCATACAAAACCTCCGGATTTGATGGATCAATAAGTAAATCTGTAGCTCCAACCCATTCAGAATCTCCAAGAGTTCGTTTCCACGATTTACCACCATTAGTTGACTTATATACTCCTCTATCTCCCCCTTTACTCCACAAAGGGCCTTGAGAAGCTACCCAAATAACATCTGAATTCTCAGGGTGAACTATAATTTTTGATAAATGTTCAGAATTTTCTAGCCCCATGTTTTTCCAGGACTTACCATCATTATGACTAACATAAATACCATCACCAAATCCGGCATGTCGTCCTCCTACATTTTCTCCTGTACCTAACCAAACAGTACTTGGGTTATTTGGATCTATTGTTATACAACCCGTAGAATATACTTTTTCATTCTCAAAAATAGCTTTCCAAGTTGTACCTGAATTTTTTGTTTTCCAGACCCCTCCAGAACCTACAGCTACATACCATACGTTTTCATTTTCTGGATGAATAGCTATATCAGCTATTCTTCCTGAGGTCATTGCTGGACCGATATTTCTAAATTTTAATCCTCCAAATAAATTAGAGTTTGATTTTTGAGCCAGAACATTAAAATCAGCTAAAAAAAAACAGATAAACATTAATAATACTATCGTTAACTTTCTCATCTTTAAAATAATTTGAATTACAATATATAAAAAAATAAAATTCACATTGATTTTTATTCAATAAAATGGATAACATTTTTATTTATTTATAAAGTTGTTTTGTAATAATTATATTTACATATGAATTCTACATCAAAATCTTTTCCTTTAAAACTATATGCATGTTGGCATCCGATAGGTTATAGTCATGAAATTAAATCGGATAAACCATTTGGAACTATTTTATTAGATGAGCCTGTAGTTGTGTGGAGAACCTCTAGTGGTACCCCTTATGCTATGCGAGATTTATGTATTCATAGAGGAACTGCTTTGTCTTTAGGTTGGGTTGAAAATGATTGCCTAGTATGTCCGTATCATGCATGGCAATATAACAAAGAGGGTGCATGTGTTTTAATACCTCAAGCAAAAGAAATTGAGATCCCTTCAAAAGCAAAAACTCCAAGATACCATTGTCAAGAAAAATTTGGAATCATTTGGGTGGCGCTTGAAGATCCCGAATTTGATTTACCAGACATTCCCGAATTTGAAAGTGATGAATGGAAATTAGTAAATACAGGTCCATTTAATTGGAAATGTGATAGCTCCAGACAAGTTGAAAACTTTACAGATTTTGGACATTTCCCTTGGGTTCATCCTGGACTCTTGGGCGACCCTAATCGACCAGAAGTTCCAGATTGCCAGGTTACTACAAAAAAATCGGTTTTACACTACTCTATTATTAGGCCAGAAGCAAAAAATAGTGAGGATTTTCCTGTTTTTGCAAATGATACAATTGTTAAACCAGAACGAAAAAGTGTTTATGAACTTCATTTACCTTACACCATTGTTCTTCGTTTAGGTTGGGGTGGAAAAAAAGGAATGGTTTATTTTTTTACCTCTCAGCCTATTTCAAAAAATTCTTGTAGAGGATTTTGTATCATAGGACGAAATTATAATTTTAATGAACCCGACACTATTCTACAAGAATTTGAAAAAGTGATCTTTGATCAAGACAAACGCATTGTTGAATCTCAAAGACCTATTCAAGTTCCATTCGATTTGTCTGAGGAACTTCATTTAAAATTTGATACAGTGGCTTTAAATTACCGTAGAGCTATGAAAAAAAACAAGTTACATTATTAAAATAGTCAATTGTTTTATTGTCTCCTATATACAATAACTCCATCTTTAATGGTTTCTAAAACCTTGATTTCTTTAATTTCAGAAGAAGATGCTTTTAATGGGTTTTTGTCTAAAATTATCATATCTGCTAACTTACCAACTTCTAGAGTACCTTTTTGATGCTCTTCAAAATGTTGGTATGCAGACCAGGTAGTTATGGCTTGAAGTGCTTCATATGGAGTCAATCTTTCTTTTTCACCTATAATTTGACCAGAACGAGATTTTCTATCTACTGAGATACCTATCATTCGCATTAAGTTAGGTAAAGCTACAGGTGCATCTGTATGAATTGTAATTTTCAATCCTTTATTTAACGCTGTTCTAGTGGGGCTTATCGTATTAGCTAGGCTGTCTCCAATGATTTCTTTGTGCCAATCTCCCCAATAAAATGTATGTAATGGAAATAAGGAAGCAATAACATCTAAATCTTTAAATGAATCTAATTGATCTTCTCTAATATACTGCCCATGAATAAGTACATTTCTTCTGTTGTTATTTCCATATTTAGCTACCACAGGTTTCATTGTTCTAATCATTTGATCCATGGCTGCATCTCCGTTAGCATGTGTATGAATTTGCCAATTATTTTTAAAGGCTTTATCATAAATTGCGATTACTGAACTATCCTTGGGAATAGCAGGGTAGCCAAGATATCCTTTCTTGGCACCATCAGGTGGTATTAGATACGGAAGAGTTCTCCAAGCAGTTCTTCCCTGAGGTGAACCATCCAAAGTTAACTTTACACCTCCAATTCTATAATGATTATTATAGTGAGACGAATTCCATTTAGAATTCATGAATTTATCTACAAACAAATAATCTACATAACTCACCACATCTAACTTGAGTTTATCAGATTGGGATGCCGCAACTAATAGTTCATGATTTTCCATAGCTCTTCCCTCTTGAGCTGTTGTATATCCGTAAGAAAGTGCCATTTCTTGACCTGCTTCAAAAAAATGATCTGCTGCCTCCTTTGATATTGGATTTAAAACTTTTAGCATATAAGGTATGGCAGCTAATTCCTCTAAAACACCATTAGGTTCTGTTCCGTTTTCTCTTCTAATTATACCTCCCTCAGGATTTTTAGTAGTTGAGTTAATCTTCAATAATTTAAGTGCTTTTGAATTAACAACAGCAAAATGCCCTGAGATATGAACAATCATAATTGGATATTCAGTAGATACTTGATCCAAATCATGTTTTGTAGGAAATCTTTTCTCCTCTAAAACAGAATCGTCAAATCCCATACCAAAAATCCATCCTGTTAAGGCTCTATTTTCTGGAGTATTCCATTTTTTTAAAATTTCAATAAGTGATGGAATATCTTTGGCACCTGCATCAGGAGGGGGCAATATTTTTGCGCCTATGGCCTGAGCAGAAAAAGAAGCGAAATGTGCATGGCCATCAATAAAACCAGGTAGAAGTGTGTTTCCTTTAAGGTCTATACTTTTAAAATTATCACCAACAACTTTCATGGCTTCATCTTTAGAACCCACAAATTGTATTTTTTCACCTTTTACAATGAGAGCTTCTTTATATTCAGGAGCGTTACCTTGCATGGTAATAATATCACCATTGTAATACAGTATTGATTCTAAATTGTTTTTGGGATATTCATTCTTACAACTCATTAAACTAACGAGTAAGAAAAGTAATAGATGATTCTTTTTCATGTTTAGGGTTTAATTCTAGTGTAAGTTAAAAAAAAATATAAATTTTTCACAAAAAAAAAGCTGTAAATAAATTATTTACAGCCTTTAAATATTTTTTAATTAAGTTATTTTTTTAAAGTAACTTTAACTGCATTCATACCCTTCATACCTTTTTCAAGTTCGAAAGTAACTTTGTCATTTTCAGAGATTTGATCTATAATACCACTAACATGAGTAAAATATTTCTCTTGATTTTCTGTGTCAATTATGAATCCAAATCCTTTAGAAGAGTCAAAAAATGAAACCTTTCCATTTCTAACAGGGTCAACCTTATCAGCATCTGTCATTTTAGGAACACTAATTTCTATATTCTTAGCTTTAATTTTTACCTTTAAAGACGGATCTGGCGGAGTATCAGTCAAGTGTCCATTATGATCTACGTAAGCAAACTCAATTCCTTTACTTCCATTTTCTTTTATTTCTGCTCTACGAGCTTCCATTTTCTTACGTTTATCTTCACGTTTTTTTAAACGCTTTTTTTCTTTTTCACTTTTATTAAATGTCTGTTGTGATTTTGCCATTCCTTACTAAAATATATTTTTATTATGATTCAAAGATATCTATTTACTTTTATTAAAAAAAAATATTTATTTGTTGTGCTTGCCTTTATTTAGTTGTGCTAAATGATTTAGATGGTTTGCTAATACTTTTTCAATTAATTCTTCTTTAGTTAAATGATGGAAAATAGTTTTAATTTTAGATTTAAAATCATCAGAAACTACTCTGTTCGGTTTTGTCTTAAAAATTTTCCTTGCCCATAATAATGTATTGTTTTCTTCAATACTTTCAGAATCAGCTTTTTTAACTTCAATAAATTTAATTCCCAATTCATTTTCAAAATCTAAAATATCCTCAATTTCTTCTTTTTGCAGAATAGTTAAAGAAAGTCCCTTAGCTCCTAGTCTTGCTGTTCTTCCACTTCTATGAACATAAGCTTCATAAGTATCTGGTAAATGATAGTTAATTACATAGGAAATATTTTTTACATCTATTCCTCTAGCTGCTAGATCTGTAGCCACTAATACGTTAATATGTCCTTCTCTAAACTGACTCATTACTCGATTTCTAATTCCTTGACTTAGACTCCCATGTAATGTGCCTGAAGAAAATTTATTTTTAGCTAAATTTTTACCCAATTTGTTAACAGCAGCCTTGGTTTTACAAAAAATAATTCCTTTTTGCCCTTCTCTTGCATATAAAAAATGAAGTAAGATATCAAGTTTTTCTATAGGATTTACAATTGAGTATTGATGTGTTATTCCTTGATGACCAGTACTAGTCATATCAGCTTCAATAATTGCCGTATTTTTTGAAAGATAATTTTGAATCAATTGTTTAATTGTTCCTGGCATCGTAGCTGTAAACATTAAAATTCTCGATGACTTTGGAATTTCTTTAAATATACTTTCTACTTCAGAGTGAAATGTATTAACCATTTCATCTGCTTCATCTAATACTAAATATGAGATCTTATTGAGGTTAATAGATTTACGATTAATTAAATCAAGTAAACGACCAGGTGTAGCTACCACAATATGAACAGTTTTATTTAATGCTTCAACTTGAGGTTTAACAGGTGCGCCACCAAAAAGCCCAATAACAGAGATTTCTGGATTAAACGAGGCATACAAGGCTATATTGGTTAATAACTGTTGACCAAGCTCTCTAGTGGGGGCTAAAATAACTGCTTGAATAGTATTGCTCTCTAATTTAATTAGTTGTAATAATGGTAAAACAAAAGCTGCGGTTTTACCTGTTCCAGTTTTGGCTAATGCAACTAGATCTTTTTTTCTTTGAAGAATAAATGGAATTACTTTTTTTTGAACATCTGTAGGTTTAGTAATCTCAAAAACTCTCATTTGAACTTCAAGTTCTTTATGAATTCCTAAGTCAGAAAATTGATTTGGCATAAAATTTACTTTTTACAAATGTACTTACACTTTAACAGCTTACTGCAAGCTATATAATATAATCTTGAAAAATGATTTTTATTTCTTATAAATAGAGTAATAATTTTAAATATTATTTTATTTTTACTAAAAAAAATTTGAGACGCCATTCTCTGTATTTATTTCTCTTATTAGTCTGTTGTTTTCAGGTTTCTTATACTCAACAATCTGTAGCAAGAGAATGGAATGATGAGCTTTTAGAGGCCATTAGAAATGATTTTGCCAGACCAACAATACATGCCAGGAATTTATTTCATAGTTCTGTCTTAATGTATGATGCTTGGGCTCTATTTGATGACAATGCAGAAACTTTATTTCTTGGTAAAACCTTTGGAGACTATACCTGTAATTTTAATGGCATTTCAACCCCAACGAATTCAAACGAAGCAATTCATGAAATAATTAGTTATGCAATGTATCGTTTACTTATTCATAGATTTTCGAATTCTCCTAATGCTGCGAGTTCTCTAGATAGTTTTACAAATTTGTTTGAATCTTATGGATATGATCCAACTATAACTACCATTGACTACAGCTCAAATTCTTACGCTGCATTAGGAAATTATCTAGGTCAGGAAATGATAAGTTTTGGCTTACAAGATGGCTCTAATGAAGAAAATGATTATGAAAACCTATATTATTCGACATCTAATGATGCTTTAGTTTTAGATTTATATGAAGATAATTCTAGTATAAATCCAAATAGATGGCAACCTCTAGCTTTTGATGTTTTTATTGATCAAAGTGGAAATATCTATCCTTTAGATACTCCAAGTTTTTTAAGTCCAGAATGGGGTCAAGTGACACCTTTTTCATTAAAAACAGAAGATCTAACAATTTTAAATGATGGTTTTGATAGTTATGTATATAATAATCCTGGAGCACCATATTTTATAGAAAATTCTTCATCTGATGGAATTGAAGACCCCTACAAATGGAATTTTGCATTAGTTATTGCATGGTCTGCACATTTAGATCCAAATGATAACAGTCTTATAGATATATCTCCCGCGTCTCTGGGAAATATAGATATATCTGCTTACCCATCTACATTTGAAGAATATCAAAGTTTTTATAATTTTTCAGATGGAGGGTCTATTGCTAATGGACACGAGTTGAACCCGATTACTGGAATGGCCTATTCACCTCAAATGGTAAAAAGATCTGATTATGCTAGAGTTTTAGCCGAGTTTTGGGCAGATGGACCAAATTCTGAAACACCTCCTGGACATTGGTTTACCATTATGAACTATGTAAGTGACCACCCTGAAACCGTTAAAAAATTTGGTGGGCAAGGAGCTATTTTAAGTAACTTAGAATGGGATATAAAATCTTATTTAGTCCTCGGTGGTGCAATGCATGACTCCGCTGTAAATACATGGGGAATTAAAGGATATTATGATTATATTAGACCCATTTCAGCTATACGTTACATGGCCTCTAAAGGCCAAAGTACAGACAATACATTACCTAGTTTTCACCCTCATGGGCTTCCCTTAATTCCAAATTTAATTGAAGAGATTTCAGCCGGAGATGAATTGGCTGGAGAAAATGATATTAATGTTGGTAAGATAAAGGTTAAATCATGGAAAGGTCCAGATTATATTGATAATCCAGATACAGATGTTGCCGGTGTAGATTGGATTTTAGGCACACACTGGTGGCCATATCAAAGACCTACTTTTGTAACGCCTCCATTTGCAGGATACCTATCCGGTCATTCTACTTTTTCTAGAGCAGCAGCAACATCTTTGACTAGAATCACAGGAAGTAATTTTTTTCCTGGTGGACTTGGTACATTTGATGTAGTTGAAAATGAATTTTTAGTTTTTGAAGAAGGTCCTACGGAATCCTTTATATTAGAATGGGCAACCTATCAAGACGCCTCAGATCAAACGAGTTTGTCTAGAATTTGGGGTGGAATACATCCTCCAATCGACGATATAAAAGGAAGAATTATTGGAGAAAAAATTGGTGAACAATCATTTGATTTAGCCCAACAATATTTTTCTGGAACATTAAGTAATTCTTCAGTTACCTCTAATAAACTTACTACAGAGATATATCCAATTCCCGTTCAAAATACACTTCATATTAAGACACAATATTTAGAACCCATTAAATTAGAATTATACTCACTTTCAGGAAAGCTAATTTTAACCTCCAAATCTATTAGTCATATGGGAATATTAGATATAAATTTAGAGCATTTAGCTCAAGGAGTATATATTATTAAAGGGGTTTCAGATACTAATTCTTTAATTTTTCAGAGAAAAATCATCAAATAAAATTTTTGTTTAAAAATCTATTACAATACCTATACTAGGTATAGATGTACTTGTATCTTGATTAATTTGCGACAGGCTCAGAGGAGTTATTAAATTACCATCCAAATCTCTTGAAAGACCATATTCATTTGGTCTAGGGATACTTTGACCAAGAATATTTTGAACTTCAAAAAAAATGTTTAAACTAAATTGATTATAATTCCATTTTTTATCTACTCGAATGTCTAATTGACTAAAAGTTTCCAATTTTTCTTCTCCTAAACGTGTATAATCTAAAATAATTTCTGGATAAGAAACTAATGTAGCTTCTAGATTTGTTGGAACGTAAGGCGTTTTTCCTGCAAATCGATATCTTGAACTAATCTCCCAATTCTTTTTTAATTTATATCCCCCTACAAAAGAAACCAAATGTCTACTATCCCAGACAGAGGGTATATATGTAGTCGTATCAAAACCTGTAAATTCACTAAAGAAATAAGTATAAGAGAAAATACTATAAAAGTTATTCAAGAGTTTTTGTTGGTATTGAAATTCTAAACCGTAACTTCTACCCTTTCCAACAGTTTCAACATCTTCATTTCCTAATACTTCAAAATCAGCTCCTTTGTTAGCTAATGAAACTTGATCTAATATAGATACCGGATAATCTGAATAACGTTTGTAAAAACCCTCTAAAGATATACTTGCAGCTGGATTTAGATAATGCTGTACCCCAATTACATAGTGGTCGGATTGTGTATAATCACTGTCTTTATTTGTAAGATTTCCAGCGGAGTCTCTAAACCCTAATATTGTATATGGAGTAATTTTAAAATAACGACCTGCTGTAGCACTGATTCGCCAATTTTCTTGAAATTCATAAGATAAAGAAAGTCTTGGTGAAAAGTTTGAAGCCAAGTTATTAGACGTTGTAAAACTATCATCATCCATTCTAAATCCAAAAGACACATCTAATTTATCATTTAAAAATGAACGAGTGGCATTAGCAAAAAGACCATATTTAATGAAATCTATCTCTGTTGTGTAAAATATAGCATCAGAAATATTGCTGGTACTATTAGTGTAGAAAGAATACTGGGTATTGAAACCACCTGAAATTTTCCAATCATTTATAAATTTTGTAAGCTGATATCTAAGTTTAGTCTCAGATTCTACCGCATCATTTCTAAAAATAATTCCATTTTCATTTTCTGGATCTAAGTAACTGGTGAATATATTTTCTAATCGATTGTTACTCAGTGTAGTTTCCATAAACCCAGTACCATCTTTAAATCTTTTCCTCCAAGTAGCTCCTATTGAATTTGTTTTTTGTTTTATAAAAGGGGCTTGCTCTAAAACAGCTTGAGCCTCTTCATCGTAATCTTCAGGTGCTTCAACACTAAAATCATCTACAGAACCTAAACCTATGATATACAAATCATTATAATTATCTATCTGATGTGTTAGTTTATATTGGTAATCCCAATAATCTGGCCTTATTGGTAAGCCAATCAATTTAAATAAAGCCTGTAAATAACTCCTTCTTACAGAAAGTAAAAAACTTGTATTACTTTCTTTCTTTTTATTTTTAAATAATGGACCCTCAAAGGTAAATGCTGCATCAGTAGCACTTACTCTAATATTGGTATTAAATCGCTCTTTATTTCCATCACGTTGTTTAAATTGAAGAACACCTGATAATGGATTATCATATTGCGCACCAAATGCAGATGAAGATAGTGTTACATCGTTTATAAAAGAAACATTTAATAAGCCAACTGGGCCACCTGCACTTCCTTGAGTTGCAAAATGGTTGATGTTTGGAACCTCTACCCCATCTAAATAATATACTGTTTCATTGGGAGCTCCCCCACGAATGATTAAATCATTGCGAAAACCTCCAACAGAAGGAGATACTCCGGGTAATGATTGGGCAACTTGTACTACATCATTATTTCCACCAGGATAGGTAGCTATTTCTACAGCAGACAAAGATTGAGTAGATAAAGGTGTTTCCTTGGGTCTACTGATTTTATTTTTATTAGACAGCATTACTTCATCTAGGGATTCTGAAGATTCAATTAATATAAAATTAAACGATCTATTACCTTTAGATTTTACGATAATATTAAATTTAGTCTGTGAGTCATAACCTAAAAAACTAGCCGTTAAATTGTACGAGCCAGGAACAACATTTGAAATTATAAAAACTCCATTCTCATCAGATGTAGTACCTTGATTATTATTTAAATATATCGATGCTGCAAATATAGGAGCACCTTTCTCGTCGACAACACTACCTCTGATACTTGTTTTTACTTGAGCCATTGAAAGGGTTGAAAAAACGAGAAAAAGAATTAATAAGGTTGTGTATTTAAGTTTAAAAGTCATTGAGGTATAATTAACTATTTAGAGGTACAAAAATACCATTTTTAAGATGCTGCAAACTGATTTATTATTTTTTGTCTAATTTTAAAGAAGAATTTATTAAAATTTTAACATCATGACAAGTTACTTAAGAAAACCGAGCAATTTATTTTGGGTGATTAGTTCTATGGCGCTTATTTGGAATCTAATTGGGGTATTTAATTATTTAACTCAGGCATTTATGACAAATGAGATATTAGCTACTTTACCCAAAGACCAACAAGCTATTTATCAAGATGTTCCTGCATGGGTAACTGCTGCATTTGCTATTGCAGTATTTTCAGGAAGCTTTGGTGCTTTACTCTTATTGCTGAAGAAAAAGATTGCTTCAACTTTCTTTATCCTTTCATTTGCAGGAATTATTGCACAAATGACATATGGTCTCCTAATTAATGAAAATTTTGATAGTTATGGTCCTTTAGGTCTGTTTATGCCTCTAATGATTATTGCTATAGGGGGCTATTTAATTTGGTATTCAAAAAAGGCAACTGAACACAGATGGTTATCTTAACTAAAGGATAGTTTCTGTAAATTTTATATTAAGATCTTTTTCTAGTTCATGAACTCTTTGAAGTTCACTGGGAAGAATTAATGCTATGGATATTCCTTTTTTACCTGCTCTAGCCGTACGTCCACTTCTGTGGGTGTAATAATCTAGTTGATCTGGTAATTGATGATGTATCACAAATGCTAAATCTCTTACATCTATTCCTCTAGCTGAAACATCAGTAGAAATCAAATACTGTAAGCTTTCATTTTTAAAGGCTCGCATTACTTTATCACGTTCTTTTTGCTGCATATCTCCTTCTAAAGCTCCAATAGAAAAACCTTCTTCCTTAAGAATTTTATTTAGGTTTTGAGTACCTGCCTTAGTCCTACAGAAAATAATTCCACGAGAGCTCTGCTTAGATTCTAAAAAACGAATGATGGTATTTGTTTTTTCTTTGATAGAAGTTTTAACGTATTGATGACTAATATTGGCATTAACTGTAGCATTTCTATTTATTGCTACACGAGGTGCATTGGCATCCATGTAAGTTTTAATAATTCTTTGAATTTCTTCTGGCATAGTTGCAGAAAATAACCAGGTATTTCTTTGACCTGAAGTATATTTTAAAATTCTATTTAAATCTTGTTTGAACCCCATGCTTAACATTTCATCGGCCTCATCTAAAACTAAGGTTTTAATTTCTTTCAAATATACATCTCCACGTTCTATCAAATCTATTAATCTTCCAGGAGTGGCCACAATAATATGGGTTGTTCTCTGTAAATTATGAATTTGCTTCTCTATCTTTTCTCCACCATAAACGGCTTCAACAAACACCTTTTCATTGTAATACTTTGTGTATTTAAAGAGCTGTTTTTTAATTTGTTGTACCAATTCTCTAGTTGGAGATAAAATTAAGGCTTGAACGGCGGTATTACTTGGATCTATTTGT
>Ga0228664_1001370_pt1 | contig 12429 bp, 9 predicted proteins | sample 78DmetaG_FD_183029 | JGI IMG/M metagenome (GOLD analysis project Ga0228664, IMG submission 183029) | Seawater microbial communities from Monterey Bay, California, United States - 78D | ecosystem: Environmental > Aquatic > Marine > Coastal | place: USA: California | collected 2016-09-26 | reverse complement strand
CAGATTCCCCTGGTAAGTAAGCCTGAATTCAACTGGGGTATACCTGATGTGTTTCTATATATCAAGGACTATTACAACTATACCATGACTTCTATGGTGAAGAGCGAGCCTTTGCATGCGCTGCTTTTTGTTTGTGTATCTGTGATGTTAGCCTTTTTCTTTAAAAATTTATTTCGGTATGGCGCTGTTTGGTTTCAGTCGGAATTAAGAATGGCGGTTGTCCGTGATGTTAGAAATAAACTTTTTAAAAAATCAATGCAATTACCGCTTGCTTATCATAGCAATGAACGAAAAGGAGATTTAATGTCTAGAATGGTAAGTGATGTTAACGAATTGGAGATTGCGGTCGTTTGTCTTCTTGAGCTTTTGTTTCGGGAACCTTTTGCGGTTATAATCAATATTGCAACACTTATTTACCTGAGCCCCAGTTTATCCTTGTTTTCATTTCTTTTAATGCCCATATCAGCTTTTGTAATATCAAGAATTGGAAAGAGCTTAAAACGAACAGCAAAGAAAAGTCAGGAACAAACAAGTATAATGTACTCATCAATGGATGAGGGTATTGAAGGTGTGCGTATTGTCAAAGCTTTTAATGCAGCTGCATTTATTATTTCAAGGTTCAAAAAAACCAATCTGAAGCATCAAAAACTTGTAACACGCACTGCTCGCAAAAAAAACCTATCTCCTTTGCTGAATGAAACTATAGGTGCAGGGGTGCTCCTGAGTTTGGTTTGGTTTGGTGGAAGTATGATTTTAGGTGGTGAAAAAAGCGCTTTATCTGGCGAGGTGTTCATGACTTTTATAATCGTCTTTTCTCAATTTTTAAGACCCGTACAGAATATTTCTAAGAATATATCGAACATGATCAAGTCTCGTGCTTCTCAAGATAGAATAAATGAAATATTAAATTTATCAGACGTGATTACCGATGCGCCTGATGCCGCATCCTTTAAAGAATTTAAAACACAAATTTCATTTGAAGATGTTGGTTTTACTTATGATACGGCTGTTGTCCTTGAAAAGATAAATGTTACGATTGAAAAAGGGCAAAACATTGCTCTGGTTGGAGAGTCTGGAAGTGGCAAAACAACACTCATTAATCTAATTCCTAGATTCTACGATGTAACAAGTGGTTCCATTAAAATTGATGGCCTGGATATCGATTCGATCAAAATTAAAGACCTGAGGGCTAACATGGCACTCGTGTCTCAAGATCCAATATTATTTAACTCAAGTGTCATTGAGAATATTGCCTTTGGTGAGCAGGCGCCAGACCTAGAGCGGGTGAAAGAAGCTGCAAAAATTGCAAATGCACACAATTTTATAGCACAGATGCAAAATGGGTATCAAAGCATTATTGGGGAGCGAGGCAGCCTATTGTCTGGCGGGCAAAAACAAAGGTTAAGTATTGCCAGGGCAATGTATAAAAACCCTGAGATTCTCATACTTGATGAAGCAACCTCAGCTTTAGATCTTGAATCAGAAAAATTGGTTCAAGAGGCCCTTGATAGGGTTATGAAAAACCGAACTTGCATCGTGATTGCGCACAGGTTAAGTACAATTAGGAAATCTGACTTAATTCTTGTTTTAGACAAAGGCAAGGTCGTAGAACGTGGATCGCATGACGTTCTATTGCAAAAAGAAGGGTTTTACAAGAAGCTTTTTGACTTACAAACAAGCTGATTTTAATAATTATTTGAACAAATCAAGTTTGTTATGGTTACCTTTGCATATGCAAAGCAATTCCACATTTTCCCCACTTCAATTTGCGAAGAACAAAAACGCTGAGTTTTATAAGGTCTTAAGACAGCGCGTGAATAGTTATTTCAAGACAAGAAATATTTCAAGACATGCCAATGCAAGTATGGTTTTCAAAACCGTTGTAATGGTTGCGTTATACCTTACACCTTTCATAATCATAACAACATCAGGAATTGGATCTTGGTGGGTGCTAGTGCTTTGGGCTATTATGGGTGTTGGAATGGCTGGTTGTGGTCTGTCAGTAATGCACGATGCGAATCATGGTGCGTATTCCAAAAATCCAGCTGTCAATAGTTTCATAGGTAAAATTCTGATTATACTAGCAGGAAATCCTGCCAACTGGAGAATTCAACATAACGTACTTCACCACACGTATACAAATGTGTCAAATTACGACGAGGATATAGCTCCTCCTCCTGCTATTTTAAGATTTTCTCCGCACACAAAGCGTTATAAAATTCACAGGTTTCAACATTTCTATGCCTACTTTTTTTACGGTTTAATGACAATTACTTGGTTTATCAATAAAGACTACGAACAAGCCTTTAGATATAAAAAGATGGGGCTTCTCGAAACACAAGGCTTAACTTTTAAAAAGCACCTTCGAAATATTATCGTTAACAAGGTAGTATATGCATCTATTTTCATTGCACTGCCCTTTATTTTTAGTCCGGCTGCATGGTATATTACATTAGCTGGTTACTTGTTAATGCAATTTATAACTGGGTTTATTCTCGGTATTATTTTTCAACCTGCACATGTCGTTCCAACCTCTACTTATCCACTCCCAACGCCTTCAGGGGATGTTGAAGCAGATTGGGCGGTTAGCCAAATGTACAATACGGCAAACTTTGCGAAAGAATCGCGGCTTTTCTCATGGTATGCAGGAGGTTTAAATTATCAAGTGGAGCATCATTTATTTCCTAATATTTGTCACGTCCACTACCGTAAACTTTCGGAAATTGTACAAGCGACTGCGCAAGAATTTGAAGTTCCTTACCATTCTTACAAAACCTTCATGGGTGCGTTGAAAGAGCATACCCAAATGCTTTACAAGCTAGGGAATCAAGACGCGGCTCAAGCAATCCACTAACGATTCATGACCTTTGGGGAGTTCTATGACTTCTGTTTTGCATTGTCGAATGAAGACGCCACTACACCTTTCGATAAGAATACAATTGTCTTCAAGAAAAAAGGTAAAATATTTGCTTTAACAAATGCAGAACATTTTGAGTTTATAAATTTAAAATGCGATCCCGATCAAGCCCTTTATCTCAGAGCAAATTATCAAGCTATTAAGCCCGGCTATCATATGAATAAAAAGCACTGGAATTCAGTATATCTGAATCAAGATGTAAATGACCAAGTTATTTTTCAGCTAATTGAAGCCTCGTTTAATTTGATTTAAATTTTACTTTTTGATAAATGAGACCCTTGATTTAGGATCTTTTTCAAAGGCAACTGCATATTCACCTGAGGAAAGCATCGAGCAATCGATTTGCGTAAAGCTTTGGTTTGGTTTAATAGCCATAACCGTTTTCCCTGAAGCATCTGTCAAAAGAATGGTTTGCCCTATATATGCTTCTTGAATTGTAATATTCAGCGTTTCTAATGTTGGATTTGGATAAATCAAAAGCTTAGTTGAGGGCTTATCAATTGATGTCGTATTTTCTATCGTTAAATCAATTGTGATTGTTGAGTCACAGCCATAAGTATTTTCCAGAACCTGGGTGTAGGTACCGCTCTCATTATAGGTAATGCCATTTAGTTCAAAGGTTTCTGAGGCGGTTGCGGTTATAAGTGAGCTAGAGCTCAAATTAATGGTCAGGTCAAGCAGTATGGTAGAGTCACAGCCCGCACTTGATGTGAAAAGTTGAGTTGCAGATGAATTACTTTCTGTATAGGTAACACCGTCTATCCAGGTGTAACTATCACAAGCGGATTGTGCATCCGTTTGCGAAAAAGAATTGTTGATTGTAAGGTCAAGGACTATTGTAGAGTCACATCCCTCGGTATTAGGAAGAGTTACACTAGCGCTATTGTTGCTCTCTGAATACGTAACGCCATCAATCCAGGTATATGAATCACATGCCTGCTGAACGTCAGTAGTCGTAGTACCTAAACCCTCTTGGTAAACCCGAATATAGTCAAGCACCATATCACTTTCCGTAAAGCTGGGTTCAATTGAGTTTTGAACAGCTACATTTAAAAGGATAAATTGATCTTCAATAAATGGCCACGTACTCATGTTTTGTGGGTTTGGTTCGTATGTGTAATAAACAAATCCGTCAACACTAAATTCAATTTTTTCTTCTGTCCATTCCATGGCATAAATATGAAAAGTGTTAGAAACATCTGTAGCCATTGTTCCGCCGTGATTCACTGTGGCTCCTGATGAAGAAGGAGTATGCAGGGCACTCTGTACATAATTCTGATTTGAACCCCAATGCTCCAGTATATCAATCTCTCCACACGCTGGCCATGACGTAGTTCCGAAACCTTGAGTTTGCCAATACGCACCATTTTCATTTATATTTTTTCCTAGCATCCATATAGCAGGCCAAGTACCTATTCCAAAAGGCATTTTCGCGCGTGCTTCTACACGCCCATAAGTAAATGCAAACTTCGAATTCAGTCGAGCTGAAGTATATTCCTTAGTCACGCCTTGATCGGTGTAGGTTTCGTCTTTTGCAACAATGTGCAGAAATCCATCCTGCACGTACGAGTTGTCGATTCTATCTGTATAATGTTGTAGCTCTCCATTAAACCAGCCCCATCCATTTGGGAGGAGGGTTTGATGAAACCATTTGGTTCCGTCAATGGCACCGCTACCGTCAAATTCATCGGACCAAACTAGGTTTCCAAATTGATTACAAGAACCAATAGTTCCATCATAATTAACGTCATCTAAAAATGCCTCAACAAGATCATTATTGTTTTCGCCGTTGACTTGTATCACAACTCTATTGAAGTCTGTTCTCAATAAAGGATCACCAGTACCTGGGTTCAAGTTAATATAGGGATCACTGCTAAAATTGAAGCTTATTTCTTGCCATTGATTTAAGACAACACTTTTAATAATCTCACACTGACTTTCCCATGGAGCACCTAGTGTACCGTCTTGTAGTTTTAGAGATATTTGATTGTTTTGATTTCCTGAAATGCCTGACGCAGGGATGAATATTTTTAATGTAAAAGTATGATTGTTCGTTAGGTCGAAGTTTTCACTAACATCAAAACGAACATTTGCATATTGGCCACCGTAATCATTATATTGAAGAACAGTTGAAGAAGTGTTTATTCCTTGTACAAAAGGGTTTATGTATGAAGAATTCATGCCACAATCATCACCAAACCATGAGGTAATTGTTCCATTGCCCTCGAAATCATCTTGGACGTTTTGAATCTGAGAAAATGATGGAAATCCCAATAAAATTAAAAAAAGGCAAACGAGTCTTAGTTTCATATGATTTATTCTACAGTCAGTGTCAAAATTACACTTATTCGGCGTAAATGACAAAAAGAATAATCTATTCAATTTTCTCTAAAAACATCCCTTTTTAAGACAATTCAGTGGGCTTTGCAAACAATTAATTATGCGATAATTCCGTTTTTTATGTATATTTAAATCATCCATTTTATATGGTTTATAGAGACTTACCATTAATGTAAAACAAAAATTATGAGTGATTTCCCGTGGTTTAAATCCTACCCTTCTGAAGTTCCAAAAACAATAGAGCTAAATCGATACAATAACCTTGTAGAAATATTCGATCAATCTGTGAAAAATTTTGGGGACAAAACCGCATATAAAAACATGGATGTCGAGCTAAGCTTCAATGAGGTCTCTGCTCACGTAGATGCCCTTGTGTGGTATCTTCAAAACAATACAAAACTAAAAAAAGGAGATCGAATTGCGCTTCAAATGCCTAATCTGCTTCAATTTCCAATAACCATTTTTGCTTGTTTAAAAGCGGGGTTAGTAATTGTCAATACGAATCCTTTATATACTGCTGAAGAAATGCGCCACCAGTATAAAGACTCTGGAGCTAAAGCAATTATCATTTTGGAAAACTTTGCCTTCAATTTACAGGAGATTTTAGCTGATACGGAGATAGAAACAGTAATTACTACGACCATTGGTGATATGTTAGGTGGTTTAAAAGGGGCGATCACAAATTTTGTTGTTCGTAAAGTGAAAAAGATGGTGCCCCCTTTTACTTTGCATGACACAACTCCATTAAAACAAATTTTTAAAGATTGTCAAGGGAAAAAAGGCACAGCAGTTACTATCAGTAAGGAAGATCATGCGTTCTTGCAATATACGGGTGGGACTACAGGCGTTTCAAAAGGTGCTACGCTCTCCCATGGAAACATTTGTGCTAATGTACAGCAGGTAGAGGCATGGATTGGTCATAAATTTGAAGAAGGTCAAGAAACGATCATTACTGCACTTCCGATGTATCATATATTTGCCCTTACTGCAAATTGTGTCGTGTTTTTTAGATACGGTGCAAAAAACGTTTTAATTACGAACCCAAGAGACATGAAAGGATTCTGTAAAGATCTTAAGAAAAATCCTTTTACATTTATCACTGGCGTCAATACACTTTTCAATGGTCTTCTCAATCAAGATGCTTTCCGCAGCCTAGACTTTAGCGAGCTTAAAATGGCTCTTGGTGGTGGAATGGCCGTTCAAGATGTTGTTGCAATTGAATGGGAAAAAGTTACAAATAGTCCGCTTCTTGAGGCTTATGGCCTATCGGAAACCAGCCCTGCTGCTACCATCAACCCTGTTGGGGGAAGCCATAAGACAGGGTCAATAGGATTGCCATTGCCAAATACCGACATCAAAATTTTCGACGACAATAAAGTAGAGGTCCCACATGGCGAAAAGGGCGAGATTGGTATCAAAGGTCCTCAAGTTATGCAAGGTTACTGGAATCGACCAGAAGAAACAGCAAATTGCATGCACGGAGATTACTTCCTCACGGGCGATGTAGGTGTTATAGATGAAGATGGATTTTTCAAAATCGTTGACCGAAAGAAAGAAATGGTCTTGGTTTCTGGTTTTAATGTATATCCTAGTGAAGTAGAAAAAGCAATCACTGAAAACCCCAAAGTATTAGAGGTTGGTGTTTGTGGCGGGAAGAATGACGACGGAACGGAATTTGTCCAAGCATTTGTGGTTAAAAAAGATGCCTCGTTGACAAAAGAAGAAGTAATTGCAACCTGTAGAGAGAATCTTACCAACTATAAAGTTCCTCGTGAGGTTCACTTTCGAGACGAACTACCTAAGTCAAACGTTGGTAAAATTTTAAGACGATTGTTAAAATAATCCCTGAATATAAGTGCGTATTGATAAATATGTTTGGTGCGTCCGACTTTCCAAAACGAGGTCACTTGCCACCAAATTGGTTGCTAACAACAAAATAAAGCTCAACAATGCTGAGTGCAAACCGGCCAAAGAACTTGCGGTTGGAGACCTCCTGACTATTCAAAAAAACAATGCCTCTTTTAATTTTAGAGTCAAAGCGCTGACAGAAAAAAGGCTTGGGGCCAAATTGGTCGCTGATTATATTGATGATGAAACATCTGAGGAAGAAATAGAAAAATATAAAACATATCAAGCAGCCCAGCGCAATTACCGTGGAAGAGACCAAGGAAAACCATCAAAAAAAGACAGAAGAGAACTGGATGATTTTCTCGAGGGTTGGTAATTATTCTACTGTAACGGACTTTGCTAAGTTTCTAGGTTGATCCACATTACATTCCCTCATCACCGCGATGTAGTATGAAAGGATTTGGAATGGAACAGTTGCAATTAAAGGTACTAAATATTCATTCGTTTCTGGTATCTCGATATAATCGTCAGCAAACTGTTTAACTTGCTCATCTCCTTCAGTCACAATGGCTATAATTTTACCTTTTCGGGCCTTCACTTCTTGAATATTGCTAACTACTTTTTCATAAGATGGTCCTTTTGTTGCAATTACAAAAACCGGCATTTCCTCGTCAATCAAGGCTATAGGTCCATGCTTCATCTCTGCTGCCGGGTAACCCTCAGCATGAATGTATGAAATCTCTTTTAGCTTCAATGCACCTTCAAGCGCTACTGGGAATGAGCTTCCTCTTCCCAGATATAATGCATTGCTTGCATTTTTGTATTTCGCAGCTATCTTTTTTATTTTTTCTGTCTTGTCCAAAACAAGCTGAACTTTTTGTGGGATAGCCTCTAATGAAGACAGCAGGTTTCTATACTTGGAATCGTTAAGCTTTCCTTTTTTACGTGCTAAAGAGACTGCCATTAGCGTAAGAACAGTTACCTGAGCCGTAAATGCTTTGGTTGATGCCACACCTATCTCTGGTCCCGCATGGGTATAAGAGCCCGCATCTGTGATTCGTGAGATTGAAGAGCCAACCACATTACAAATCCCAAGGATAGTTGCCCCTTTACTTTTTGCAAGCTCAAGTGCTGCCATGGTATCGGCTGTTTCTCCCGATTGAGATATCGCTAAAACAATATCTCCCTCATTGATAATAGGATTCCTGTAACGAAATTCACTTGCATATTCAACTTCTACATTTATGCGCGCAAGGTCTTCAAACAAATACTCTCCAACCAAACATGCATGCCAACTCGTTCCACATGCCACCATAACGATTCTATTCGCGTTAATGATGTCATTTTCATAATACTTAATTCCACCTAGTGAAACCCAACCTTCTTTGGCGTTTAACCGTCCTCGAAAGCAGTCCTCTATTGAATGAGGTTGCTCATGAATTTCTTTCAACATGAAGTGATCATAACCACCTTTTTCCAAGGCTTCAAGATGTAACTCTAGCTCCTCGACATATGGATCTTTTTGAACCTCGTCAATATTGTAAAGCTTCAATCCTTTTTTTTCATTCAAGATTGCAATCTCTCCATCATTTAAATAGACCACCTGCTTGGTGTATTCTACAATAGGTGTTGCATCAGAGGCAACATAAAAGTCATTTTCTTTGCCAATACCAATTACTAATGGGCTACTTTTTCTAGCAGCAATTAATTTATTTGGCTCGTCTTTACACATTACAACGATAGCATAAGCACCAACTACTTGCTGTAACGCAAGGCGCACAGATTTCCCAAGTTTATGTCCAGTGTTTTTTTTAATGTCAGCAATTAGATAACAAAGCACCTCTGTATCTGTATCGCTATTAAATTTGTACCCTTTAGATTCTAATTCCTGACGCAGCACATCATAGTTTTCGATAATCCCGTTGTGAACTATAGCTATAGCGCCGTCCTGAGAAAGATGCGGGTGGGCATTTTTATCATTTGGAGGGCCATGTGTCGCCCAACGCGTATGTCCAATCCCCCTTGTCCCACTATTGTCCTTAGCTTCAACGTGGTTCTCTAGGTTTAAAACCTTGCCTTCTTTTTTGAACAGCTTAATTTCTTCGTTCTTTAACAAGGCAATACCTGAGCTGTCATAACCTCGATACTCAAGTCTTTTTAGGCCTTTGAGAACTATTGGATAGGCCTCTTTTTTTCCAATGTAGGCAACAATTCCACACATAATTAATAGCTTGTATAGGTGATCGTAAGTTTTGGTTTCATCTTATTGATTGTATTGCTTCCATTAAAAATAATGCGTTCTGCAGAATTGATAAAAAACAATGGGGAAACAACCAATTCAGTTAAAGTTAACTCTTTATTAACAATAGACTGAACGTAATCACGAATGTTAATATTAAAATTTTTGTCAAGGCTATTGTAAACACCTATCACACCAATATTTGCAAGCTGTGTTGATGAAGAATCAATACGTGTTGCAACGCTAAGGTTGTTTCCGGGTTGGTACTTGTAACCTGTTTGGAATTGAATAGGCAGCGTTAAATCTGCTCTATGAATAATGATGTTTTCTGGAAGGCTCAGCAACCCCGGTATCGACACTGCCGCCCTCGACCCAAAGGCTTGTGCATAAAATTCATTTTGCCCCAATGTTGAGTCTGCAATGACCTCATCCAAAGAAGTGTTGGAAGCATCTAATTCAACATGCGTAAAATCAGCACAATCAGAATTCATTAATAAATCGTAAGATGTCGCTTCTCCGTTTTGTTTAAAGTAGATGGTTGCCTTTGAAGAAGGGTCATTAATATCTAAATATAATGCAGCGCCTTCATTCGGAAGCTGTGAATTATTATTTGTTTTAATATGTAGGCCTTTGAAAAAATCCAAAAAGGCTTCATTACTCGAAAAAGTACCGTTCGCGCTAGCCGCCTCAACAATAAGGCTCCTAGCCATATTGGTGTCTAGATGAATTCTAAGCTGAGGAGCCAAGGAGTCCCCATCAACAATTGTGGGTGATGATGTGTTTGGTGTTACCGTTGCGTTTTCTGCGGGTACAAGGTTTGTAGCTGAATGCGCTAGATTTGAAAAAGAATAATATGTTGAATCAAGCGAAAGGCTTTCCTCTAATTCATATACTTCAAAGGTTTGTGGGTCAAGCGCTCCGTAATAACCTACATATTCCAATGCAAGTACAAAAGAATCAATAACGATCTCACTTGGGTCTGCAAAATTAGGATCAACACCGGCAAGTCTGAGTTGGGTATAAAAAGACGCTGAATAAGCCCCAAAGGTTGGGTCTATATAAGAACCCAATACCACGTTTGCGGGGTTGTCAGAAATAACAGTATCCTCTTCGATTGAGTAAGTAAGCAAAGTAAAGGTATCTAAAGAAGTGCCATTAAGAATTGTGGAGGCATCTATCACATCTGAACCTAGAGCGTATTCTTTCTTTTTGCAAGAAATAAATGCAACACAGCACAAGACAAATAACGCTATGGTTCGTGTCATAAGGTAATTTTAAACCATTGCGCTTTCCTCAATAACCTTGTCATAAAAAGCAGATAACTCTTTTGCTAAATGTTCTTCTTCTACAAAGTCAAGCTTGTGGCAAGTGCTTCCTTCAACAGCTTTGGTCAGTTCTGGAGAAAGCTCTTCAGAAGAAACATTGATTCCGTCAAAGTAATTTAGTGCATTGGTTGTAAAGTTATTAAACGATGTTTCTTTAAAGTTATTACACACCTCATCACTGAAACCTTCAAATTTAAGTTTTTCAGAAAAACGCTTATCCCAGTCTTTGGAGAATCCATCGTTGTATAAACTATATACCACTTTAGTTTCTTTAAAATGAGGGTCCTTACCATACATTTCTTTTATGTAAAGGCCCATGATTCCAGTCATGTAACCATGACAATGAATCACATCTGGCTGCCATCCTAGTTTTTTAACTGTCTCAAGAACACCTCTACAAAAGAACATTGATCGCTCATCATTATCATCAAACTCCTCTCCTTTCTCATTTTTGAGCGTATATTTTCTTCTAAAGTATTCATCGTTATCTATAAAATAGACCTGCATTCTAGCTGCAGAAACAGACGCTACCTTTATAATCAAAGGGTGGTCTTGATCATCAATACAAATATTCAGTCCTGAAAGACGAATCACTTCATGAAGCTGATGTCTTCTTTCATTGATTACACCAAAACGAGGCATAAATACCCTGATTTCTTTACCGTTCTCTTGAATCACTTGAGGAAGCTTGCGAGCAGTATTAGAAATTTCTGATTTTGGTAAAAAGGGTGCTATTTCTTGCGAAATATATAGGATTTTCTTTTTTTCCATAAGTTTGATTCGGAGTGCAAAAATAGGGCTTTTTATTAAACTTTCATAAAAAAACCTAGCTTTACCGCTTGAAAAAAGGTATTAAATGGCAGGTTTTCAAACATTTCATGACTTCATTGGTTTACAAAGCTTCTTAAAGGAGAAGTTTCATACGCGAACGATAGGCCTTGTTCCTACGATGGGAGCATTACACATTGGGCATATCTCTCTAATTGAACGGGCACTCGAAGAAAATGATATCGTAGTGGTTACCATTTTTGTAAATCCCAAGCAATTTAACAACCCTAAGGATTTAAAAAATTATCCCAGAGTCCCAGAAAAAGACCTAGCACTTTTAAAAGTTTTTGATCGCGTTGTTGTTTGCATGCCTTCAGTTGATGCTGTATATCCTTCAAATGACCCATATAAAAAAGTTGAATTAGGTTTACTTGACAAGGTTCTTGAAGGAGAGTTTAGGCCCGGGCATTTTGATGGCGTGGCACACGTTGTCCACAACCTTATGTATTTCTCCGGGCCATCAAAAGCCTATTTTGGGCTAAAAGATATCCAACAATTGTCTGTAATTAATCACATGGTGAAAAGCTCAAGTCTCACTGTTGATGTAGTTGCCTGTGATACCGTTCGGGATAAAAACGGCTTGGCACTAAGTAGTCGAAATTTATTGTTAAACAAAGCACAACATCACGAAGCGCTTATTATCCATACAACTCTAACCTTCGTGAAGTCAAACATAAAATCACTGGGATTACAAGAAACGCTTCGACAGGCCAAGGAGCTATTTAATAAAGGAACATTGAAGCTCGAATATATAGACGTTGTTGACAGAGAAACATTCGGCCCCTATAAAATAGACAGTACAAATAACGTTTGCTGTATCTCTGCGTTCTGTGAAAATGTGCGACTGATTGATAATATTTTATTAGGATAGTCATCTTTCTTTTGTACTTTTCTTTAAAATTGACAAGCCCTTGATTAGAAAAAAGTTGTTT
>Ga0228664_1001368_pt1 | contig 12430 bp, 9 predicted proteins | sample 78DmetaG_FD_183029 | JGI IMG/M metagenome (GOLD analysis project Ga0228664, IMG submission 183029) | Seawater microbial communities from Monterey Bay, California, United States - 78D | ecosystem: Environmental > Aquatic > Marine > Coastal | place: USA: California | collected 2016-09-26 | reverse complement strand
TTTCCCAGTTCTTAGTTCATAATTCGATTGTTGTGGTGTATTTAGCAATGATTTGGAAGATTGAAAAACCGAAGTTGGGAAGGGGGTAATTGGTGAAAATTTAAATTAATTGTTGCGTTTACTCCTCCTTGAGTAGGACTGAGGAAGTTACTTTTTTTATACTAATTAAAATTTAGTTTATGTATAAGCACATTTATCTCTCTTAACCTCCCCTCAATTGGAGAATGATTTAAACTTAATTCTAAAATCAATCGTTACCCACCTTTCATCGTTGATACCTTTTTAAAACTTAAGTTTCAGCCCATATTTTTTTATTAACTTTGTAAGATTCATAAAATTGAGTAAAAATGGATGTTAAAGTTATCAATAAATCAAAACATGCTTTGCCAGCCTATGAAACGAAAGCTTCAGCTGGTTTAGATATTAGAGCAAATGTTGAAAAACCAATCGTTTTAAAACCTTTGGAAAGAGTATTGGTGAAAACAGGATTGTTTTTTGAAATTCCTGAAGGATATGAAGCGCAAGTTCGCCCGAGAAGTGGTTTGGCTTTGAAAAAAGGAATTACAGTTTTAAATGCTCCTGGTACAATTGATGCTGATTATAGAGGTGAAGTTGGTGTGATTTTAATTAATCTTTCACAAGAAGATTTTACGATTGAAGACGGAGAAAGAATTGCTCAGGTAGTTTTCGCACAAGTAGAACAAGCAGCATGGATTAATGTAGAAACATTAACAGAGACAGAAAGAGGTGAAGGTGGTTTTGGGAGCACTGGAGTTAAATAAAAACATTAAAAAGAATAAGATGAAGATAATTGTACCAATGGCAGGAAGAGGAAGTCGTTTAAGACCTCACACATTAACAGTTCCTAAACCATTAATTCCAGTAGGAGGTAAACCAATTGTCCACCGTTTGGTAGAGGACATAGCAAGTATGTGTAGTGAAGATATTGAGGAGATAGCTTTTGTTATTGGTGATTTTGGGGATGAGGTAGAGAAAGAATTATTAAAAGTTGCTGAGAAATTAGGAGCGAAAGGTTCTATTTTTCATCAAGAAGAAGCTTTAGGTACTGCTCATGCAGTTTTGTGTGCTAAAGAAGCACTTGACGGACCAGTAGTGGTTGCATTTGCGGATACCTTATTTAAAGCAGACTTTAAAATAGATCCAAATACTGACGGGACGCTTTATGTGAAACAAATAGAAAACCCAAGCGCTTTTGGAGTGGTACAATTAGACGATGCAGGAAATATTGTTGACTTTGTAGAAAAGCCTGAAACTTTTGTTTCAGATCTGGCAATGATTGGAATTTATTACTTTAAGGATGGAGCAGCTCTTAAAAATGAATGTCAATATTTAATTGATAATAATATTATTAAAAGTGGTGAATATCAATTACCTGACGCATTAAGAAGGTTAACAGAAGCGGGTAAAAAATTCCAACCTGGAAAAGTGAACGAGTGGTTAGACTGTGGTAATAAAGTCGTTACTGTTCATACCAATCAAAGGGTTTTAGAATTTGATAAAGATAAAGGTGACAATATGGTGCATCCGGATTCTAAGTTGATTAATTCGATTGTTATACCTCCATGTTATATTGGAAAAGATGTGATTCTAGAAAATTCAATTGTAGGACCTCATGTTTCTTTAGGAAAAGGTTCAATGGTTACAAATTCTATTATTAAGAATAGTATCCTACAAGTAAATGCGATTATCATGGATGCAAACTTGAAAGATTCCATGTTGGGATCAAATGCAAAATATAAAGGTTTAGCAAGGGATTTAAGTTTAAGTGATTATTCAATTATAGCTTAGTATCAAATCTTTTAATGAATAAAAAACAAACGATAGGATTGTTTTTATTGGTTTTACTGATAACCTCTTGTGGTGTAAGTAAAAACAAAACAAATGCTTTTGGAGAAAAATCTGCAAAGGTAAACTATGCCTATATTGATCAATTTCATGAAGGATTACGTTTTAAACAAAAAGGAGAAGTAGACAATGCTATTTTATCTTTCAACAAATGTTTAAAGCTTTCTAAAGCAGACGATGCAACTTATTATGCATTATCAAGACTTTACAATCAAAAAGGAAACGTTCAACAAGCAATTTTAGCCATTGAAAAAGCGGTTTCGTTATCTCCTGAAAACATTTGGTACCTACAAGAATCTACTTACCTTAATTTTGAAAATAGCAAATACGATAAAGCGATTTCTGGTTTTGAAGAATTAGTAAAACGTGAACCGTCTAATGTGGAATGGTTATACGGTTTAGCCGAATCTTTCATGAAAGCCGGAAAGTATAAAAAGGCAATTGAAACATTAGATAAAACAGAAGCACAAATTGGTAAGCATCCTGAATTAGCAATTCAAAAGTTTAAGCTTTATTTAGCAATGAATAAGCCGAATAAAGGTTTAGACTTAATGAAAGAGGCGATTTCTATTTTTCCTGAAGAGACGGTTCTAATAGGAACTTTAGTAGATTATTTTTTTCAGTCCAAACAAAATGAAAAGGCAATTCAAATGTTAGAAATCTTAGTGCAAAAAGATCCAGATAACGGAAGAGCGCATATAGGTTTGGCGGATATTTATAGACAATTAGGAAAAAAAGAAGCTTATTTTTCTGAGTTGAAAGCAGGATTCAAATGTGTAGATACAGACATCGATACTAAAATGAAGATGTTAATTGACATTCAAGAATCTAAGGTTCCAATTTCTAATGATATGTTAGAGTTAGCCGAGATTCTCGTTCTTTTATATCCAGAAGACGCTAAATCACATTCTATACAAGGAGATTTTTATTTGCAAATAGGAAAAGATAGTATAGCATTACAGGCTTATAAAAAAGCTTTGGAATACGATCAATCTAGGTATCCAATATGGAGTCAGGTACTAATAATGGAATACCAACAAAGAGATTATAAAACTTTGTTTGAAGACAGTAAAAAATGCCTTGAATTATATCCAACACAACCAACGGTATATTTGTTGAATGGTATTTCAGCTAATCAATTGAAAAAACACCAATTAGCGGTTGATGTATTAGAAATAGGGAAAGACTTAATCATTGACGACCGTTCCATGCAGTCAGAGTTTTATGGTCAATTAGGAGAAGCTTACTTTGGTTTAGAAAGGTACATTGAAGGGAAGTCTAATTATGAAACAGCTTTAAACTTTAATCAAAATAGTACGTTAAACTTGAATAATTTTGCTTACCGATTGGGTATGGCAAAAATAGACTTAAATAGAGCAGAAGAATTAATATCAAAAGCAAATGAAATATCTCCAAACCAACCTCATTTCTTAGATACTTATGGTTGGATTTTATTTCAAAAAGGAGAATACGATCAAGCAAAAACATATTTTGAAAGTGCTTACGAATTAAATTCAAAAGATGCCATTATTGTTGAACATTTAGGGGATGTGAACTTTAAGGTTGGAGAATTAGAACAAGCTTTAAAACATTGGGAAAGAGCCTTGGAAATGGGGTCAAAGAATAAAACATTAGAAGATAAAATCAAAAAGAAACAGTATAATGATCCAAAATATTAAAATTTTTATTGGAATAATTTCTTTGATTTTTCTTCTTGAGGGATGTGCTTCTTCTCGAGAAATTATTGATGAAGGCGTTAAATTAGAAAGAAAAAAAACAAATGACTTGGTTTTTTTCTTAGACAGTATATCTGATAAAAAACCATCGTTCCTTTACTCTAAAATAGGGACAGAATATTCAGATACAAATCAGAATTTAAGGTTTAAGACATCTCTTAGAATGGTAAAAGATAGCGCTATTAATTTACTATTTACTTATGCTAAATTTCCGGTTGCTAATGCAATTATATCTACCGATTCACTAACAATTGTAAACAAGCGAGCAAAATGTTTTATTCAACAAGACTTAAGTTATATCAAAGAATCATTTGGAGTTGATTTTGTTTATCCAAACTTAGAAGAAGTATTCTTAGGTCTACCATTAGATTTTGATACAGAACAAAAATATTTTCAGATACATCAACCAAATTATTATGTAATCTCTTCGCATAGAAAGAATAAAATGAAACGAGGAGAGAAGAAAGACAAAGAAGATTTATTTATTAAATACTTTATAGATAAAGATATTACTTCGCTTTCGGGGATGTATATTTCTAGTCCGTCTGATTCTACAGAGATTTTTATAGAATATAAATCTAGAGAACTAGTAGGAGAATACCTTTTACCTAAAGAAGTTAATATCAATGTTATTACTCCAAGAAATAACATTAAAATTGCTTTAGATTATTATAAGGCAGAAGTTAACGAGCCACAACCATTAATATTAGTTATTCCATCAGATTATGAGCAATGTCAATAGTCGGATAATTTTATTTTCTTTTTTTTGTTTTGCTTTTACACTGGTGAAAGCTCAATCTTCTAGTTCAAAATTAAAAAAAGAACAAGAACGTTTAGAAGCAAAAATATCGGATACTAAATCCCTGCTTAATAAAACAAAGAATAACACCGAAGCATCTTTAAGTGAACTAAAACTTATTGAAAGTCAGATTAAATTCAGGGAAGAATTAGTAGCAAATTTTGATTCACAAATCAGAGCGGCAGATAAGGAAGTATCCAAAAAACAAAAAGATATTGTTGAGCTAAGGTTGAAATTAGAGGAGATGAAAGAGCAGTATAAAAAGATGCTTCTTTATGCCTATAAACACCGAAATAAATATGGTGAAATGATGCAGATTATTTCTTCAGAATCTTTTTATGAAGCCAAAAAGAGAAAGAAATACATCGAAAAACTAGCAGCATTACAAGAACAACAAGTATTTATCATTCAACAAAATGAAGAGTTACTCAAAAATGAAATAGCCTTTATAGAAGAAGAAAAGCAGAGAAAATTAGCTGTATTATTAGAAAAAAAGAAAGAAAAAGAATCCATACTTCAAGATAAGAGTAAGCAGCAGGAAGTTTATCAAAAATTTAAAAACAAAGAAGCAGAGTTAATTGTTGAACTCCAAGAAGATGAATTAAAAAAAGAGGATTTAAAAGACAGGATAAATAAAGCCATTCGAAAAGAAATAGAGCAAGCAAACAAAAAAGCTGAAGAAGAAGCGTTAAAACGAAAGAAAGCGAAGGAAGCAGCAAAGAAAAAAGAAAAAGAAAGATTAGCAGCATTGGCTGAAAAATCTAAAGATAATTCAGGGTCAGATTCTCCTGAAAGTCCATCGATGGAGTCCATTATTTTCAAAGATGTTAATGAAAACATTGCTTTAGATAAAAATTTTCAAGCAAATAGAGGAAAGTTACCATGGCCTGTTGAAAAAGGAACAATTACAGAGAGTTTTGGGAAAAATGCCCATCCAACTTTAGAAAATGTTTTTACAAATAATAGTGGGATTGATATTACTGCTCCTAGAAGTGCACAAGTAAGAGCTGTTTTTGAAGGGGAAGTAACAAGTATTCTTAACATTCCAGGAGCAGGAAAAGTTGTAATTATCAAACATGGAAATTACAGAACAGTATATACTAATTTACAAAACACCTATGTGAGTGCTGGAATGAAAGTAGATACAAAACAAGCGATAGGTTCATTGATTGTATCAACTAATAGTCAATTTTCAATAGCTCATTTTGAAATCCATCAAGTAATTGAAAATAATGTACAGTGTATAAATCCAATTTTATGGATTAATAATTGATTTTGAACCAATCAAATTAACATAAATAAACACATTATTGTAATCTTATTTCATTAACTTTGTTGCTTTATATTTTTCGAATTGAAATTGAATCATCAATTATATGTGGCATAAGATTGCAAGTTTAATATTAAAAAATCGTTTATTTATATTATCGATTATTGCGATTCTAACCGTTTTTTTTGGTTATTATGCTGTTACCTCTTTAAAAATTGATAATAAGTACGGTAATACTTTACCTCAGAATTCTGAGGCACAATCGAATTACCTTCATTTTAAAGAAATGTTTGGTGAAGATGGTGGAGCACTGGTTATTGCAATTCAAACAGACTCTCTTTATACCGAAGATGTATTTTTAAGTTGGAAAGAACTTGGCGATTCGATTTTAAAAGTTGATGGGGTAGAGTCGGTTATTTCAGAAGCTACTCTTTTTACAATCAAGAATAATATTACTGAGAATAAGTTTGAAGTCAATCGTGTTTTTTCGGATGTTAAATTTCAAGAAAAATCTATTGACTCGATAAAAAGAGAGATTTATCAGAATCCAATCTATAGAAATGTACTTTACAATCCAGAGACAAACGTTTCTATCATGATTGTGAGTATAGACGAGTCTTATCTTCAAAACTCAAAAAAAGCAACAGTAGTATTAGACATTGAAAAATTAGCAAGTACTTACGAAAATCAATTTGGTCATGTTCATTTTGCTGGACTTCCCCACCTAAGGGTAGTAATTGGGAAGAGGGTAATAAATGAGATGTACATCTTTATAGCTGCTGCAATTCTTGCTACTTCTATCTTATTGTATTTGTTCTTTCGCTCATTTAGGGTAGTGATGATTTGTAATATTGTCGTTTTTACAGCGGTAATATGGTCGATGGGTTCAATTGCACTTTTTGGTTTTAATATTTCTATCATGATGGCTTTAATACCGCCATTAATGATTGTTATTGGGATTCCAAATTGTATTTTCTTAATGAATAAATACCACCAAGAAGTAAAGAATCATGGGGATAAGATAAAAGCAATTGTAAGGGTAATTACAAAAATTGGTACAGCAACGCTTCTTACTAACTTTACAACAGCTTTAGGTTTTTCTACCTTTATCTTTACCAGTTCTGAAAAATTGACCGAGTTTGGGGTGATTGCTTCGTTGAATATTTTGGTGATATTTCTATTATCTATTACTATCTTACCAATTATAGTAACTTGGTCTAAGCCACCAAAAGAAAGACACCTGAAACATTTAGATTCAAAATTAGCGGTTAATTTAATTGAAAAAATTGTATTTATAACGACGAACAAAAGGAAGTATGTTTATATGACTGCTTTAATTTTGGTCGTTTTAGGAATATTTGGATTATCAAAAATTGAAGCTACTGGAAATATTACAAGTGATTTACCAAAAGAAGATCAAATTCTAAAAGATATTGGCTTTTTAGAAAAGAATTTTGGAGGAGCTATTCCGTTTGAAATCATGATTGATTATAAAGAAAAAGGAAGACTTTTTAAAAGTTCTACTATTTCTAAACTAGACGATATTCAGGAAGTGTTTAAAAAAGATACCGCATTTTCTAAGAGTTTATCCGTGAATGATTTCATTAAAGTCATCAATATGGCTTATCATGGAAATGATACAAACTTCTATAAATCCTCTTTATCTAGGTTTGAAAAAGCACAATTGAAAAAGTACTTCGATAAATTTGACATGACGAATACGAATGGTGCTTTCACGATAAAAGAATTAGTGGATACTGCAAAAACTACATTGAGGGTTCGTACACAGTTACAAGATATTGGTTCGTATGATGTTGCTGAAAGAGCAGAAATGATAGAAGGTAAAATTGATAGCATATTAAATCCAGATAAAGCTCAAATTGAAGCTTATTATCGTTCCTTGAACAAAGGGAAGAAAGAATATATTGATTCGATTATTGATAATTTTGGTGCGGTAAGAAATAGTTTAGTAGATGTGATCGCAGGAAAGGATGAAGATTTAAGGTTTAAATTAGATTCTGATTTTGAGCATATAAAAACATTTTATGCTAAACCTGGATTTGACAAACAATTGAGGACTGCTATCGATAAAGAATATTTTGACGTTACGCTTACTGGAACTTCAATTGTAGTATCTGAAGGAACACAATACTTAGTCAATAATTTGATCTCAAGTTTAATCTTTGCAATTATTATGATTTCCATTTTAATGGCAATATTATTTAGGTCATTTATCATGGTAGTCATATCTATGATTCCAAATTTGATACCATTGATTATTACTGCCGGTATTATGGGTTGGTTTAATATCCCTTTGAAACCTTCTACGCTACTTGTGTTTAGTATTTCATTAGGTATTTCTATTGATGATACAATTCACTATTTAGCAAAATATAGACAAGAATTAAAGACTCGAAAATATACACTTAAAGAGAGTATTACTTTAGCAATTAGAGAGTCTGGACTTGGAATGTTTTATACTTCAATTGTATTATTTTGTGGGTTCTCTACCTTTACTTTTTCTCAATTTGGAGGAACACAAGCACTAGGTTTATTGGTTTCTATTACCTTAATTGTGGCTATGGTAACTAATTTGATGGTTTTACCATCTTTATTATTTGCATTAGACAAACGTTTAAATACGAAATCATTCGAGGAACCTTATTTCGAAATATTTGATGAAGAATCAGATATTGAATTAGAAGAATTAGCTGTTTCTGAAGAAAAAGTTAATGAAATAGAATCAAAATTATCATAACATGAAAGGTATAATATTAGCAGGAGGATCGGGTACACGTTTACACCCTTTAACATTAGCGATAAGTAAACAGTTAATGCCAGTGTACGATAAACCAATGATTTATTATCCGCTTTCTGTTTTGATGAATGCAGGTATTCGTGAAATATTAATCATTTCTACCCCTCATGATTTACCACATTTTGAGAAATTATTAGGAGATGGAAGCAGGATTGGTTGTGAGTTTACTTATGCCGTTCAAGAAGAACCGAATGGTTTGGCACAAGCTTTTGTTATAGGTGAAGAATTTATAGGTAAAGAAAAAGTTGCTTTAATTCTTGGAGATAATATTTTTTACGGTGTTGGAATGGGGAACTTACTGAAAGCAAATGTTAATGCTGAAGGCGGAGTCGTTTATGCTTATCATGTTAGCGATCCAGAACGTTATGGTGTGGTTGAGTTTGATGAAGAAATGAAAGCTATTTCTATTGAAGAAAAACCAGAACATCCAAAATCAAATTATGCTGTTCCTGGATTATATTTCTACGATAATAGTGTAGTCGAGATTGCTAAAAACATAAAGCCATCCGCAAGAGGTGAGTACGAAATAACGGATGTAAACGCTGAATATTTAAGACAAAACAAATTACAAGTTGCTGTGCTTAATAGAGGTACAGCTTGGTTAGATACTGGTACGCACGCTTCTTTAATGCAAGCCGGACAGTTTGTACAAGTTATAGAAGAGAGACAAGGGTTAAAAATTGGATGTATCGAAGAAATCGCTTTTAGAAATGGATTTATTTCAAAAGAAAAATTAATTGAAATTGCTACTCCATTGGTAAAAAGTGGATACGGATCTTACCTATTAAATTTAGTGAAGTAATTCATGTTAGAACTTGAAAAATATACTGCTTTAATTGAAAGAGAATTAGAACGAATTGATTTTCCATCTACGCCTTCTAATTTATACGACCCTTTAAGGTACTTTCTGAAGATTGGAGGCAAGCGAATGCGTCCAATACTCACATTATTAGGAGCAGAAGCTTTTGGAGTAGATAAAGATAAAGCGTTAAATTCTGCTTTGGCTATTGAAGTATTTCATAATTTTTCATTGATTCACGATGACATTATGGACGACGCTCCTTTGAGAAGAGGGCAAGAAACTGTTCATGAAAAGTGGAACAGCAACATTGCGATACTTTCAGGGGATGTATTATTAGTAAAAGCTTACCAATTAATTGCTAAAAACGATTCCCAATCATTACCTGCAATTTTAGATATTTTCAATAGAACCGCAATTGAAGTATGCGAAGGGCAGCAAATGGATATGGACTTCGAAAGCAGAGATAATGTTTCGATTGATGAATACATAGAAATGATTCGATTAAAAACATCTGTACTTTTAGGTTGTGCTTTAGAGACTGGTGCAATCGTTGCTGGTGCTTCGAAAAAAGATGCTAAGTTAATTTATGAATTCGGACAGCAGATTGGTATAGCATTTCAAATTCAAGACGATATACTCGACTTATATGCAGATCCAGAAAAATTCGGAAAACAAGTTGGAGGAGATGTTATTTCTAATAAGAAAACATTGTTGCTTTTAAAAGCATTTGAAATTGCAAACGAAACTCAAACAGTACAATTAAACACCTTATTAGCAGAAAAAGACCTCGTTTTAAAAGTAAAATCGGTAAGAGAGTTGTTTGATGAACTTAGTATTCGTCAAATTTGTAAAGGAATAATGAACGACCATTATAACAAAGCTAAATTAGCCATCAATCAAATATCTATTTCAGAAGATAGTAAGAGACCATTATTAGAATTAGCTGCCTACTTGATGGAGAGAGAGGTTTAAAATACAACTAAGTTTTTCAAAATAGATTGCCACCAATTAAATCATAAATATGACCCTTTATTCTATGAAGCCATCAAGCGTTGTGGGATTGATAGAGAGGAGTTACAAGAATTAATAAAGCATAAACAAGAGAAGTAGTAATAGAACGGTGTCAATTTGATTAACCAATAAAATTAACATTTCCCACTCACCGCATTTTCCACCATTTCATCCAATCCTCTAAATTCAAAACCTAAAGCAGCCTTCACTTTTTCATTGCTATAAACCGTTTTTCCAAAAGCACTTCGAGCGGTTTCTTGCGTAATAGGAGATTTGATTTTAGGGAGTAAGGAAATCAAGGCCATTAAACGCCAAGTGATTCCCATTAACCAAGGTTTAACGAGAATTGTAGGTGGTTTTTTATTTAGTCGAACGGCAATTTTATCGAATAATGTTTTAAAAGCAGCATTTTCTCCGATACATAGAAAGCGTTCGTTTTTAATATCGCTGGACATTAATTTTTGCATGATTTCAGCAATGTCCCTTGCATCAACAAAGGCATTTTCTCCTTCGGTATAAAATTTCAAACCATTTTGAACGGTCTTAAACATGGTCATCGAACTTTCGTTCCAGTCTCCAGCGCCAATAATTACACAAGGATTCACAATTACTGCGTTTAAACCTTCTTCAATTCCTCTCCAAACTTCTTTTTCAGCAGAATATTTCGCAATAGAATAACCAGAAGTTGTTGGGGATTGTTTCCATTTGGTTTCTTCGGTTACAATTGGATCGTTGCTTCCGTTTCCAATAGCAGCAGTAGAACTTACGTAACATAATTTTTCAATTCCTAAATCCAAGGCACAATTTACAACGTTAGCTGTACCTTCTCGGTTTACCTTCATAATTTTATTGAAATCTCTTCTATGGAAAGAAACAATAGCAGCACAATGATAAACATGCGAACACCCTTCCATTTCTTCGGAAAGCGTCACAACATCTAGTACATCACATTTTACCCACCGAACGGAATTGAAACTTGTCAAACCATTTTCTTTATCGTAATATTGAAAAACACGTTTAACAGTTTCTAATGTTGAAGCATTTCGAAAAATAGCTTTAACAGGAGTGTCCGATTTTGTTAATTCAAACAATAAGTGACTTCCCAATAAACCGGTACCTCCTGTTACAAATATCATTTAAAATCCCAGTTATACGTATCTAAATCAGAGATACAAGCAGTTAATAAATCAATGCTTCCTTGAATATCGTCTTTATTAGCCATTTCAATTACTTGGTGTAAGTGACGAGTAGGAATAGAAACCGCTCCAGCAATAGATCCTCCTTCTGTCATGCGTTGAATTCCAGCAGTATCTGTACCTCCAGCAGTTAATATTTCAGGTTGCCATTTGATGTTGTGCTTATCAGCAGTTTTTTTCATGAAATCCACCATTCTGTAATCACAAATAGTAGCAGCATCCATAATTTTTATTGCTGTACCTTCACCAAGCTTTGTTATTTTTTCGTGTTCAGCAGCTCCTGGTAGATCAAAAGCTATGGTAGTATCTAAACCAAAACCAAAATCAGGGTTGATTAGCATCGAAGAAACGTTTGCTCCTCTAATTCCTACTTCTTCTTGTACCGTAAATACTCCGTATAAATCGAATGGAATTTCTTTTCCTTTTAATTTTTTTAGTGTTTCAATTAGAATGAAAACTGCCAAACGGTTATCCAACGATTTTCCGTTAACGCAATTTCCCATTTCAATAAACTCACGTTCTCTGGTGATTGGGTTCCCAATTTCGACCAATTCTTTTACTTCTTCAGCACTCAATCCAGTATCTATGAAGTAATCAGAAGTTTTAGCAATTTTATTACGTTCATCAGGTGTCATCACATGTATAGGTTTTGACGCCATTACACCAATGATATCTTTTTTACCATGAATGATTACACGCTGAGCGGTTAATGTTTTTGGATCAAAACCACCTAAAGTATGAAAACGAATGAACCCTTTATCATCAATATGAGTAACGATAAAACCGATTTCATCCATGTGAGCACCAACCATTACTCGTTTATCTGATTTCCCTTTTTTAATGGCATATATGTTACCCATATTATCCATTTCAACTTCGTCAGTCAATCCTTTCAACTCTTCTAAAACGACCGCTCTAATACGTTGCTCAAA
>Ga0228664_1001356_pt1 | contig 12514 bp, 12 predicted proteins | sample 78DmetaG_FD_183029 | JGI IMG/M metagenome (GOLD analysis project Ga0228664, IMG submission 183029) | Seawater microbial communities from Monterey Bay, California, United States - 78D | ecosystem: Environmental > Aquatic > Marine > Coastal | place: USA: California | collected 2016-09-26 | reverse complement strand
AAATAAATTTGACATATCAGTTACCTGACTTACATCCCAAGTAGAGATATCTCCATAGGTCGTTGTTGCTGTAGAGGGGTCTGAAACCCAAAGGTCTACTGCTGTTTGAATATTAGCATCAGTAATTGCTGTTTGAGCATATCCAAATATTGAAATGAATACGAGTAAAAAAGTAAGTTTTTTCATTGGGTTTTTTACTCAAATATAAAAAAAAATTTAACTCCAATCCAAAGGTTCGTTAGTTGTATGCGAAATGCTTGTTACTTTGGGTAATACATAAGGCATTAACTTAATAAGCAACTCAACTCTTTCTTTTGGCTTTAATGTATCTAAATACGTTTGTATTTGCTCTAATTCTTGATATAACACATCTTTAAGTACAAACCTTAACTCTTTTGTCAATTTATTTGGTGTACCCTTCTGTCTTCCTCCATATTTAACTCCTGTTGTATTTGCCATACTATTTAATACTATTATAGGTTTGTTTATATATAGGTTCTTTTTAATTCTTTTACCTATCTATTAGTTTAATATCCATTAGGTAATAGTAAAGAATTACTTTGATGAGGTTTTATAAGGGGTAAACCGTTATAATCAGCAATACCTTCGTTATAGAGGAGTTCCTTTAAAGCGTAGATATCTGTTAGGTTTTGGTAAAAAGAGTTCGAGAATGGAATTGTAAGGGGTACAAATAAAAGCCATAACTATGTTTTTAACTTATAGTTATGGTTTTTTTTATTTTTTAAAACTAACACATAAAAAACACTTTTTGTTTTATTTAATATTTATTTTTAAAATAGATCATAAATTTGTTTTCTAGATTTTTAACCAATTGTATTTATTATTTATGAATGATTTTACTTTATATGTAAAAATGGGATTAAATCATGTGTTAGATTTTTCTGCCTACGACCACATCTTATTTTTAGTTGCACTTTGTGTTGTGTTTATTGTGAAAGAATGGAAAAGAGTATTATGGCTAGTTACGCTTTTTACTGTTGGACATTCAATTACATTAGCACTTTCAGCTTATAAAATTTTAAATATTGATGTTGCTTTAATAGAGTTTTTAATACCAGTAACTATTTTTATTACTGGTGTCTTTAATATCATTCATCTAAAAAGAGAAGAAGCAAATGCCAATAATATAAACTTAATCTTTGCCTTAATCTTTGGTCTAATTCATGGTTTAGGATTTTCCAATTATTTTAGAATGATGATTGGGCAAGAAGAAGACAAACTTTTACCTCTTATAGAATTTGCTCTAGGCATAGAACTAGCTCAAGTAATTATAGTTTCTGGCATACTTCTAATTGGGTTTATTTTACAAAAGTTTGCAAAACTTAAAAAACAATATTGGATTATGGCTTCCTCAATTTTAGTATTAATAATCTCAGCTAAAATGATTTGGGAAAGAATCTTTTGGTAAATAATTAACTTTTAATTCTATAAATCTTCATAATTTCGTTAGATGACTTTAGAAAAGCAACTAAAATATGATAAAGCTTACTTAAAAATGGCTTTAGAATGGGGCAAATTATCTCATTGTAAAAGAAAACAAGTAGGCGCTTTAATTGTAAAAGATAGAATGATTATTTCTGATGGGTTTAATGGAACTCCAACAGGATTTGAAAATTGTTGTGAAAATGAAGAAGGTGCTACAAAATGGGAAGTTTTACATGCAGAAGCTAACGCAATTTTAAAAGTGGCTTCATCTACACAGTCTGCAAAAGATGCAACATTATATATTACCTTATCTCCTTGTAGAGAATGCAGTAAATTAATTCATCAAGCAGGTATAAAACGTGTAGTTTACGCAAATGCCTATAAAGATCCTTCTGGTTTAAATTTTTTAGAAAAAGCTGGTGTAGAATTAAATCATTTACCTTATGAATAAAAACAACCTACCTATTTACTTCGCTATTGCTGTAATATTAGGCATACTTATTGGTGTTTTTTTTGGAGGTAATTCTAATGATATTTTATCTTTAAATAAAAATACTTCTCAAGAACAAAAGATTAAAAGACTCATCAATTTTATCGAAAAAGATTATGTAGATGATGTTAACACAGATAGTTTATTAGATGGCGCTATTAACCAAATGCTAAATAAACTAGATCCTCATTCTGTTTATATACCTAAAGAAAATTTACAGGCTGTAACAGAAAATATGCAAGGTAATTTTGTAGGAATAGGTGTGCAATTTAGAATGATAAATGACTCTATTACAGTTGTTCAACCCATTAAAGGAGGCCCAAGTATAAAAGCAGGTATAAAAGCAGGAGATAGAATTTTAATGGCAGATAAAGACACTTTGTTTGGTAAAAATTTTAGAAGCGGAATTGTACCAAAATATTTAAAAGGCAAACCAGAAACCGAAGTAAAACTTCAAATTTATAGAAAAAGTAACGACTCTTTATTTTATGTAAATCTTAAAAGAGGTAAAGTAAACATTAAAAGTGTAGACCTTGCTTATATGATTAACGATTCTGTAGGATATATTAAGTTAGATCGTTTTGCAAGAAATACTTACAGAGAATTTAAATCCTCTTTAAAAAAGTTAAAAAGTAAAGGCATGACTGACTTGGTTTTAGATTTAAGAGGAAATGGTGGTGGCTTTATAGATATTGCGAATAGAATTTTAGATGATTTTTTAGAGAAAGATAAGTTAATGGTTTTTACCAAAAACAATAAAAATAAAATCGAAGAATATTTTGCAACCTCAACAGGAATGTTCGAAAAAGGAGGTATTTATGTCTTAATTGATGAAAATTCTGCTTCTGCATCAGAAATTGTTGCAGGGGCATTACAAGATAATGACAAAGGTACTATCATTGGTAGGCGTTCTTTTGGCAAAGGTCTTGTTCAAATAGAAATGCCTTTAGGAGATGGATCTGCTGTTCGTTTAACCACTGCAAGATATTATACACCTACAGGAAGATCTATACAAAAACCTTATGAATCTAAAGGAAAAAGAAAATACTACAGAGATTATCAAAAAAGATTAGCAAGTGGAGAATTACTTAACAAAGACAGTATAAAAGTTGTAGATTCTTTAAAATTTACAACTCCTAAAGGAAAGATTGTGTATGGTGGAGGAGGTATTATTCCTGACGTTTTTGTACCTATTGACACAACAGCTTACATGTCTAATTTCTTTTTTAATACCATTAATAATTTTGCATTTGATTTTGTAGACAACAATAGAAAAAAGCTTGAAAAATGGAATATAGATAGTTTTATAAATGATTTTGACAATGAAGAAGAAGTCTTTGACGAGTATTTATCATCAATAAAAGATAAAGCAACTCCTTCTTATAAAACTAAAGAAATTATCAAAAGATACTTAAAAGCTTCTATTGCTAATGTACTTTTTGGTGATGTTGGTTTTTACAGAATCATTCATCAAGAAGACAAAATGCTACAAAAAGTCTTAGAGTTGGAAAGTAAAGAGGAATAGCTTTTCTTTGCATTAATGATTAAGATTACAACATCAGAAAACAAAAAAGTCTATTTTGCTTCAGACCAGCATTTAGGAGCTCCTACTCCAGAAAAAAGTTTTCCTAGAGAAAAAAAATTTGTAGCTTGGTTAAATGAAGTGAAAAAAGATGCTGAAGCAATTTTTTTATTAGGTGATTTATTTGATTTTTGGTTTGAATATGAAACTGTTGTTCCAAAAGGATTTGTAAGAGTCTTAGGGAAGTTAGCAGAAATAAGAGATTCAGGTATTCCAATTTATTTCTTTGTTGGTAACCATGATTTATGGATGAAAGACTACTTTCAAAAAGAATTAAATATTCCTGTTTATCATTCACCACAAAAATTCTTAATCAACAATAAAATATTCTTTATAGGCCATGGAGATGGTTTAGGCCCAGAAGACAAAGGCTATAAACGCATGAAAAAAGTGTTTACTTTTCCTTTATTTAAATGGATGTTTAAATGGCTTCACCCAGATATAGGTGTTAAATTAGGGCAATACATGTCTGTTAAAAATAAAATGATCTCTGGTGAAGAAGATGCAAAATTTTTAGGGGAAGAAAACGAATGGTTAGTTCAATACTGTAAAAGAAAATTAGAATCTGAACATTATGATTATTTTGTATTTGGTCATAGGCATTTACCATTAGAAATTAAACTACAAAAAAACAGCACATATATTAATCTTGGAGACTGGATTAACTACTACACTTTTGGTGCTTTTGATACCACTTCTTTTAAATTAACAGAATTTAACTGAAACCCCTATCAATTCTATAAAAAACGAAATAACCTTTAACCTTGTTTTAACAAATAAATTTTGTTAAAATTGTAGCTTTGTTTTACGTAAAAAATTAATAATCAATTACTATATATAATGGACGTAGATGTTAGAGCTATTAATGAGAAAATAGAAAGAGAGAGTGCCTTTGTAGACATTCTAACTTTAGAAATGAATAAAGTTATTGTAGGTCAAAAACAAATGATAGAAAGTTTGTTAATTGGCTTATTAGGTAATGGTCATATCTTGCTAGAAGGTGTGCCTGGTTTAGCAAAAACATTAGCTATAAACACTTTATCTAAAGCAGTACAAGGTAGTTTTAGTAGAGTTCAATTTACCCCAGATTTACTACCTGCAGATGTTGTTGGTACTATGATTTACAACATGAAAGTAAATGATTTCTCTATTAAAAAAGGGCCAATTTTTGCAAACTTTGTTTTAGCAGATGAGATTAACAGAGCACCTGCAAAAGTACAATCTGCTTTATTAGAAGCTATGCAAGAGCGTCAAATAACTATTGGTGATGAAACTTTTAAGTTAGACGAACCTTTTTTAGTTATGGCAACTCAAAACCCAGTTGAGCAAGAAGGTACCTATCCTTTACCAGAAGCTCAAGTAGATAGATTTATGCTAAAAGTAGTTATTGATTATCCTCGTTTGCAAGATGAGCAAATTATTATGCGTCAAAACTTAACAGGCGATTTTTCTTCTGTAAACCCTGTAATTTCTTTAGAGCAAATTAACAGAGCAAGACAAGCTGTTAATGAAGTTTACATGGATGAAAAAATTGAAAAATATATTTTAGATATCATTTTTGCAACTCGTTATCCAGAAAAATACAACTTACCAGATTTAAAAGATTTAATCAGTTTTGGGGCTTCTCCAAGAGGTAGTATTAACTTAGCAAAAGCTGCTAAATGTTATGCCTTTATAAAAAGAAGAGGGTATGTAATTCCTGAAGATGTTAGAGCAGTTGTTAAAGATGTTTTACGTCACAGAATTGGTATTACTTACGAAGCTGAAGCAGAAAATATTACTTCTGTAGACATCATCAATTCAATTATTAACGAAGTAGAAGTACCTTAGAATTAGCTCTTAGCATTTAGCAATTAGCCAGCAGCAAAAAGCAAATAGCCAACAGCTTAGAATATGGATACCAAAGAAATACTAAAGAAAGTTCGTAAAATAGAAATTAAGACAAAGCGTTTGTCTAATGATATTTTTGGTGGTGAATACCATTCATCATTTAAAGGACGAGGTATGACTTTTTCTGAAGTTCGCCAATATCAATTTGGAGATGATGTAAGAACTATAGATTGGAATGTAACTGCACGTTACAATGAACCTTATGTAAAAGTTTTTGAGGAAGAACGTGAACTTACAATGATGTTACTGGTAGATGTTTCAGGTTCAGAATTATTTGGTACCTCAACTCAATTTAAGAAAAACACCATTACAGAAATTGCTGCTACACTAGCCTTTTCTGCTACTCAAAATAACGATAAAGTTGGTTTGGCTTTATTTTCTGATGAAATAGAGTTATTCATTCCTCCAAAAAAAGGTAAAAGTCATGTTCTAAGAATTATTAGAGAGCTTATTGAGTTTAAACCAAAAAGTAAAAAAACAAATATTTCTGAAGCTTTACGTTTTTTGTCTAGTGTTTTAAAAAAGCGTGCTATTGCTTTTGTTTTATCCGATTTTATGGATGATGATTATGAAAAAACACTAAAAATAGCAGCTAACAAACATGATGTTACAGGTATTAGAGTTTATGACAAACATGATGAAGAAATTCCTAATCTTGGAATGGTACCAATGCAAGATGCAGAAACTGGCACTATACAATTAGTAAATACAGCCTCTAAAACTGTAAGAAGAAATTACAAAGCAAATGCTTTACGATTAGCAGATTATTACGAAAATACTTTTAAAAGAGGAGGTGCTGGGGCTATTAATACAAGAGTTGATGAAAGCTATGTTAAAAAATTATTAGGTTATTTTAAACATAAAGGAAGATAGATGAAGAGGAAATTTTACTACATATTATTTTTATTTTCTGCTGTTGTTTTTGGGCAAAACCCAAAAGTAAAAGCACAAATAGAAACTTCTAATATTAGAATTGGAGAGCAGTTTAATTTAAGAATTTCTGTTAACGAAACAGAAAATGTTATTCTTCCAAAATTAGAATTAAAAGGATTAGAAATAATAGATTCTGCAAAAGTAGATACTTTACAGAATATGTTAATTCAAAAATATATTATTACAGGTTTTGATAGCGGTTCTTTTTATATACCACAACAACAGGTTTTCATTAGAAATCAAGCTTACCTAACAGACTCCTTGTTAATTAATGTTGCTACAGTAGAAATTGATACAACAAAGGTTAAAAAGTATCCTATAAAATCTATTAAGAAAGAGCCTTATACTTTTGATGATTTTAAAGTTTATATTTATTTATTGTTAGCTGCATTAGCAATTATTGCTTTCTGGATCTATTGGTTTGTTATTAGAAAAAGAAAAATTGAAGAAGAAGAACCAACTTATAGGTTATTAGAACCTTATGAAGAAGCTATGTTTAAGTTGAATGAGTTAGATGAAAAATTATTGTGGCAAAATAATAAAGTAAAACAATATTATTCAGAATTAACAGAAATCATCAGAAATTATATTGAGCGTGAACTTAAAGTACCAGCATTAGAAAAAACTTCTGATGAAGTTATAGAAATGCTTAGAGATTTTAACGATGCAGAAAGTATTGAAACCACAAAAGAAAATATAGAAAAACTAAAAGATTTATTAAGAGAGGCAGATTTAGTAAAATTTGCAAAATCTAAACCTCTAGCTCCAGAGATCGAAGAAGATAGAAAAGATGCAGAAGTAATCATCCATAATTTAAAACCTAAAGTAAAAGTTAATGATGATGAATTGGAATAATGCAGAATTTTTAAATCCAGAGTTTTTATATCTGTTAATACTTATTCCATTATTAGCAGTTTGGTACTTTTTTATGCGTAAAAAAGATGCTGCTGTATTATCTATACCCTCTGTAAAAGGTTTTAAAACCAGTTCTTTTTTATCAAAATTAAAACCTCTTTTATATGTTTTAAGGCTCTTAGCTTTAGCTGCTATAATTGTTGCTTTAGCAAGACCAAGAAATGTATCTGTAAGTAAAAGAACAAAAACTAATAGAGGTATAGATATAGTTATGGCTATAGATGTTTCTGCAAGTATGCTAGCTAGAGATTTACGCCCAAACAGATTAGAAGCTCTAAAAAAAGTAGCTATCAATTTTGTAAACAGAAGACCAAATGATAGAATTGGTATTGTAGTTTATGCAGGAGAAAGTTTTACACAAACACCAATAACAAGTGATAAACGTATTGTAAAAAGAACCATTTCTGAATTACAATGGGGTCGTTTAGAAGGTGGTACAGCAATTGGCATGGGTTTAGGTTCTGGAGTAAATAGATTAAAAGATAGTGAAGCTAAAAGTAAAGTAATTATTCTTTTAACAGATGGTGTAAACAACTCTGGAAACATAGACCCAAGAACAGCTACAGAATTGGCTAAAGAGCTTGGTATAAAAGTATATACTATTGGAATTGGAACTAATGGTATGGCTGATTTCCCTTGGAGTAAAGACCCTAGAACTGGACAATTAAATTTTAGAAAACAACAAGTAGAAATAGACGAAGACTTATTAAAATTTATTGCTTCAGAAACTGAAGGAAAATATTTTAGAGCTACCAATAACACTGAGTTACAAGAAATTTATGATGAAATAGATAAGCTTGAAAAAACAAAAATAGAAGAATTTAAATATTACAATTACAAAGAATTATATAGGCCTTTAGTTTTCTTAGCATTAGGTTTATTGATTTTAGAGTTTTTATTAAGAAACACATTATTTAAGAGTTTTATATAAAATGTATAAGTTAGAAGAACCAATTTATTTTTATGCTTTAGCAATCATTCCTGTAATGATTGTTATTTTCTTGTTGGTTTTATGGTGGAAAAAAAGAACTCAAAAAAAGTTTGCAGATTTAGAATTACTAGAACAATTAGCTCCAAACTCATCCGTATTTAAATCAACATTAAAATTATTAATACTTTCTTTAGGAATCACTTTTCTTGTACTAGCCTTGGTTAATCCAAAAATGGGTTCTAAATTAAAAACTGTAAAAAGAGAAGGTGTAGATCTTGTATTTGCATTAGATGTTTCTAGAAGTATGTTGGCTGAAGATATTGCACCAAATAGATTAGAAAAAGCCAAACAAGTTATTTCAAAAATCATAGATAATTTAGGTAGTGATAGAGTTGGTGTTATTATTTATGCAGGTAATTCATATCCGCTTTTACCAATAACAACAGATCATGCTGCAGCAAATATGTTCTTACAAAATGCAAGTCCAGATTTAGTGTCTAGCCAAGGAACAGCCATAAATGAAGCATTAGAACTTGCAAAAACATATTATAATAATGACGAACAAACCAATCGTTTTTTAGTCATTATTTCAGATGGTGAAGATCATCAAGAAGAAACCAAGCAAATGGCACAAAATTTGTCTAATGATGGTGTAAAGGTATATACTATAGGTGTAGGTACTGAAAAAGGAGGACCAATACCTTTACGTGAAAGTGGTGATTTGGTAGGTTACAAAAAAGATAGAAAAGGGGAAACTGTTATTACCAAAAGAAACGCAGAAGTTTTGCAAAATATAGCAGACATTGCTAATGGTAAATATATAGATGGTAATATAACCGAAAATCCTGTAAAAGAAATTTCAAGCATTATGGCTAATGCTCAAAAAAGTGAATTCGAAACCAAACAATTTTCTGATTATAAAGATCAGTTTCAATGGTTTTTAGGTATAGGTGTTTTCTTTTTATTACTCGACATTTTCTTATTTGAGAAGAAAACAAAATGGGTGAAAAAAGTAGATTTATTTAACGAAGAAAAAACAAAAAAGTAAAAGAATGAACAAAAAAATAATATACTTATGTATGGCATTTATTTTATGTTCTGTAAATAAAATTTCTGCTCAAAAAGATTCTATTGCGCAACAACGTAAAGCAAGAAGATTAGTTAGAAATGGAAATGCCCTATACGAAAATCAACAATTTACAGATGCCTCTGTAGCTTATAAAAAAGCATTAGCTAATAGTTCTTATTATGACAAAGCAAGTTATAATTTAGGTAATGCTTTATACCAAGGTAAAAATTTTAAAGAAGCTATTCCTTCTTATGAATTAACTGCAAAAACAGCAGAAGATAAATACACAAAAGCAGAGGCCTATCATAATTTAGGTAATGCATACATGGAAACTAAAAATTACCAAGGTGCAGTAGAAGCTTTTAAAAATTCGTTAAGAAACAATCCTAATGATGATGAAACTCGTTATAATTTTGCTGTTGCTAAAAAGTTATTAGACGAACAAAACAAGCAAAATAAAAACGATAAAAATAAAGACAAAAATAAGGACAATAAAGACAAAGAGAATAAGTATAAAGACGATAAAAATAAAGATAAAGACAAGAAAGATGGTGATGATAAGGATAAGAAAGAAGACGATAAAAATAAAGATAAAGACGGAAAAGGAGATAAAGATCAAAAAGATAAGCAAGATCCTAAAAAAGACGATACTAAAGATAAAAAACAAAAGCCTAAGCCACAACAAGGCAAAATGTCCCCACAACAAATTAAGCAACTGTTAGAGAGCTTAAATAATGAGGAGAAGAAAACTCAGAAAAAAATGAATGCCAAAAAAGCGAAAGGCACAAAAACAAAACAAGAAAAAGATTGGTAAATTTGATCTCGAAATAAAATCAATGGAATTGAAAAAATACATATCAATTTATTTTATTTTTTGTAGTCTACTTTTGTTTTCTCAAGAAGCTGAGTTAAGTGTTTCTGTAAGTAAAAACAAATTAGGGCTTAATCAACGTTTACGCGTAGAATTCTCTATAAACAAACAAGGAGCAGATAATTTTACACCTCCAAAATTCAGTAATTTTAAAGTTATCCAAGGTCCTAGTCAATCTGTAAGTCAGTCTTGGATAAATGGTAAAGTAAGCTTTTCTCAATCTTATACTTACATCATTAAACCTAAAAGAAAAGGTGAGTTAATTATTGAGCCTGCAAGTATAGATATTAATGGAGGTACTATAAATTCTAAAATGATGAAAATTATTGTTTTAGATCCTGTAGAGATTCCAGATAATCCAAACGATCCAAATTATATTGCTGAACAAAATATTCATTTAGTTGCAGAAATTTCTAAATCTAGCCCATATGTTGGTGAAGGCATTTATGTAGAATATAGATTATATGTTAGTGAAAACGTAAGTGTTTATGATACGTCTGTAACAGAAGCCCCACAATATAATGGCTTTTGGAATCAAGAAATTAAAATTGATGGTTTCCCAGTAAAAATGGGTAAATACAATGGAGAAAATTACAGGTATATTGTTTTACAGAAAGCATTATTAATACCAACAAAATCAGGAAGACTAGCAATAGACCCAATGAAAATGGATATTGTTATTGGTGTACCAACAGGAAGAGCCGATTTTTTTGGAAATGTAATGACAAAGAACATTAAAAAAGAATTTTCATCAGCCAAAAAAGTTATCATTCCAAAAGATCTTCCTTTAGAAGGCAAACCAGAAGATTTTACTGGAGCTGTGGGTAATTTTGATTTTGAAGTTACATTAAGTAAAGAGGCTTTAAAAGCAAATGAATCTTCACAAATAAAAGTTGCAGTTTCAGGTAAAGGAAATTTAAAATTATTTGAACTACCAACTGTAGAAACTCCTGCAGAATTAGAGAAATATCAACCAGAAAGAAAAGAAAATGTAAAAGTTGCAACAAATGGTTTATCTGGTTCTGTTACAGACACCTATACAGTAGTTCCTCAATTCAAAGGGAAATATAAAATACCAAGTGTAAACTTTTCATTCTTTGATCCAAATACAAAAAAATATAATACAATTTCAACAGAAGATTTATATGTAAATGTGTTAGAAGGCAAAGAAATTACAACAGTAGATAATAAAACTGATGTAGAAAAAAGAACAGTTACTTTAACAGGCAAAAACTTTAGATACATACAAACCAAAACAGATTTCTCAACCAAAGAAACCACAGACTTTTTTAAATCTAATCTTTTTTATGGCTTATTATTTTTACCACTTTTACTAATTCCTATTGGTATTGTCATTGCTAAAAATAATGAGAAAAGAAATAGTGATGTTATTGGCCGTAAACAAAGAAGAGCAGAAAAATTAGCTAAAAAATACTTGTCTGAAGCACAAAAACAATTAGGCAAAAAAGAAGCTTTTTATGAAGCTTTAGAAAGAGCTTTACACAACTATTTAAAAGCTAAATTAAGTGTTGAAACTGCTGATATTAGTAAAGACAGAATAACTAAACTTTTAAATAATAAAAAAGTAGAAGAAACAACTATAAATCAGTTTATAGATGTATTAAAAGCTTCTGATTTTGCACGTTACACACCAGTAACAGATACAGAAATGAAAGCTGAATTTGAAAGAGCTAAACAAGTTATTGTTCAATTAGATAAACAGTTATAAGATGAAGCATTTTTTATACATATTATTGTTTATTACAAGTACATTATCATCACAAAATGTAGACTCTTTGTTTGATGAAGCAAATGAATTATACAAAAATGAACAATTTGAAAAAGCTATAGAAAACTATAAACAAATTGAATCTAGAGGTTTTGTTTCATCTGAGCTTTTTTACAATTTAGGTAACTCTTATTACAAATTAAATAAAGTTGGCCCTTCTATTTATTATTACGAAAAAGCTTTAAAATTAAATCCTTTAAATAAAGATGTACAAAACAACTTAGTTTTTGCAAGAAGATTGGCATTAGATAATATTGAAGAATTACCAAAAACTGTTTTTCAAAAATTAAATAGTAGATATTTACAAAAACTATCTTATAATCAATGGGCAATAGTTTCAATTGTTTTTTGTGCATTGGTTAGTTTGCTTTTCTTACTTTTTTATTTTTCAAATCAACCTAGAAGTAAAAGAACTTATTTTGTAACAAGCTTAATAAGCTTTTTGTTTTTAATTATTTCTTTAACAATTACTTACAATCAGTTTTCTTACTTTAAAAATAACAAAGTAGCTATTGTTTTTGCTGAAGAAACAGAAGTTAGAAATGCTCCTTCTTTAAATTCAGAAGAAGTATTTACGTTACATGAAGGCACAAAAGTT
>Ga0228664_1001353_pt1 | contig 12519 bp, 6 predicted proteins | sample 78DmetaG_FD_183029 | JGI IMG/M metagenome (GOLD analysis project Ga0228664, IMG submission 183029) | Seawater microbial communities from Monterey Bay, California, United States - 78D | ecosystem: Environmental > Aquatic > Marine > Coastal | place: USA: California | collected 2016-09-26 | reverse complement strand
TCAACAGGTGGAAGTGCATTACTTACAACAGCGAGTTTAACAACTGCAACAACATACTATGCATCTCAAACAACAGCAGGATGTGAGAGTTCAACAAGACTAGCAGTTGCAGTAACATTGAACGACCCATCCGCCCCAACAGGGGATGGTGCTCAAAACTTTTGTTTAGTAGATACGCCAAATCCAACAGTTGCAGATCTATCAGCAACTGGAACAGGTGTTCAGTGGTATTCAGACGCATTAGCAACTAATTTATTATTATCTACAGATGCATTAGTGGATGGAGCTATGTATTACGCAACACAAACTATTTCAGGATGTGAAGGCTCATCTACCTTAGATGTATTGGTAGCAATATCCAACTCAAGTAAACCTGGTGGAGATCCTATTCAATCATTTTGTATAATTGATAACGCTACACCAACTGTTGGAGATTTAACAGCAACTGGAACTACAATTGAGTGGTATTCAGAATCTGGAGCAATCAATTTATTGGCAAATACAGTTCCTTTAGTTAATGGAACTAATTACTATGCCTTAGATGCTGGTAATACTAGCGGTTGTGCTGGCGAAACATTAGAAGTATCTGTAGAAATCAGCGATACAACCTCTCCAACAGGTGGTGCATCACAAAGTTTCTGTACAATTGATTCCCCAACAGTAGCAGATTTAGTAGCAAGTGGAAACAACATTCAATGGTACGATAATCTAGGAGCATTATTAGCTCCAGGAGATGCATTAACAGATGGAGCGGTTTATAGTGCTACTCAAGAAAGTGTTTTATCTGGTTGTGAAAGTTCAACAACATTAGATGTTACAGTAACATTGAACGACCCATTCGCACCAACAACAGCTGATGTTTCGCCAACATTTTGTCTTGATGAAAACCCATTGGTTTCAGATATTTCAATCACTGGAAATGGAATACTATGGTATTCAGATGTAACTAATACAACACTTGTAAATACAACTGATGCGTTAATTGATGGAAATACTTATTATGCAACTCAAACCGACATAATTAATGGATGTGAAAGCTCCAGTTCTTTGGCTGTTACGATAAGTTTGAGTAACCCTATATTGGATACAACGAATCATGTAATGAATCAAGCAACTTGTGCTAATAGCGATGGGGCAATAACAGGAGTAACCGTTTCATCTGGACAGGCAAATTATACTTGGCAATGGTCTAATGCTACTGGAGTAGTTGATAATAGTCAAGATTTAACAAATATTTCTGCTGGTTCTTATACAGTAGTAGTTACAGATGCAGTTGGATGTCAAGATTCAGTGCAAGGGATAATTGTAGAGAATACTGGTGGAGCTTTAATTGATATTTCTTCAGCTTCTTTTAACAATGAAACTTGTAGTAATGATAATGGAAGTATAACAAACATTGTAGTATCTGGAGGGAATGGAAACCTTACATACGAATGGTCAGATGGAACTTCTGTTGTTTCGACAGATTTAATCTTACAACCAATAAATGAAGGAGATTATACATTAACTGTAACAGATGCTCTTGGGTGTGGTTCAATTTCAGGACCTTTTGAGATCCTTGATTTAGCCGGTCCAACATTAGATTTAAACTCTCTAGTAGTGCAAAATACAGGATGTGAGGGAGCTAATGGAAGCATCTCAGGAATACAAGTGAATGGAGGAAATGGAACCTTAATTTATGACTGGTCTAATGGAACAGCCTCTATAGGTTCGGCATTAGACTTAAGTAATCTTTTAGCTGGAAACTACACCTTGACAGTAACAGATGAAGAAAATTGTACAGTAACACTTGATACTAGCTTGATAGCAAATCAAACTTCAACTGTTTTAGCTAATGACGATGTAGATACTACGCAATCAACTGTTAGTGTAGAAATCGATATATATGCAAACGACATAGGAAATCAGTCTACAATAGTAGTCCTTAGTGGTCCTTACAACGGCTCAGCAAGTATGGATTTATCAGGTAAAATGACTTATACACCAGATCCTAATTTTAGTGGAGTAGATAGTGTACTGTATTCTATCTGTGATGAGTTTTGTAATACTATTTGCGATGAAGCTTATGTGTACATAACCGTTATAAAAAAGAAGCCATTTCGTATTCCAAATGGTTTTTCTCCAAATGAAGATGGATTTAACGATACGTTTGTAATTGAAGGATTAGAGCAATACCCAAATAATGAAATAATCATCTTTAACAGATGGGGAGATAGAGTATATAGCTCGAGTCCATATTTAAACGATTGGAATGGTACCGCTACGAATAACGAGTTAAAAATAACAGGTGAACAAGTAACAGAAGGAACATATTACTATATACTTGATTTACACGTTGAAGGAATGGATCTATTCAATGGCTTTATCGAATTAAGAATTAATAAATAATTTTAACATGATTAAAAAGATATTTTTTACTCTTCTGTTTCTAACTTTTGGTTTAATTACCTATTCTCAGAATCAATTTCATATGAGTCAAAGTATGATGTATCAACCGTTTATTAATCCGGCTGTTATAGGGAGTTATGATAATTTAAACGGTGCATTGTTTTACAAAAATCAATGGACTGGTTTTGATGGCGCTCCTGAAATAGGTGGTTTTAGCATAAACACACCGATTAAAAAAACGAACCATTCAATAGGTTTAACAGTGGTTAATGATAGAGTAGGGATAAGTAACAACAGCGAGATATTTGCAGCTTATTCTTACAAGTTGAAATTTAATAATTCAAACTATGTGACATTAGGAATCGCAGGAAGTATGATGTTAATGCAGTCTAACTTAGCAGAACTTGATATTATTCAAGAATCAGACCCTATCTTTCAATCAAACACAAGAACATTTGTGATGCCAAACGCTAAGTTTGGGGCATATTATTTCAGAAATAAATTTTATTTCGGATTAGCCATGCCGAATTTATTTAAAAATAACATCGAAATATCACAATTTACAAATTTTGATCCATCCAATATTCACTACTTTATTCATAGTGGTTATCAGTTTGATATTAATAAAGACTGGGAAGCACAAACTTCTGTTTTATTCAAACACGTTGCAGGAGCACCTCTTCAAGTAGACATAAACGGACAATTTGTATATAATAATTTGATAGGAGTTGGTCTTTGTTATAGAACTAGTCAAGAATTAACAGCAATGTTAAATTATAGAATATCTGGTCAATTAAAAGTAGGTTATGCATACGATTATAATATGCGAACTATTGGAAATTATTCAAATGGTACGCATGAAATCGTATTGCTTTTTGATCTTATAAAAGAGAAAACAACCCCAATTATTGAAGTACCTAGATTTTAAGAAATAGTGATGAGAAAAATTTTAACATTTATAGTTATAACTATATCGATCCATGGGTTTTCCCAGAATAATAAACTTGTAGAACAAGGTGATTTTAACATGAAGCATCATTTTTACAAAGAGGCTTTAAAATCATACAAAGAGGTATTGTTAACAAATGATTCTGATGTTGATGTATTGCACGTTCAATCTCAAATGGCAAAGGCTTATTATCAACTTTTTGACTATGAAAATGCTGAAAAACAGTATGAGTTAATTCTTAAAGATTCCAAAATAAAAGATGCAAGTTTTTGGTTAGAATTCGGGAACGTTTTAAGGAATAATGAAAAATATGAGGAGGCAATTTATGCTTATAGAAATTACTCAATAAATGCAGGTGAAACTTCTATTTTTGAATATTATGAAGATGCTTGTAGGTGGGCAATAAAAAATAAAGATTCTATCCAAACATATAATTTATTTAAAACAAACCTAGAGACTGGTGGAAGAAGTTTAGGAGTTGCCTACTTTAAAAATGGATTAGTATTTAGTAAACCTCAGTCTGATTATTTTGATCAAAAAACTACATTTTATGACATTTCATTTGTAGAAAAAGAAAACGATTCCACTTTTATGGAGCCTATTCCTTATACAGGTGAATTGAATCGCTCTTTTTATGAAGGAGCACCAAGTTTGACTTCAGATGAGCAAACAATGTATTATACAGGTAATGCTTCGGAACGCTTAAAATATAAAGAGAGAAAGAGAGAAAAAAAAGGGTATGAGTTAAGTCCAGAAGGAGTAAATATCCTTAAAATATATGAAGTTCAACTATCTGATTCTGGATGGGTAAATAAAAAAGAACTTCCTTTCTGTAGTAACGAATATAGTTGTACACATCCTAGTATATCGGAAGATGGTTCTACTTTATATTTTGTATCTAATATGGAAGGTGGAATAGGCGGTTATGATTTGTATGTATGTTACAAGAAGGATGAATCTTGGTCAAAACCAAAAAATATGGGACCGTTAGTTAATTCTGAATTTAATGAAATGACTCCGTTTTGTATTGGAAACGAGTTATATTTTTCTTCCAAAGGAAACATAGGATATGGAGGCTCAGATATATTTAAAGCAAATTTGGATGAAGATGGAAAAATAGAAAGTGTTGAAAATATTGGAAAACCTTTTAATTCAAGTAAAGATGATTTTGCATTTGTCTTAAATTCCGATAAAGTACACGGATATTTATCATCTAACAGAGATGGAGCTCATGGTTACGATTATGTTTATGCTTTTGAAAAGTTTGATGTTAAGTCCCCTGATACAATAAGTGGAATTGCAAAAAATAGAGTTACAGGATTACCAATAGAAGGGATTAAAATTTCTGTTCAACCTATGGGGGATGGTGTATTCCAAAAAGTAGACGAAACGGATAAAGACGGAGAAATAGAATTAGTTTTCCCAAAAGGAAGAGAATTTGTTGTTAAGTTTGATGCCCCAGGATTTGAGCCAAAAGTAATAACGGTACCTGCTGAAGATAGATCAGATGTATTGTCTTTATTTGGAAACCTAGAGTTAATCCCAGCAACGGAAAGTGATAAGGTTTTATCAGATACAATAAATGGAATTGCATTGAACAGAATTACAGGTTTACCAATAAAAGGAATAAAAGTTTCTGTTCAACCTGAGGGTAAAGATGTATTCCAAAAAATAGGAGAAACGGATAAAGATGGACAGGTAGAATTAATTTTAGAGACTGAAAAAGCATTTGTTGTTAAGTTTGACGCTCTAGGATTTGATCCAAAAGAAATAACTGTACCTGCTGGAGATAGGTCAGATATACTTGCTTTATTCGGTAGTTTAGAATTTACACCTCAAGCGAATAAAGACCAGATTATTTTATTTGATAAAATATACTTTAATTACGATAAAGCAACAATCAGAAAAGAATCGTTACCAGCTTTAGAAAAGATTATGACGTATTTAAATTATTATAAAAACATCACTGTCGAATTAAGCGCTCATACTGATGCTAGAGGAAGTGACTCCTATAATCAAGTATTATCTCAGAAAAGAGCTGAGGCAACTGTAAAATGGTTAATTGAGCATGGTATTGATGCCTCTAGAATGGTTCCTAAAGGTTATGGAGAATCGAAACTAATCAATAAGTGTAAAAATGGAGTAAGGTGTTCTGACAGTGAACACATGAAAAATAGACGTGTTGAACTGAAGGTGCTTTAAGGATACAAAGTTAAAAGAGTAAATGGTTGAAACCATTACTAAGGATATATTTTCATAGTGTCGGTTCCGATAATTATCGGAACCGACACTATGTTGTTAGTTAACCTGCAATATCAATTGTTCAAAAGCTATAATTTCTCCCATTTTTTGTCGCTGTTTAGCCTAAAGCTTCCTATATGCTCTTTATTCCATTCATTTGGTGAAATCAATGAGAGAAAATCTTCTCCATTGTGGTCTCTGTATAGATGATACATTTCACCAATAATTGGTTCGAATGAAAACTTAGCATTATATACTAATTGGTTCCATTCGTATTCCTCCATTAGTTTTTGGTATTGCATTTTAAGTTCACTAAACTTATTCTCAAACTCCTTGTTTACGTTACTAATCCCTCTACCTTTCCAAGAAGCAACATCATCCACTCTTATAACAGGTGCTCCAACATTTGAAGCATAAGGTAAAAGTTTAGAGTAATACCCTCTCTCTTTTGAATAAACAACGTTATCTGGCTTTTTTTCTTCCATTTCTAGTTTTATTAAAAGAATATTTGTTTAACAGTATGAGCATAAAGTTAAACAAAATATACTACTTGTTATAATCTATATCAATTATAAAGTGAAAAAATTTTAGATAAATACAAATTGACTACCTTTAATTATTAAAGCTTAAATAAATCATAACATATGCACTTCACAGATCAAATTGCAATATATATCAAGGAGAATAATCTAGATGTAAAACACCTCACAATTGTTCTTCCTTCTGAACGTGCTAAAAAATACATTTCTGCATCGTTGTTCAAGGCATATCAAAAACCAATGATTGCCCCAAAAATGATTACGATTGATCGGTGGGTCCGTGATTTATCCGATAAAACGGTGATTGATAAAACAAGGGTTTTAATTAGGTTATTTGCTATTCAACTTAAATCTGCTAGTTCGATTGAAGATCATTCGTTTGATGAGTTTTTGACCTGGGGGAACATGTTGCTTTCTGATTTTGATGAATTGGATCGTTATTTATTAGACTCCAAACAACTTTTTAGCAACTTAGCTGATATTAAAGAGATTGAAAACTGGAGTTTTGGAAATGAAAACTTGACAGAAAGTCAAAAACGTTTCATGGAATTTTGGGACAGACTTCCAGGATATTATACTGAATTGAACAAAGTATTGGATGCTGAAAAGGTTTGCTATATGGGTAAAGCATACCGCTATGTTTGTGAAAATTTAGACGTTGTTTTTAAAGAAGATAAAGACAGTAAATTTTTATTCGCAGGTTTCAATGCACTATCTCCTGCTGAAGTTTCAATCATGAAACAGTTGCATAAAATGGGCAGAGGTCACATCCTCATTAATGCTGATAAATTTTATTTGAATACGGAAAGTCACGAAGCGGGTAGGTTCATGCGTGACCTAAAACAAGAACTAGGGACTTCCAATTTATCGTTTGTGGAAAACCGCTTGTTAACCGAAAAGAAAGACATTGAGATAATTGAATGCGCTCAAACTGCTGGACAAGCAAAAGTAGCTGGAACTTTGTTGGATGAAATGGATCCAAAACTTATCGATCAAACGTTAGTTTTATTGGCAGATGAAAGTTTAATTGTTCCAGTACTTAAAAATTTACCGAAGAAAATTGGGAAGGCGAATATTACACTCGGTTTACCTTTAAGAAATACAGCTTTAAGAACATGGGTGGATTTACTTTTTGGAATTCAGGAAAATAAACTTAGGTTTAAATCGGAAGGTATTTACTTCAACGATTTACAGAAATTATGGAACCACCCTTTTGTTAATGCTATCTTAACTGAAGAAGAAAAAGCCAATGTTGTAAGAATTGAGCACGAAATCATAAAGCGAAACAGCATCTTTCTTTCGTTAAAAAACATTGAAATTGGCGAAATTGGAAACAAAATCATGCAATTAGTCTTTAAACCTTGGAAAAATGATTGGTTAGAAGGGTTACTTACTATTCGTGAATTAAGCAGGTTTATTTATAAATATTTGGAAGAAGCTTTTGATTTTGAAAAAGCAATTCTGGAAGGGTTTGATCGTGCCTTAATCGATTTTGAAAATATTTCAAAAGAAGGTTTACCAGAAATGAATTTAAAAAGTTTTAAAACTTTATTCAACCAACATTGGAACTTAAAAAACATTGCTTATCATGGAAACCCAATGGAAGGTCTTCAAATAATGGGACTTTTAGAAACCCGTTTATTAGATTTTGAAAATATCATTTGTGTAGGAATGAATGAGGGGTCAATGCCCCCAACGAATCCAATTCAGACAATGGTGCCAATGGATTTAAGGCAATATTTTGGATTACCTACACCAAGAGAAAAGCAAGGATTATTTGCGCATCACTTTTACCGATTGTTGCATCACTGTAATAAAATGTACGTTACTTATACAAGTGCGCAAGAAAAAATAGGAAGCAATGAAGCGAGTCGTTATTTGTTGCAATTAGAATTAGAATTGAGTCGTTTGAACACCAATATTAATATTCAAAAGAAATTCTATTCCATTCCGAATGAAACGGTAGAAAACAAACAAACAGTTGTTCAGAAGACACCCGAAATACTAGAGCGTTTAGACGAAATTTTTGCGCATTCTACTTCTGCTTCCATGTTGAAGAAGTTTGCTACTTGTTCGCTGGATTTTTATTACCAATACGTAATGGAATTTGGGGAAGAAGAAAAAGTAGAGGAGGAGGTGGAGAACAATACTTTCGGTACGTTTATACACAATGCTTTAGAAGAAATGTACCAGCCTTTTGCAAGATTTAACAAGAGAGGTGAAAAGATAGATCCAGCTCCGCCCGCGATAACTTCTTTTGATATGGATAACATGTTGAAGCATTACGAATATGAAATAGATAAGCAGTTTTACAATCATTTTAACCACGACAAAGAAGCTTATGCTACTGGAAAGAATTTCTTGAGTTATAAAATGGCGTTAGAGTTAACGAAGCGTTTTTTAGAAAAAGAGAAAGAATTTTTGATGGAACAAACTTCTCCTGTTTTTATTGAAAGTTTAGAAAGAGAGCTTCGAGCAGATGTTGAAATAGAAGTTTTAGGAGTTAAGAAAAAAGTTCATTTAAAAGGTTTTATTGACCGTATAGATTCTATTGACGGAAAGTTCCGAATCATTGATTATAAATCAGGGAAAGTTAAAAAAGAGGATACGAGTACTGTTAAAAAAGTCGACTTAGAAAAAGTAATCCAAGGATGTTTGGGTAAAAAGCATGTTTTACAATTGATCATGTATTGCTATTTATTTAAAGTAAATCTTGGTGAATTGCCTCGGGAAGCGAGTATCATTTCTTTTATAAATATTCAAGACGGTGTACTTCCTTTAGATACTGGAGACTTACCATTAGAAGAAGCAGTAGAAATGTTTCCTCAAGTATTGGAAAGCATTATTACTTCTATTTACGATACAGAAATCCCATTTAAACATACAGTGAAAGAGCCGAATTATTGTGCTTATTGTTAAGAGGAATAGATTTAAATTTATTTATCTTCCGTATTTAAAACCTTTAATAAATTAAAATTAAATTTTTTTACTCCGTTTTGATTTAAATGTTCAGAATCATAAAATAATGAATCATTGTAAGGCTTAATTTTATTAAAATTATAATATTTAGAATATGATTTCATCATAAAATCAAAATAATCATTATTTGAATATCTTTCATAAGAATTAAATGGTAAAGGAGCATAAACTAAAATTAATGGGATATTCCTTTTTTGAATTTCAATTATAATTTCTTCAAAAGATTTTAAAAGCACCTTATTAAATTTTATTATTTTTTTTTCAATAAAATTAGATTTATAGTATGCCATTTTTTTCTCGACAAACCCACCGTTTATATAATAATCATTGTTTTTTTTAATAGGTTCGTGATATCGCTCGTCTAATTTAAATAATTCACGAGTAAAAGAGTATATGAAGGTATTATATAATTTAATATTATTTAATTTAAAAATCATCTTTAATGAATTAAAGTCATTTTTATCATTTGAAATTAAATCTAATGATGATTCGTAGCCTTCAAATTCAAACGTAGATGGGTATACCTCATATATAATAATCTTAGGGTTCAACCTATTTAAATATCTTTGTAAAAGAACTTTAGTTTGAATTGGTGTTTGTGCACTTGATCCAAGATTAAATGTTTTATAACCTTGATTACTGAATATTCTTGGGTCGAACCCTCTATAAGCTCGAGATGTACCTAAAAATAGAATGTCAACATTTTTATACTGCTTTACTTCTTTTAACCTTGTGTTTAAATGACCAAAATTTCCTATTATAAAATTTAAATTTGGTTTTAGTATTGAAGATGAGAATTGCGCCCAAAAAAACAAGTTAACAACATAAATTGAGAAAGAAAAAAGAATAAATAACAATAATCGAAAGGTCAATTTTCTCATAACCTATTAGAATTGAAAATATATAAAAGGTAATTCATTTGAAGGCGTAAACATACCAATTATATAGATCAACATAGAATAAAACGACCATCGAAAAAGTCTAGGCCATTTTTCCCCAGTTTTTTCGATAGCATATTTATATTTTTTCCCATTCCATTCAATAATTGTGAAAATAATTATAAATAATAAAATTAAAAGAGATTTATTAAATCCATCAAAAACAGGAACTGTAAACAATGAAAATGATAATATACCTGAAATGAATTGGATAGCATGAGTTAAGCTATCAGATCTAAAAAAAATCCAGGTAAATGAAATTATAGTGAAGGTAAAAGATATTGATAACGCTTCTTTAACTTTTAATAAAAAGTTATTTTGAATTTTATTAAAAGTAACTTTTAATTTACTGATTAAAAATAAATATAACACATAATAAAATGAATTCAAAAACCCCCAAAAAACAAATGTCCAATTCGCTCCATGCCATAAACCACTGAGAATAAAGACATATAAAATATTTCTTATCTTAATTAATAAACCTGATTTATTACCACCTAAAGGAATATAGATATAGTCTCTAAACCATGAAGTTAAAGATATATGCCACCGATTCCAAAATTCAAGAATATTCTTTGAGAAATAAGGGTAATTAAAGTTTTGCTGCATATTAAATCCTAAAATACGTGAAGTTCCAATTGCAATGTCAGAATAACCTGAAAAATCACAATATATTTGAAAAGAAAAAAATAGAGACCCAAGTAATAATGTGCTTCCACTATACTGAGCAGAATTATTAAAAATAAGGTCTACAAATAAAGAACAATTATCAGCAATTACAATTTTTTTAAATAAACCCCATAAAATTTGTCTCAAACCATCAACAACTTGAAGATAATTAAAATCTCTTTTTCGATAAAATTGAGTTAAAAAATTTGTAGCTCTCTCAATGGGTCCAGCTACTAATTGTTGGAAAAATGAAACAAAAGCTGAAAAAGCAATTAAATCTTTAGTAGGGACTAACTTATTTTTATAGATGTCAACACTATAACTAAGTGTTTGAAAAGTATAAAAACTAATACCTACAGGTAAGATAATCTCAAGTGATTTTAAGTTAGTTTTTAATCCAAAAAATGAAGATATTAATATAAAATTATCAATAAAAAAATTATAATATTTAAATGTTACTAGTATTCCAATGTTTACAAGTATACTTAAACCTAATAATAATTGCTTATTTAACTTTCTCTTTTCTCTATATATTAATAATCCTGAAGTATAGTCAATTAATGTACTAAAAATAATTATTGACAAAAACTTCCAATTCCAAAAGCTATAAAATATATAACTACTTATTACTATAAATAGATTTTGACTTTTAATTTTTTTATTCAATAAAAGCCAATATATTAAAAAGAATATAGTTAAAAATATAAAGTAATTAATAGAATTAAAAAGCATATATATTACCCTATAATAATTAAATTATTTTTACGACCTGCTTATTCAGCCTACTTTCCTCAGCGGCAAAACCCATTAAATGACTTTCTATTGAAGCATCAATTGTTGAACTTAAGTTTTTTAAATTTTTTGTTTTTACTGCTAATACCCAATCTGTTACTAAAGACAAATCTCCCCCTCCATGCCCGTTAAAATCCTTTACAGTATTGGGATCATTTTCTATAGACCATTTTGTTTTTTCACCTGTAAGAAAATTTGTATAAATAAACTCATTCATATCTCCTACGACATCTCCTAAAGACCCCATTATACGAGTTCTTCTTCCATCGTATGAAGTTAAAGCTTCCATTGAGAAATTTGCAGTTACACCTCCTTCAAACTCCATAGAAACGACATAATGATCAGGTTGATTATTATCCATTTTATAAACACATCTCCCATAATTAGTTTTTGATAATTGCCTTAAAATATAATCACCATGTTTTGACTCATTTTCTGGTAAATCAAAAACGAATGTTCTTCTTCGTTCTCGATAATAAATTTTTAGAGCTGAATAAGGACAATTTGGCTCTACTTTACATCCTTGATTACATCTATCTGTGCTTCCTTTTGGTGCATTTTTAGAGGTAAACCATTTTAAATTACCAAATGCTGATATGCTTTCACATTTTTTATCAATTAACCATCTTAATATATCTAAATCATGACAAGATTTTGCTAATATTATAGGTGTTGACTTTTTTGAATCATGCCAATTACCCCTTACGTAGGAATGTGACATGTGAATATGTTCAATAGGTTCTATATGTTGTACACTAATGATTTCACCCATTATACCAGAATCTATTAAATGCTTTAGATTTATAAAATATGGTGCATAACGTAATACGTGACAAACAGCTAAAATATTATTATTCTTTTTTTGTAATCTTAAGATTTCTCGACATTCTTTTTCAGTTTGAGCAATCGGTTTTTCAAGTAAAATATCATAGCCCATTTCAAGAGCTTTTATACAAGGTCCGTAATGTAAGTGATCTGGAGTGCAAATTATAACTGCATCAGCGAATTTTGGTTTATTGAAAAT
>Ga0228664_1001322_pt1 | contig 12747 bp, 10 predicted proteins | sample 78DmetaG_FD_183029 | JGI IMG/M metagenome (GOLD analysis project Ga0228664, IMG submission 183029) | Seawater microbial communities from Monterey Bay, California, United States - 78D | ecosystem: Environmental > Aquatic > Marine > Coastal | place: USA: California | collected 2016-09-26 | reverse complement strand
ATACAAACAAAACCTGAATTTATAGAAAAAGTAAAAAAATGGGTTGTTATGGATAGTCAACTTAAAATTGTTAATGAAAAAACAAAACAATTACGTGAAATGAAGTCACAATTAAATCATCAAATATGCGACTTTATGAACAATCATAATTTGGCAAAAAATAAAATTACCATTAGTGACGGTGAATTACGTCTACATGAAAAAAAAGAATATTCTACAATTACATTTGGGTATATTCAACGTTGTTTAGCTGATTTAATTAAAGATGATACACAGGTTGAGTTTATTATACAATATTTAAAAGATAATCGTGAAGTTACTACAAGTAGTGATATAAAACGTACTTATAAAAAATCTTGCGATGTATAATACCGAAAAAAAATATCAATCTATTATAATATATAAAATGCAATTCTATGATTCATTTGCAAAAGAGATAATATATAGCAACCAATTCGCGAATCCTATATCTGGTATTCCATTAAACACGTGCATACATAATGAAAAAAAAAATAACGATTTAATGTTTGGAGGTGACGGTTTAGATATTGAACCAACTGATGAATTAAAACGGTTTGAAGGTCTTGTTGTACCCACTGGATTATATATAGGCAATAATGCAGATAATAATTCCAGAGTTTTTAGAAAAACTGAATCAAAAGTTTTACCAGATGATTTGTTTCAAAAAATATTTGAAAAAGTTACCAAACCATTAAAGTACAATAGACGAACTACTATGAAAAAAAGAAAGTAATAAACAGTTGTATCATGCTACGTATTATATATTTTATTAAAAATATATAATTTATCTATATCTACGGGTTGACCTACGTTTTTTATGATGACGTTTCTTTTTACGTGTGTGTTTTTTTCTGCCACCACCCTTTTTTTCTTCAAGTTCTTCTTCTTCAAATAATTTTTTAAACTGTTTTAATGCCTCTTCATTATTATTTGTTTCTTCTTCTTCTTCTTCTGTTTTTGGTGAAGGCACCTTATTTAAATCTATTATTTCCTTTACAGAATTATCAGTCAATCCTTTCAATGATTCATTTATTCCAACAATATCTTTTAATTTATTTATATGAATAGATAATTCAACAGTAGTTAATGGTAACTTTTCACTATTTAACAAATCATTATAATGATTATATACAAACAGCTCTAATATTAATCGTAAATAATTGGGTAATATCTGTTCGGGTGCAGGTGCGGTACTAATAATGTTTTGATATACCTCTATTGTCGGTTTAATTAAAGCTATTCGTTTTTCAATACAGTGTTTTGTTGTTTCTTTTGCAATACTACCGAAAAGTTCTTGTTTATTTATAATTAATTTATTTTTTATTGATATAAACATAGTATCTATTATTTTTGTCTTTAATAACTCTGCAGTATTAGAATCACATTTTAATAATTTTATAAAGTGGCTTGTATAATGTTTTAAAATTGTTTTTGCGTCACCATCTTCTATTTCATATTTTTTGGTATTTTTCAGGGCTGCAACATTTGCATCACCGTCTGGAACACTTGCAGCACCACTTGCAAGACTACCTACACCACTTGCAGCACCACTTGCAAGACTACCTACACCACTTGCAACACTACCTACACCACTTGCAGCACCACTTGCAACACTACCTACACCACTTGCAGCACCACTTGCAACACTACCTACACCTTTTGCTAAGATAACATTAGGGTTATTTTCCAAGGCTGTTGTAGCAAGATTACCTGCAGTATTTGTAAGACTACTGGATGTTTCATTAGAATCTTCATGTTTACAATTATTTTTCTCATTAAATTCTTTTTCCAAGCTTTCCATATCTTTACCAAATGCTTTTAATAATTGGTCTTTTCCTTCACCAGTATTCTTATCATAACTGGTTATAAGTGTTTGTTGATCCTCTTTAATTGATATTTCTTTACGTGATTCTTCTTGTTTTGTTTTAAACTGTTTAATTTCATCATCTTTATTATTTCCAATTAGTTTTTTGTCGAATAGTTTGATGGAATTATTATGAACTTGAATCTCCATAGGCAACAGTTTATTATAGTGGTCAAGATTGTCTTTTGTTAAAAATTTATCTTGCTCGGTTTGAACATATTTTGCTGTATTATCGGGTGTACAATTATTACCAAACAAGTTACCACCGCCACCTTGCGTGAGTTTTGGCAAGGTAGGAACATAATGTAATAAATGATGTGAGATTTCAGTTTCATCGCCACTAATAAATTCTCGTATAAGTTTTTCGGTTTCGCTTGTCATATAATCAACAAGTTTAACCGTATCTTCTGCATCATCATCATTACAAGAGTTTAAACCCCCATCCGTACTTAATCGCTGGCATATTGCATTCATAATTTCCTTTATCTCTTGAGGCATTTTGTCCTTTAATTCTGTTTCCCATTCGTCGTTTACATCATCTGTTTGTTGATTGAGACACAATTGTTTTAGTTCATCACCTTCGGGAGGCATTGCACCCATTCCAAGCATTGCACCCATTCCAGGCATTGGAGGTATTGGAAGATTATTCATAATAATATCTATGCGTTTGTATTATCAATACAAAAAAATTGATTAAATATATATAATATAATTAGTATAAATATATCAATGACTTCTACAACAATCCGTAAATTGCGCATAATAGGGTCAGTTCCAATAATAGTTCAATCAACGCCAAATATAAATGAAAAACGTCATATAAATGCAAAAACAAAGAAGAAGAAAACAGAAATATCATATCGTGAAAAAGCAAAATTATGGGATATATATGATTTAGACAAGAGTGGAAATAATTCTTCGCCAGCAAATGATGTTGAATGTGTATATACAACGCCTAAAGATAACGATTTGTGTATGAGTTGCTCATTCCCATTAATGATAATGGATGATGGATTTCCAACATGTACAAACGATACGTGTGGTATTATTTATAAAGAAGTTTTAGACTATTCACCCGAATGGCGTTTTTATGGTGCAGATGATAAAAATTCAACAGATCCAACCCGTTGTGGAAATCCAATAAATCCGTTGTTGGTACAATCATCGTTTGGGTGTAAAGTGCTATCATCACATACGTCATCATATGAAATGAAAAAGATTCGTAAATGGACAGAATGGCAATCCATGCCACATAAAGAAAAATCGTTGTACGATGAGTTTCAATTCATAACAGTAATGGCACAAAATGCAGGAATTCCCAAAATATTCATAGATAATGCGATGACCATACATAAAGATATATCAGAACAAAAGATGTTTCGCGGATTAAATCGTGATGGTATAAAGGCAGCATCATTGTACATATCATGTAGATTAAATGGATGCCCTCGTACATCCCATGAAATAGCACAAATCTTTAAATTAGATAAGACAAGTGCAACAACAGGGTGTTCAATGGCTGTGAATATTCTACATAATATTGAACGAGATTTAGACCCATCAAAGCAAACCATGTTGAAAATTACACTACCAAGTTCATTTATAGAAAGATATTGTAGCAGATTAAATTTCAATCCAGAACAAATAATGTTAGCCAAATTTGTAACACATAAAATTGAACAGTTACAAATAATAACCGATAATATTCCCCATGCAATCGCGGCAGGAATAGTATATTTTGTAGCGATTAATTGTGACAATTCATCCTCAAAGAAAGATATAAAGCAAATCTCTGGAGTAAGTGAAGTAACTATAAATAAGTGTTTTAAGAAATTGGAAACATTTAAGGATAAGTTAATACCAGAAGTAATACTGAAGAAGTATCAAAAATAAAAACAATAATAAGATTGGTGTAAATATATAATAAAAAGTCAACAGATATTATATATTTAATGGACGAAGAGAATATAAAACTGGAAATAAAACCAGCTGAAACTACAATACATATTCCAAAATTAATATTTATTATACCGTATCGTGATAGGGAACAACAAAAACATTTTTTTATGCGTCAAATGAAATATGTATTAGAAAATATAAAAAAAGAAGATTATGAAATATACTTTGCACATCAGTGTGATAGTCGTGATTTCAATCGCGGAGGGATGAAAAACATAGGTTTTATTGCAATGAAAGAAAAATATCCAAACGATTATAAAAAAATAACATTTGTGTTTAATGATGTAGATACAATGCCATATACAAAGAATTTCTTAAATTATGATACAACACACGGTATTGTGAAACATTTTTATGGATATAAATTTACATTAGGTGGTATTGTATCAATAAAAGGTGATGATTATGAAAAAACAAATGGATTTCCAAATTTATGGGCATGGGGGTTTGAAGATAATATGTTTCAAGACCGCGTGAACGCTTGTGGATTACACATAGATAGGTCTGTATTTTATCCGATTATGGATAAAAATATATTACAATTAACTGATGGATTACATAAGATAGTAAATCGTGGAGAACATGATAAAGTTGTTATTCAAAAAACAAGAGATGGAGTAAATACAATCACTGAGATAAAATATGAATTTGATGAAGAAAATAACTATATTAACATAACTGAGTTTAAATCATTAACAGAACCAAATAGCAAAAATAATACAGTTCATGACCTAAGAAAAGGTAATACAGTATTTAAAAAAAGACGTGGTAAAATATCTATGTTTGTATAATTAAGGAAGACAGGTCCCTCCAAATAATTTGTAAGTTAATCCACATTCATCCTTTGTTTCCCAAACACCTGATATTTTTACACAAAAAGAATTCGGTGTTTTACTGGATGATAAGTGGTTTTCTTTATATACTTTCATAAAACCAGATGCAAGTTGCTTAGATAATAGAAGAACTTTATTAAGTTGTTTTTGTTTCGTTAAAATATAATTTTCTAATATCTTCAACTCTATTTTTGAGAATTCTTTTATGGTTGAAATATTAGACGTAGTATGAGGAAAGAATTTAATTTGCGTTTTATCGGAAATAACTTCTATTTTAGTGAGTTCAACAGGAAATTCCAGATAAATTCCGTTCATAGTCATATGTGGTAAAATATAAGATAATTTGGTAAAATCGCCAGACATAATAGTATTATTTTTAGTATCTAACCATGACACAGAATCAGTCATAAATTGAGATGTATATAAGTTGACGTTCATTATATTTAATATAGTAACCCCATTATTTTTATTAGGGTTTAATAGAAATATTAATTCTATCGGTATATAGTATATTTATGTCTGCCCTATTAAGTTTAAATCCTATACCTCTTATTTCTTGGAAAGGAAATACATTTAATCAAATTAGTTCTTCTATACAAAAAAATGGACAAATAACGAATGGTGAAAATATATTTTTGAAAACAAAACCTTTAAAACACTATAGACGTGAAATAGCGAGTATTGATAATTCAAGCTGCGGTTCAAAATCCTCAATAAAGATTGACATAGTAAATCGTCCAAGTGGGACAATAATGAATTCTACAGCCACAAATATAGGTGGTTTAGAGAATTTAATAGACATAACTTTACCAAATAATACGTGTGAAACATACGAAAATTGTAGTGTAGTATTATCTCCTGCAGAAAATGCACGAAACCGTGTTCGTAGCAGTGGGATGATAAAACGAAAATTTATGGATGGTACACTAAATGATAGATATTACACAACTTCATCCCAATATTTATCAAGTCGTAACCGCACATTCGCTCAAAACCAATATAATTATATAAGACAAGGTGATTCTACGGCAAAACCAGGTACAAGTTTAGCATCTGCTAATGTATATACAGCACAAGGTCTCAACCAATGCCAAAAATATCAGGTAGTAGAAGGTGCTGAATTCAAATATAAATGGATAGTAGATAATACTGAGTATGATGTAGCAATACCTGCTGGGTATTATGCATTAGAAGATATAAATCGTATATTTAAACAAGTAATGTTTACAAATTTACATTATTTAATCAAAGACCAAACAGGTAATACAGATGAATATTATAGTTCTAATATCTCATATGCAATGCAATTTGCATATAATAATAATAGTAAACAAATTGAATTGCAATCCTATCGTATAGATGAGGATGTTTTTCCATCAGCCAGTTATACAATACCAGGTACAGCTACTTGGACAATGCCCGAAACAGCGGGAATATATCCCCAATTTATCATACAAGATAATGTATTTAAAAATGCAGTAGGATTTACACCTGCTACTTATCCTGCTGATAATACAACAAGTGCTGAACCATATAAAGTATCTACATCAAACACTACGCCAGGTATTAAACCATTATATGTAAAATTATACTACAAACCAAACAATCCCCAATTTGCTCAACAAGGAGGTGTATCTGCGAGTGATTTAATTACACGAAAAAAATATAATTCTATCACTAATTCAACAGCTGCCTACCGTAACGCGGCAGGTTTAGGTTCATCTGTAGCAAATGCACTTGCATATGGTGTACCTTCACCTGGTTATACGGTAAAGGATAAATTAGGATATCCTATGAAGAAAACACCTACTTTTCCAAAATACTCAACTGAAATGAAAGAATGTACGGTGACAACATTTGCAAATGCAATATAAATATCATAGATATACATAATTGATGCTTTATAATATGAAAGCATCAATATAATGAGAATTATAAGAATTAATTCACGCTAAAAAGATATTAACAGGGTTCGTTGCGAAATTATTATGTTGTATTCCAATTTTAGTACATAATAAAATACACTTCTGTATATTTGTATTCATTAAGGATTCTATTTTATCTTGATTATATTGGTTATCAATCAATAATAACGTATAATGAATATTTTCAAGTTGTTGTTGTCCAAGAATAGCATTATATTCTTCAATTTTTGAAACAAAACATAATGGAATTGGGCAATTTAAAAATCGGTGAACATATGATGTATTTGTAGTATTTGATACCATTTTGGTAAAAGCTCGTTTAATAAAAGGAAAAAATCGTTCACATGAGGGTAAAAGAAAATCTTTACATATAATGTATTTTTCAGAATTAGCGTAACGACTTGTATGCGGTTTTGTTATAAATACTTTATTATAGAAGGAAGTTAATATACATAATATATCACTTGTATGTTGCATAAAACAATCAAAAATTTTTAATATAAATGTTCCGCCCTGTTTTTGCATAGTTAATGCAAAACAAGTTTGAGCAAATAAAAGCTTTGCTATAGAAATTTCTTGGTTATTAAAATCAGTAGAAAAATCAAAACCACCATCTGCAGTAATTAAATCTATTGACGAACTATATGATTCTTTACATCCAACCAAGTTAGTTAATGATAAAATATTACCAGTTTTATCATTCCCAGTTTCTATATATACATTTGGGTTTTGTTTTAAGAACGATTCTGCTTTTTTCCAACCGGGTATAGTTGGGTCATGGGTTTCATCCTGTAATGTCATACCAATATAACGGTCCTTTTTATTTTTGCGATTCGTACAAATTGCTTCAATAAATCCACCAGGACCTTCGGCCAAATGAAATGTAGTAATTGGAGTCGTAGACTGAGCTAATTGAAATGTATGAATGAGTTCTATCATTTTAAAATAGGAACGAGATAATGGTTTGTATTTAGCTATGCTTTTTTTCTTATGCGGAACAACAGTATGAATATATTCATATGGATTAGTATATTTCTTATATGAGTCCCATTGTGTATCTCTTTCTTCTATCTTTTTTTTGATTTCATATAAATATTCAGATAATGAATTTGAAACAACTGGTTCTGGACAAGAATCAGTTTCAATAAAATCAATATGTTTATGAATTAAAAAAGAATTCTTGGGTAATACATAAAAAGACATTGTGATAATATAAATAGCATAATAATATTTATATTGTTTTCATTTGATGTAATGCAAATTTATTAATCAACGTTACCGACTATTTTTAACTTAGGTTTGGAACTAATTGCAGTTATTGGTGTTTCCCCGTCAACTTGTTGTTCCACTGAGAATTGTTTTAGTACAATTTTTTTGTTAGTTTTTTTTGCAATAGGTTTTACTTCTACTGGCAGTTTTTCTTGGATATTTTCAATACCCTCTTTATCAACGATATCAGTTTGTTTATTGACAATTTCTCCAAGCTGCTTTGCATCTACACTGCGAACCTTTTTAAATACAAAATACCGGTTCATAAAAGATATTTGTTTTTCTTCAGTAGATATATTTGATGCATATCTATAATTAGACTTTATGTGTGGTCGCATAACAATTTCTTGTTCCATTTGTGTAAACATTTCGTCAAATAATCCAGTATTATTTGGTAAATTCATATGATTTGCTTCATCTGGTGTGATTAATACAAACCCATAATCTTCCATTACCCGTATTAAATAATTAAAATTCACCAAATATTCACGGAATACCTTTTGTGTGTTGATACTTTCCTGGTAAATATCAATTCCATAGCCTAAACTCATATCATCGTCAGGGAATCCAGTTTTATCATATTGTTTTGTAATTTCGTATATTTTTTGTCCACCTTTAAAAATAGTAATACTTTCCTCTTTTTCTTTATTTCTAAGCAAATTAAATACTGTTTCCCCATCATAACAGGTTCCTATATAATATCCATTAACCTTTGTACATTCAGATAAGTTTCGTAAGAAACTATGAACGGTTTTGCTATCTTCAAAGAAATAATGCATCGCAAATTGACATGAACTAACATTAAACCCAGAATCAGCTATACCATAATTTTTATATACACCTTTACCTAATACAGTTGCATCTTTTGGACCCGTACCAAAGACAGCACTTATAATTTGTTTATCTTTTTGACTTGTATTTATATCCTCATGTGATCTTATATTTTTTCCACTGTCGCTTTTTATAAATAAAGCATCAGGATATTGTTTATTTTTCTTCTTTTCTTGTATATATCGTGCGCATATACCATTGTTAGCATTATGAATATTATCGTAAGCATAATCAATACCAAATACAAATTTTAATTTCGCATATTTCCATTTTGCCAAATCACCACCTACACCACATGCATAATCAATTAATGTATCATCGCGGTTAGACACTGATGATATTAATTTGGATTTTATATATCTATTGTGAAAATCCCGCAACGGTTGAGTAGTAGTTTCTTCGCTGGTTTGACTATAATATACATCATCATTATCATCTGCTCTTTCTGGAATATGTTGACCAGTACTAATCATTACTTCTGTAATCGGGTTATGAATAGATTGCCAATTACTATTAGCTACATGATATGGATTTCCGTAATTTTTTGTAACCCCCCCTAATAATTCAGCAGTTTTATCATATCTAACCTTAATTGGCACCCATTTCCATGTAGATTTATTTGATATCACATATTTAAATTCTACTATCATATTCTCTGAAAATATATCACCTTCTTCTGTTTGCATTATATGTTTGCCGTTTTTCTCAACCAACATAATATTTGATAAATGAGCGTATGGGTCACGGGGTTCCGTTGGATGAAATGGAACTGGTTTATATTCATCTTCACTTACTTCACCAACATCCGATATCAAATCATCCAATATACTTTGGTACGGATTCATTATACTATGTTGTTTCTCAGTAAATCCAGTCATTAACACCAGAGTTTTGTATTGAGATACGGTTTGTACACTATCCACTTGTTTACCATCTTGAAATACATGATGTATTTCATCTTTTCCTACTTTATTTTTTTTTACAGTTACCAGAAAGTCAATTGTGTTATGTTCGGCTGGTTTCCATTTAAAGGAAGATTCCCATGTTTTCTTTATTTTAGATTTTTCACCAACTGAATTTGCACCTACTGCCAAGTCTGCGGGTGTAAAAATTAACCCATCTGTATTATATTCAAATATGCCATCATTTTTATTTGTTAATATAGTAGAACATCCATCAAATATAGTATTTTTTGCTGAGTCATAATAAAATGATTTACACTGAATATGAAAACCGCATGGAATTTTTTTGGAATGAACTTCTTTTGTACCTGTTTCTAATATAGAGATTGGATTTAAAACATTCACAAATTTATATAATAATGATAAACGATGGTCTAACTCTACCCCAGATTCTTCGCCTTGGGATAAGAATGGCAAATCCCTTACCGTCTTTTCATGAATATAGTATATATCAAATGCTGCATATAAATTTATTAATTTACCATGTTTATCATATTTGATTAATTCACCATCTAATATACTATTGAATGTAGTCTTCTCTGTTGTTTTTGTTCCAGTAAATGTTATATTCATATTTGTGTCAATTAAATAAATATTACCGTCTTCGTGTATATACAATAAATTTCTATCACCATCCGCTTTATCTGTTACAGTATACCGATTACGAATATTAGGAATTAACTTATTTGTATTTTCTACAGTATCTGTTACATGTTCCATTTGTAATGTTATCGAACCAGGACCAATAAAATTTGATGGTTTTACCCATCGTTTTATTTCCATATTTTTCTTATTTACATCATCTTCTGGTAATAATAAACGCATATATGATTGATAAATATTATCACGGGCTTTATATGATATAGGAAACTTGGTGTTTTGAATGCCACAAAGTACTACACGAATAGATTTTCGTAATGCAGCCATTAATTTTTGCATATTATTATATTCTGTTCCAAGACCAACACGATAATTATCTATTTCCAATTCTACTTCATATTGTTCTACATTATTAAAGAGATTGGAATCTTGGATTGTATATTTGGGTATTAATATTGGATTTTTATCCCTGTCTAATGTAAAATCAGATGTTTTTATAACTGTCAAGTCGGCAAATATTGGTAAATCAGGATGACAAAATCGCACACGGTTCATAGAACGAAAGGTTTTTAATGAATCATTCCATTTATCCAATGTTTTACGACAATATTGAGAATTTACCATAAAATCCTGTTCCGTTTGGTAAGACACCTTAAAATTAAAATCAGGTACACGTACTTTATTAATATATTCACCAGAACTTTTTGTTGCAGTCTGCTTTTGAGTGAACTTCAGCTTTTCAAATGTAGTAGATGGCATATCTATCAACTTCTGGATACTATTTGTACGACAATATTCTTGGATTAAATCCAAACCAGTGATTTCTGCTCTCAAATTAGATGTTTTTTGTAGTCCGTCTTGGTTAATATACTGATTTTGTATACGTAACATATGAATACCATCATCTACCTCTGGAACAAACCCATTTGCATATAATTGTTTTACTACATTATCATAGTCTATTTTTGAAATTGGCTTTGAATGTTTTAGGTCGGTATTAAACCTAATTTCAAGCTCACTTATTTTACCATTTGTACTCATCATAGGATTACTTTCTAAATAGTATTGAACTATTCGCTCAAACTCCTCCTTTTGTTCATGTGATGGTTTATGTAGATATTGTTTGGGGTTCTGATGCGGTGAATCCATTTTTTGCATAGTTTTCCCAGACATTATAATATATTGTATATAAATATAACATATATTATTTCTATTTCAATTTTCTAACAGTATTTATCTTGATATTATATTGTAAATCCTGTAACAAACTCTCTTAGTAAGTTGTACAAATCTGTCTTTTTGTATTTTTCCGTACTTTTATACAATCCAAACTGCTTTACATATTGTTCTAACTTATCTACCTTATATGACCCTATTGATTTTATTGGTTTTTCATTATTTTCTATCAAATAACTTGTATTACGAATATCCGCGAGTTCAAACTCCAAAAGCGGGTCTATTTGCATACTATAATAATTTTTATCATTTTTATTAAATAAATAGGTGTTTGCATCATCAGTCGCATTTGTAATAAATTCAAATCGCAAATTTTTTGCATCATTCATAATTATAATATTTATATTGTAATAGACAGTTATAGCGATAAGACATAAAATATCCGTTTTATATGGATTTGTCATCAAATCTGATAATATTTCTGATACATTAGCCTTTGTTGTTTTATGATTTGAATTTTTTATTTTTGTCGGATTAGATGTGATTTTTTTAGATAATTCTTGTTTCCATTCTATTTCACGAGTATTATGATTATTACGAATTACATTATATTCTTTATATTCGTGAATCGCTATATAAATACACCAAAATAATGAATCTCGTTGAGACGGTGATATAATATCTTTTTTTATTGATTCAACTTCTTGTCTATTTTCATTTGGTGTTGTACTAACATCTGTTAAATCTACAGATGTATTTGCATGGTTTACAGATTCTTTATTATTAATTGTTAACATATATGGTGATAATTCACATAACAATTCATCGTTTGTTTTTTCCATACATACATTATTTATTTGAAACAATTTATTGTATATAGTACTTGTCATTACCGAGTTACTTCGCTATAAGATAATGTAATATTATCTTTATCTTCTTTTTCATTAAATAATGCTGTCTTGAATTCTTCTTTCTGGTATTCAGTTGTTTTTAGAGTTTCTTCTTGCTGTTTTGTATATTCTATGTATTTTTGGAGTTCTTCTATTACTTCATTACTTATATAAGTTAAATTCACATATACTCCACTTTTATTTTCATTTAATTTACATAGTTGCTTGGATAATATACGTAATACTTCTATTTGGTGGTATTTATTCATTTGTTCAATAGATGTTTTTAATTTTTCTAATAATTCGGTATTATCCATCATTTATATAAAATATATATATATTCGTTTTATATAGATTTGATTAATACTTAATCATATGTCATATACGTCTACAAATGGTATGTTCACTTATACAATT
>Ga0228664_1001317_pt1 | contig 12776 bp, 9 predicted proteins | sample 78DmetaG_FD_183029 | JGI IMG/M metagenome (GOLD analysis project Ga0228664, IMG submission 183029) | Seawater microbial communities from Monterey Bay, California, United States - 78D | ecosystem: Environmental > Aquatic > Marine > Coastal | place: USA: California | collected 2016-09-26 | reverse complement strand
CTCCCGAAACTAAACACCCAAGCAATGTTGTGCGGTTAACGCGCGCGATCGCCACTTATGGATTTAGCAGCGGCACGTCTAACGGGCAAGCAAAAGACGAGCAGATAGAGCAGATAGAGCAGATAGAGCAGATAGTCTACTATGACTGGGGCATAGGTACCGATGCAGACAAACACCTCGCCGCGATTACCGGCGCCGGCATCGACAAGAATATACAAGACTGCTACCGGTTTCTCGTTCACAACTTTGCTGTAGGCGATGAGCTCTTTTTCTTTGGATTCAGCCGCGGCGCTTACACCGTCCGCTCGCTAGCTGGGCTTGTGCGCAACGCCGGCATTCTAAAGTCGAATAAGGCTGAGCGAATACCCGAGGCCTATGCTATGTACCGTCGCCGAGGCAGGGCTGCTTCGCCAGACTCGCTAGCCGCTGAGGATTTTCGGCATCAGCACTGCCATGCCGATCGAACGCCGCTCGCTTTCATCGGAGTATGGGAGACGGTCGGGACACTAGGCATACCCACACCGTTCTGGGGCTCACTCAACAAGCGCAGCTTTCTCTTTCACGATACGGCTTTAAGCAGTAGTGTGAAAACTGCGCGCCACGCACTAGCGCTCGATGAACGCCGGAGCGACTTCGCACCCTGTCTCTGGCAGCCAAAAACAGGAGTCGACCTCAAGCAAAGCTGGTTTGTTGGCAGCCACAGTGATGTTGGAGGCGGCAATGCAAACACAGCCCTGAACACCTTAGCGCTTGTCTGGCTAGCGAGCGAGGCACAGTTGCAAGGGCTTAGGCTTGACCCCGAATCCGATCTGGCCATTATGATTCTTAGCCCAGCAGACCCACCGACATCGACAGAGGTTAAAATACAAAATTCGACCCGCGGACTCTTCGCTGTGAGACCCCAGCAAACCCGCGACATAGTCGGCTCAGTCCACATCAGCGCGCAGCGCTATTGGGAAAGCAACGCCGACAATTACCAACAAAGCGGCCGCGCGCTCAAACAACATCTCGATTCTCGATCGGGTGATTGGAACCGCGTAAAAATTGAGCAATAGAGTTTAAAAAACCGCACCAAAGGAAAAACGACCTTGAATGAAGCGCGATTAAAACAAGCGGAGAGATGGTTTCTCACCAAATACCCTGGCGGTTTCGCCCACCCTGAGCTTACGGCAGTTGGGAAAAAACATCGTTTGGAAAAAATGCAGGCTTTCGTCGAGGAGAGTTTCGCAAAAAAGAAGTTCCGCGACACCGACGACCTGTTGGTAGACTGGGTCAAACTGGTAAGCCGCGCGTCTTTGGTCTCGATATTCGAGAAACCAAAATTTCGTGATTTAGTGAGCAACTTAACGCCAAAGGAGAAGAATCGTATAACCGCCGGTCTAAAAGCTCAGCTGCACGGCGATCAAGAAAAAGGTTTCGAGCAGGTATTGCAGATACTGCTGCGATATAAATTCGCCAAATGGTCCATCATCAGCCTCGCTCCGGTTTACGCCAACCCGCAAGACGAAGTATTCGTTAAGCCCACTACTGCAAAGGGCATCATTAGTTATTTAGAGCTGGACAACCTCGTCTATCGACCCCAGCCAAGCTGGGAGTTCTATACTGAATTTCGGCGCCAGATAGCGCAGTTGCGCACACGTGTTGACCCGAGTGTTGCGCCGAATAGCCCTGCCTTCACCGGCTTTTTGATGATGGCGCTGCGGGCCGGGGAAGAACTTTCTGGTAGGCCTTGAGGATTCAACGGCCTCGAGAATCTCCGCATCCTTTTGGAATGAGCAAATTAATTCTCTTGCCTAGAGGGATTGCTCCCTCACACCATAGTGCTATGCTCCAGTAAAATAATACAAGTAGAGAGTAGCTATGCATTGCTCATCACTATTCGATAACGCGCAACTGACGTATCTCGCAGCTAAACAAAGGGCAAACCAGCAACCATCACGCCGCCCGTCTTCGCATTTCCTTCCCGCTGAAACATGGTCTTTGTCGACTCTGGTTAAACGGGTAGCGTCTATTCCCTTGCTCGGCCTAGCAACTATCTCTCTCAGCTTTGCAGAGGATGCGGGAAATCTTTACAACACGCCTTTCGACATTAATGCGGGCGCGAGCTATTTCGAAAAACAATGTTCCCGCTGCCACGGCTTTGACGCCCGCGGTAATGATGAGGTTGGGGCGCCCAACCTCACGGGGACGCTCAAGCGTGCGAGCAGCAGCGCTGGCATCTATACAATTTTGCGCGAGGGGATAAGTGGTACGGCAATGATGGCAGTCGATCCCAAAGTGCCAGACTCGCAGCTTTGGCAGCTTGCCGCATATATCGAGTCACTGAGTCGAGAAGCCGCAAGTATCGCGGTGAACGGATCGGCCGAAGCTGGCGCTGTGCTTTTCAACGAAACCGGAGAATGCCTTGACTGCCATATGCTTGCTGGACATGGAGGTAGGCTTGGTCCCGATTTAACTAGTATTGGCAGCGAACTCAGCCCTGATGAACTCGCGCTTGCCTTGCTTGAGCCAAGCGCAGACGTTGCGCCGCGTTGGTGGACACTGTCGCTAACCGATAAAAACGGCGTAAGCCGCAGGGGCTTACGCATGAACGAAGACAGTTTTTCAGTCCGAATTATGGATGCTGACTCCCAGCTTTGGTCGTATCCACGCACCGCCCTCAGCCGCATCGTCCGCAGCGAAGAGTCGACAATGCCTAGCTATGCTGCGCGCTTCGATGATGCGCAGATCGATGACCTTGTTGCCTACCTCTATTCACTTCGACCGGAGACGACACCATGAGCCGAATCTATGCAATCACTGCAATCTGCTACCTACACTCAACGCTGACAGCATCTCTTATAACCTGCAGCGCTGGGGCACGCACCCTACTCTGTATCCTACCTTTTCTATTCGGCACGCTTACAGCGCGGGCGCAATCTGCAGCGGAAGAGCCTTTCGCCACTGTCATTACACCCGACTTCGGCGCCGTCACCTGGGAACGCCTCGTTGCCGCCGAGAGTGAACCCCATAATTGGTTAAGCTATTCGGGGACGCATTCGTCGCAGCGCTTCAGCAAACTCGACGTAATCGATCGCTACAACGTGAACCAGCTCGAAATGAAATGGGCTTATCAAATTCCTGTGATCGATCGCGCGGAAACAGTGCCACTTGTCGTCGATGGCATTATGTTTATTACCGAGGCGCCAAGTAATGTCGTTGCGGTTGACGCCCGCACCGGTCGCGAGTACTGGCGCTTTGATTATCAGATTCCCGATGATATCCGCATCTGCTGCGGCCGCAACAACCGTGGCGTTGCACTCCTAGGCGAAACGCTTTTCATGAGCACATTGGATGCGCATTTAGTCGCTATCGATGCGCGCACCGGCAACCTGCTCTGGGACGTCACGGTAGCCGACTACAAAGCTGGTTATTCGAAGACGGCTGCACCTTTAATTGTGAAAGACAAAGTCATTACCGGAATTGCCGGCGGTGAATATGGCATTCGCGGATTCATCGACGCGTACGATGCAAAAACCGGAGAACTCGCGTGGCGCACCTACGCGATTCCGGGTGAGGGTGAGCCTGGCAATGATACATGGTCAGGAGACTCTTGGAAGACTGGCGGCGCAGCAACATGGCTCACAGGCTCTTACGATGCCGATCTCAACTTGATCTATTGGGGCACAGGCAATCCTGGCCCCGATTGGAACGGCGACGTAAGGCTAGGCGACAACCTTTACTCTGACTCGGTGCTTGCGCTGAACGGCGATACCGGCAAGATCGACTGGCATTTCCAATTTACGCCTCACGACGTTCACGATTACGACTCAATTCAAATTCCAATCCTTGCAGATATCGCCATCGATGGCCGCGACCGTAAAGCGATGCTGTGGGCTAATCGCAACGGTTTTTTCTACACGCTTGATCGCAGTACCGGTGAATTTCTCAAGGGCAAGGCCTATGCCACTCAGACTTGGGCACAGGGTCTCGACGCAGCGGGTCGACCGGTTCGCGTTGCAGGGATGGCTCCGTCCTATGAGGGCACATTGGTTGCACCCCCAATCGTTGGCGCAACTAACTGGTACTCCCCTGCATTTTCGCAGCAAACAGGCTTATTTTATGTCACCGCGTTCGATGGCGAGCAAGAATTTTTCAAACGCGACCAGGATTATGAAGAGGGAGAGAGCTTTACCGGCGGCGGTGGACGTTACCTCAAACCAATGGATGCATTTCATAGCGCGATTAGGGCAATCGACCCCGCAACCGCAGAAATAGTCTGGGAATTCCCCATTATGCCGCGCTCGTCGGCGGGGATAACGACTACCGCAGGTGGCTTGCTTTTTAGTGGCAGCGCCGATGGTTATTTCTACGCGCTCGATGCAGCGACCGGCGACGAATTGTGGCACACCTCACTCGGCGCGAGAGTCCACGCTGCGCCGATGACGTATGCGGTGGACGGCAAACAATTCGTCACAATAGCCTCCGGTAATGTCCTCTTTACCTTTGGCCTACCCGACTAACCGATCCGCCAACCATTGGGTCAGACGAAGGGGGCAACGAGCTCTTCGCTGACCTCCCAAAGGCGTTCTGCATCCGCATCGGTTGCGTGCTCAGCAACCCGAACCTTGCGTCGCTCATAAAAATAATGCCCATTCGCACCGACGCTTGCTGGGTCCTCAGAACTTGCCAACCAGATAAAAGTATCAGCTCCTTTTTTGATGCTCACCATAAATGGATAGATCACAAAGCCAATTGTGCGAGCGAGTAGACCGCCTTTACTCCAGATTGGCGTGCGCACCGCACCGGGATGAAAAGAACTGGTTACAATATTGTGTTCGCCCACCCTGCGTTGTAACTCGCGCGCCGTAAGCAAATTCATGAGTTTAGAGCGCCCGTAGGCAACTAGCGTCTTATAGCCGGTTCGCAAACCGAGGTCATCGAAATTTAATGCGCTATTCGTATGCCCGTAAGAGCTTGTGAAGACCACTCTCGCCTGACCACTTGCTGCCGCTCTTTCTAGCGCTGGCATCAGTTTCTTTGTGAGAAGGAAGCCTGACAGATGATTCGTGACCAGAGTTGTCTCAAACCCTTCGCTCGTCTCGCTTCGCTGGCCATTGGCTGACCCTGCGTTATTACACAATACGTCAACCTTCAAAAAATCCCTTAAAAGCCGATCGGCAACAGTACTGACACTCTCGAGCGAGCTAAAATCAGCAACATAGAGCAGTCCTTGGTCGTTACCGGTCTCTAACTCTATTTTGGCAAGCGCTGCATGGCCACGCTGCTCGCTGCGGCAAACTAGAACAAGGCGCGCGCCCCGCGCGGCAAAATTTCGTGCAGCCTCAAAGCCAATACCGCTATTGCCGCCGGTCACTACATAGACTTTACCCAAAAGATCTTGATCGCATTTATTCATACCGCATTTCCTATCTCGAAAAGCGCACCTAGTATCTGAAGAAGGCACCTGCTATCTAAAAGAGCACCTGTTCTTTATAAAGAGCAACTATCACGCAGGCACACGAGTCGCCTTAAGAGGCCACTCATGCTGTGTATCACTTGAACTCGCGCGCCCTTAAGGCTATTTTCCATTACTCGACACCACACCCCTGTCTCAGCACACGGTAGGATATTAAGCATGGACACTAAAACGAAAGCCACGACAACCGAGCACGCAGGCGAGCGTCAGGCATCTTTCACTCGCTTCGACGAATGCAGCAAGCAAGACGCCGAAATAATTCTTGAGAATTATACGCAATTCGCGCAGGAAATACCGACGCGTGTCCTCGACCACTTGCGACTTCTCGACGGCGACTTCGGCGGCTTCAATATCGACAGACTCCAGCATAGCCTGCAAACCGCAACACGCGCGCTGCGCGACGGACGCGATGAAGAGTATGTAGTCTGTGCCCTACTCCATGATATCGGCGACACCCTTGGCACCTATGATCACGGCGGACTCGCCGCGGCGATACTCAAGCCCTTCGTTAGCGAAGCCAATCATTGGATGCTACAAAACCACCCCATTTTCCAAGGCTACTATTACTTCGAGTACCTGGGCGGAAACAAAGATGCTCGCGAAAAATTTGCCGACCATCCGCACTATGAACACACCAAAGAGTTTGTCGAACTATACGATATGCCTGCCTTCGACAGCGAATACGACAGCTTGCCGTTAGAGGACTTTGAGCCCCTAGTGAGGCGCGTAATGAGCAAGGCTGTCGAGGTTGCTGCATAGCCGGCACAGCTTCAAACTCACCACAAAAAATAGAAACCGATAACCACTTTGAAACACAATCGAGAAATACATGTCGCAACCCCCGAAGAAACGTCAACAAGAATCCGCAGCTCAAGCCAGCACTGCACATATCAGCCGCTTCCCTATTCCGCCCCTTAACGCGATGGAGCCAGATATCCGCGAGCGTATCGAAGCTGTTCAGGCGAAGTCGGGGTTTATCCCTAATATCTTCCTGGCGCTAGCGCATCGGCCAGACGAGTTTCGCGCCTTCTTTGCGCTGCACGACTCACTGGTAGATAAAGACGATGGACTGAGCAAAGCAGAGCGCGAAATGATTATTGTGGTGACCTCTGCGCTCAATCAATGCCTCTACTGCGTGATCGCGCACGGCGCTATTCTGCGCATTCGCGCCAAAGATTCGCTGCTCGCCGATAAGCTTGCGGTAAATTATCTCAAAGCCGAGCTAGAGCCTCGCCAGCGCGTGATGCTCGACTATGCAAGCAAGGTTTGCATGGCCGCTGACAGCATAGAAGACGAAGACTTTGAGGCGCTTGAAGAAGCGGGTTTCGACCAAGAGGAGATTTGGGACATCGGCGCCATCGCGGCCCTTTTCGCCATGTCTAACCGCCTCGCGAATGTGATGAGCTTGCAGCCGAACGCTGAATTTTACGCATTAGCACGCTAAACCGTCGCTGCGAAAACACACGAGATTTTCGACTTTATGGTTACTGATTTCACTATTACCGCACTCAACGACGCCACTGATTCAGAAAACCGAATGCATAGCGACGAGGTTGCTGCCCGCTATGGCTTTGCGGGCGCACTAGTAAGCGGGGTCAATGTATTTGGCTACATGACACAACCGTTGGTCGCCGAGTTTGGCACTGAATGGTTATCGAACACTGGCTTCGACGTCAGATTTTTGTTGCCCGCTTACGAGCAAGATGCGGTAAGCGTGACCTCTACGCAGGCAGAGGAATCGATGCAAGCTAACAGCCGGCACCGAATCGACACCTGTGCGTCCAATCAACATGACATCACCCTTGCAAAACTCGCCTCGTGGCCTCTGGGGCCGATTGACTCTTCGCGGGCACAAGCAATGCGAGTCCAGGCAAAACAGGAAGCGGCGATTTATGAAGAGGCCGCCAGACCCGAGCTAAGCTGGGATGTTATTCACTTAGAGCGAGCTGCACCAACCTGGCATTGGACCCCATCAAAAGAAGACAACGACCGCCATGTCGAGGCCCAGAGAGATCCGGCCGCGTGCTATCGCGGAACCGACGCGCTAATTCACCCCTATTTTCTTCTCGACACCTGTAACCGGGCATTGATGCGGCTTTACGTGCTACCTGCATGGATTCATGTCGGCACCGTAGGCAGCATGATAAGAGCAATAAAAGTAGGCGAGGCGATCACTGTCGATTGTCGCCCAATCGAGCGGTGGGAACGCAAAGGACACCAGTTCATTCGCCTCTATATCGCCATGTTTTCGCAAGATGACCTCGTCTTCGAAGCAGAACACACCGCCATTTTTAGCATTGCCGCGAAGCAGCTCTCGAAATAGCTCGCGAAGCAGCTCGCGAGTTAGCTAGGGTTATCTCACGTGCGCAGCAAGCGTCTCACTGCAGTCAGCAAAAGGAAGATAGTTATGTCGACTCTGTCTATTCAAGTTGAGGCTAATTGCGCCTTCATCGCGAAGTCGCGCTTACCCAAAGCGGGCCATCTTTTTATTGTGGCACTCTTGGCCTTTATCAGCGCCACAGCGCAAAGCGCAGACCTCATAGCCGAGCGCATTCTACCTCTGCGCGAACGCGCGGCACTACAAGACGAGATTCTTGCCGATCGACTCGACAATTTGGTGCCGCAACTGATGCGCCGTGAAGGTATTGAAGCGTGGGTGCTCATCGCCCGCGAATACAATGAAGACCCGATTGTTAAAACCATGCTTCCCGCCACTTGGCTAAATGCGCGCCGTCGCACCGTGCTGCTGTTTATCGACCGTGGCGAGGCGCTCGGTGTCGAGCGGATGGCTGTTGCGCGCTATGCAGTCGGCGACCTTTTTCCTGGCGTGTGGAACCCAGAAGAACAACCTGATCAATACGCGCGCATTGCCGAAATCTTAAGCGCAGCGAATCCCAAGAATATCGCGCTGAATTTCTCTAACGACTATGCGCTTGCCGACGGCCTCACCTATTCCGAGCAACGCGATTTTAGCGCGGCGTTGCCGGTTGAATTGCGCAGCAGACTCGTGTCATCGGAACCAGTTGCGGTGGGCTGGTTAGAGACACGCACCGACAAAGAGATGACGGCGTATGCCGATGTCATGGCTATAGCCCATGACATTATCGCCGAGGGTTTTTCGCGAGAAGCGATTACTCCGGGAATCACGACAACAGAAGATTTAGAGTGGTGGTATAGGCAACGGGTTAATGACTTGGGACTGACTACGTGGTTTCACAACAGCATCGAAATCGAGCGACCTAAAAAGGTAAGCGCGGCACTCATGGCGCAGGGTGCGGCGTTAGACATTATCTATCCGGGCGATCATGTGCATATCGACTTCGGTATTACATATCTGAACTTACAAACAGACACGCAGCAGAACGCGTATATTCTCAAAGCAGGTGAAACCGAGGCGCCGAAATACCTTCAGAGGGCGCTTAGCGAAGGCAACACACTCCAAGATATCCTCACCGCCAATTTCAGGGTGGGCCGCACTGGCAACGACATACTTGCGCGCAGCAGAGCACAGGCAATTGACCGTGGATTAACGCCGATAATTTACACTCACCCCATTGGACTTCATGGCCACGCCGCCGGCACGACTATTGGTATGTGGGACAAACAGGACGGCGTTCCGGGCAGCGGCGACTATGCGATGCAGCCAAATACCGCTTACTCCATCGAACTTACCGCAGAGGTAAGTTTACCCGAATGGGGGGACGACCCTCTAAAAATGAAACTCGAGCAGAATGGCTTCTTCGACGGCGAGACGTTCCGCTATATTCAACCTCGCCAAACCCAATATCATCTCGTTAGCAGTGATTGATCGAGGTTAACGCCCTATACGAGCCGGCTCGCGTAGGGTAGATTACAGGGTTTAAAACACTTAAGCTTCCTGGCTTCGAGCAAAAAGTTAACACATGAAAATAAGCGTGCCTGAAGAAACTGCGCTCGGTCAAAACGCGCACAGCGACGGATCACTCGACGGTGGAGTGCGCGGCGGTGCAGTGCTCGGCGATAAAGTGCTCGGCTATAAATGGCTCGGCGATAAAGAAGCACTCGCGCTTGCCAGTCGCACAGACACCGCACGACTCGCCCAAGAAGCGGCGCATTGTCGAGATTTAGGCTTTGGCAATGTCGTCACTTACTCACGCAAGGTGTTCATCCCCCTCACCCAACTCTGCCGCGATGTCTGCCACTACTGCACTTTCGCGCAAACGCCAAAACATATTCCTCAGGCGTATATGCCGATCGACGAAGTCATAGCGACCTGCAAAGCTGGTGCCGCATTGGGCTGTCAAGAAGCGCTTTTCACGCTCGGTGAAAAACCAGAATTGCGCTATCGCGCCGCGCGCGAAAGCCTTGCCGCATTAGGTTTCAAGACGACCATAGACTACGTGATCGAAGTCGCGCGGCGAGTGCTTGTCGAGACTGGGCTGCTACCACATATTAACGCCGGCAATCTTACCCGCGACGAAATGCTCGCCTTGCGTGACGTGAGCGCGTCGATGGGCATCATGCTTGAATCAGCCTCTACACGACTCTGTGAAAAGGGTATGCCGCATTATGGCTCGCCGGACAAAGATCCTATCACTCGCCTCGCGACGCTTGATCTCGCCGGCGAACTGCGCGTGCCTTTTACGTCTGGCATTTTGATAGGCATTGGTGAAACGCGATTAGAGCGCATCGAGTCGCTGCTCGCTCTCAGAACATCGCATCGTCGCTACGGACATCTGCAAGAAGTCATTGTGCAGAATTTTCGTGCAAAGCCACACACTAAGATGGCACTTGCGCCAGAGCCTGATCTAGAAGAACTGGTGTGGACTATCGCCGTCGCACGCTTGATTTTTGGTGCCGAGATGTCTATTCAAGCACCGCCCAATTTGAGCCCCGGCGTATTAGAGCAACTGGTTGCAGCCGGCATTAACGATTGGGGCGGCGTGTCGCCGCTAACCCCCGATCACGTCAATCCTGAGGCGCCTTGGCCGCATCTCGCCCAACTAGCACGCGATACGGGCAGCGCGGGTAAATATCTCGACCAGCGCTTAACACTCTATCCACGCTACCTTGCAGAAGCAGATACATGGCTTTCACCAAAAGTGCAGCCCGCTGCGCGCAAACAAAGTGATGGCGAAGGGTATGCCAAACGTGATGAGTGGATCGCAGGAATTAGCGAGCATGCGCCTTCCACCGAATTGAGCTTGCCGTTCGCACAAGCAAAACCCGCTGTCGCGGCTCTAATCGAGCGCTGCCTAGCAGGTGAGCCCTTGGCAGAGACTGAGATCGCTACTCTACTGCGTAGCCGCGGCGCCGACTTTGGCGCCGTTATTGAGGCCGCAGACACGCTGCGCAAAAAGGTGTCTGGCGACACAGTGAGCTATGTGGTTAACCGCAATATCAATTACACCAACGTCTGCTATTTCAAATGTCAGTTCTGTGCCTTTTCTAAAGGCAGTGGCAGCGAGAATCTGCGCGGTAAGCCTTATGACATAAGTGCCGAAGAAATAACTCGGCGCTGCGTCGAAGCATGGGAGCGCGGCGCTACCGAGGTCTGTATGCAGGGTGGAATCCATCCCGACTACACAGGACAGACTTATCTCGACATAATCGCAACAGTGAGAAAAGCAACACCGGCTATGCACATTCACGCTTTTTCACCGCTCGAGGTGTGGCAAGGCGCCGAAACGCTAAACCTGCCGTTGACAGAATTTTTAGCGCGCTTAAAAAGTGCGGGGCTCGACACTTTGCCTGGTACTGCAGCTGAAATACTTCACGACGATGTGCGGGCGCACCTGTGCCCCGACAAACTCAATTCGGCGCAATGGTTAGAAGTGATGGAAAGCGCCCATGCAATAGGCTTCAGGACTACGGCAACGATAATGTTCGGCCATATCGAGAGCCCCGAGCACAGCGCTCGACATCTACATTCGATCGCCGAATTGCAGCGTAAGACAGGCGGTTTCACCGAATTCGTGCCCTTGCCCTTTGTGGCGCACGAGGCACCAATGTACAAAAAAGGAAAAGCACGCCGCGGCCCAAGTTACCGCGAGGCTCTCTTGATGCACGCAGTGCCGCGCTTAGTCTTTAACGGCCTCATCGACAACATACAAGCCTCATGGGTTAAGATGGGTCGCGAAGGCGTAGCAGCCTGCCTTAATGCTGGGGCCAACGATGTCGGTGGCTCGCTGATGAATGAAAGCATTACCCGCGCCGCAGGAGCCGAGCACGGCGAAGAATGGTCGCCCGCTGAAATAGAGACGACAATTCGGGGCCTGGGTCGTGAGCCTAGAATGCGTTCGACGCTCTATACCGATGCGCCCGCAGAGCGACGCGACAGGGCGCAGCTTGCTGCAGGCCTTGCCCCGATTCATTTAGACCCTGCGGCGAGAACGCAGCGAACTAAGCTTGGTCAGCAATCCTCAGCAGACACTTAATGCTGATGGAGACACCGCCTAGCCAAGGCACACACTCAGAACACACATTAGGAACACACTATGAAAATTGCCATTACTGGCGCTAACAGCAGCGTCGGCATGAATCTTCTCGCGCAAGTTGACCAGCAACCCGACCTACAATTTATTGCCGGCGTCCGCTCAGAAAGCGCGCGCAATGCGCTGCCGAGTTCCGCTCAAATTTCCTCCTGCTGTATTCGCTACGACGATGCCGCAGTCCTTGCCCAAGCTCTGGCAGGCGCCGACTGTGTCGTCCACCTTGCCGGTATCTTAATCGAGGGAAAACACAGCAAATACCGAGAGGCAAATGTCGACGCAACCCGCACGGTTGTCGACGCTGCCAAGCAGATTGGCGCGAAGCATGTTGTGTTTATCTCGGTTGTCGGTGCCGACCCTGCGTCGAGTAATGCCTACTTTCGATCGAAAGGCGAAGCTGAAGCGCTCGTCGCTGCCTCAGGTTTAAGCGCCACCATCATCCGCACGCCCATATTACTCGGCCCGGGCACCGCTGGTGCAAGCGCTCTCGCCAGCGCGGCCCGCAACCCAAAAGCAAAAGCGCTTGGTGGCGGCCATTACAAAATGCGCCCTCTCGATATTGACGACCTCAACGCAGCGATTTTCAATGCCTGTAAAGAACAGGCAGCGGGCTGTGCGAGCTATGAACTGGTTGGTCCAGAGGCGATTGCTTACTGCGATCTCATCAAAAAGACTGCCCGCAAGATTAATCCCGACTCGACCCTCGAGGTAGGGTCAATACCGATCGGCTTCACAAAGCTGATGGCGGGAATTACGAGCACTCTCAGAGGCGGCGGCTTTACCCCAACGGTTATCGACGTCATTACCCAAGACGAAGAAGTAAGTAACAATGGCTTTGCAGAATTGGG
>Ga0228664_1001310_pt1 | contig 12811 bp, 8 predicted proteins | sample 78DmetaG_FD_183029 | JGI IMG/M metagenome (GOLD analysis project Ga0228664, IMG submission 183029) | Seawater microbial communities from Monterey Bay, California, United States - 78D | ecosystem: Environmental > Aquatic > Marine > Coastal | place: USA: California | collected 2016-09-26 | reverse complement strand
AATTTATGGATACTTGCAACTTGTATAGAACATGTATTAAAGCTATTTATAATACATCCATCTGCATCAAAATAACCCTCTAACCATTCAAGTTTATCTTTAATTGAATATTCATTCATTGGAACAAAATATTTTTCTTCTAAATCAACAGGTAAGCTAACATTTAATTTATTATTATTAATTTTACCAACACTTCTATAATCTAAATATTGTAATAATTTAATTTTATTATGATATAATGTAACTTTTGGTTTTTTACTATACGATATTCCTTGACAAAATTCACTTGTTTCATTATTTTGTTGATAATCGATATGTCTTTTACAATATGATTTATTCGGTAATGATTTAAAATTACATTTTTTTTCTTGTGTATTTTTAAAATTATTTGAATATGTACCATCTCCACTAAAAAATCCGTTTGTATATGGATATTTCAATTTTTTAGATTGTTGATGTCGAATTATAGGATAATTACATTTTACTAATTTCATATTTTTTTTTAAATCTTGTGCATCAACAATAGAAACACTTTTACTTTCCAAGATATCTTTTTTATTTTTATTATTTGGATATTTTGTTTGAATATAAAATTTATGATATTTTGTACAAGTTAATTCTGATCCATCCGATAAATGAACAGTAATTAATTCTTGATTTATACCAGTTTGTTTTACAATCACTTCACTAAATTCTTTTCCATTCCAAACAGAAACCTTTTTATCTTTTAATTTTTGAATCTCAATGTGACCACCGTCTGTTAATATAAGGGTTTCCGGTGCTACACATAAATTGCTCGACTTAATAGTTCCTAAATTTTTTTGATTACTTTTTTTATTTGCGGCATTTTTATAAAGTAAATATGGTGTCCCCGTTTCAATCTGTGATGTAATAACCGATTTCCAAATTTCTCTTGCTTTTACTTTTTTACGATATTTTCCCTTTGATTCATATTCTTCATATAATTTATCAAATTCCGCACCATATTTATCGGTAAGTCCTTTACATTCATCCGGACAAAATAAACACCAGTCGGCATTTTTTTCCACTTTTTTCATAAAAAGATCCGGTATCCAAAGGGCATAGAATAAATCTCTTGCTCTGGCATTTTCGTCACCATGATTTTTTCTCAATTCTAAAAATTCAAATATATCCGCATGCCACGGTTCCAAATATATTGCAAAACTTCCATTTCTTTTTCCACTTTGATTCACATATCTAGCAGTTTCATTAAATACACGTAACATAGGAACAATTCCACTTGTAATTCCATTTGTACTTCGGATAATCGAATTTTTAGCACGAATATTTGAAATGTGAATACCAATACCTCCTGCCCATTTTGATATCATCGAACAATCTTTAAGACATTTATAAATACCATCAATCGAATCATCTATACCAAGTAAAAAGCAAGAAAGTAATTGGGGTCGTGGAGTACCAGAATGAAATAATGTTGGTGTAGCATGTGTAAAATACTTGTTTGACATTAAATTATATGTTTCAATTGCTTTTTTTAAATCCGTTTTATGAAGACCAATCGCCACTCTCATTATGAGATGTTGAATTCTTTCAACTATTTTTTTATTAACTTTTAATAGGTATGCTCTTTCTAAAGTCTTAAATGCAAAGAAATCAAAATTAAAATCTCTTGAATAATCAATTACACTATTTAACTTTGATTTATTTTTCATAACAATATCGAAAACATCTTTAGCAATTAATGGCGAATGAGTACCAAAAATATTTTTGTTATGATATAAAATATAAATTGTTTCTGAAAAAGAAGGGGATGTATTTTTATGATTATTTGAAATAATTATTCTAGAAGCAAGTTCTCCATATTTGGGATTTTCAGTAATCGCAGAAGCACAAGTTCTTGCTGCGAGTTCATCTAATTCAATAGTAGAAACACCATTATAAATACGATTTACAACTGCTTGAGCAATATTAATAATGTCAATATCCAAAATAGGGTTTTCTTGACATAATTTTTCTAATCTTTTAATAACTTTATCAAAAGAAACATTTTCCATGGAACCATTTCGTTTTTGTACTTTCATTTTTTTTTTTGAGATGTTTTTGAATAAAATAGTATAATAAAATAAATTTAACAATAAATTTTTAAATTCTTATAATTATTATATTCAAATTTCAAATTTAATAAATAAAACAAATAATATAACTAATTAATAGTCTTTTTCTCTTAATTTAACACAAATCGCAAATGATTTTTCAATTAATTTTAAAATATCAATTGGTTTAAAATTTTGGAAATCACTCTTATATTCTAAACTTATTAATTTATCAAGATCAATTAAAATTGTTGTTTTCAAATTATCTTTTAATTCTGGGAAATCTTGTAAGCTGTCTTCTAAAAATTGTATTAATGTTAATAAAAATTCTATTCTACCGTAATCCATCTTACATTTAAATTGCAATCGTTTATTTTCTACTTTTAAAGCACTTCTTTTTTGTTTTTTTTTATCTGATAGATTTTTTATATTATTATAATATTCAATAGCTTTATTATTATCTTTATGTTCGTTATATCTTCTTCGTAACGCTCCTACTTGTCCATCTCTTGGGGGACCAAATAATAAATTTTTAGATTTAAATATATTTATATTTTTATTCCCCCATTTTAAATTGTAAATAACTGTATTTATTTTTTTAATAAAATCTATTTTATCATTTGAATAAAAGTAACTAAATTGTGTTATATTTTCCATTATATGGTCATTTAATTTATTATTTTTATATTTGACTACTATTTCCAAATTAAGTCTGCAATCAGAAAGATCATAATCTTGTTTACAGAAAAAAAAATCTGTTAATTGAAATATTATATCCTCATCTTTTAAAAATTTTTGAAAATCCAATGCATCTTTTGGATTAACAATTTCTATACCTTCTTCATCTTTTAATTTTGTAACTATTTTAGTTAATTTATCTTTATTTTCTTTACAATATTCTTTTATTACACTAATCATTTTAGTATGTAAATCTTTAAAAATTGATAAATTTTGGACGTCATTCATAGGAAAATGAGTATAAAAATCATTAAATAATCTTTTTTTATCCTCGTCGTATAAATTTTTAAATAATCCTTTTTTAATTATAGAAAAATCTTCATCTAAAGAAGTTGTGTTAATATTTGACGATATAAATGTATCATATTCTTTTTTTGGTAGATTTTGTAAAGCATCTGCAGAATAATCATCATCTAATTCTTCAATCATTTCATTTAATAATATTTCATCTTGTGAAAAATCTTTATTCAGTACACTATGTTCAATACCATTTTTATCTGTAAAAATTAATTCTAATCCATTTAATTCAAAATCATAATCTGTACTTAAAGGCGAATAATCAGTAAAATTAAAATCTAAATCTTTTTTAAATGTTTTTTTAACAAAATCTTTGATGTAATCGTTTAAAACCATATAACTTCTACCTCCAAATAAGTAATAATTAATTGATTGAATTTCTTTTGTTTCAAAATTTTCAACTTGTGTTATATTATTTTTTTTTAATCGAAATTTAAATTTTTTTTTAGTGTTATTAAAAATAATAGATTCTATTGTTCCGGAATTATTTTCAATTTGAAAATAATCTAAATTTCCGGTATACTCATAATTCATTAACATTTCTCTCAATTTCATATGAATTTCTAGAATAACATCTCCAAAATTTTCTTTTTCCATAACTTTACTAAATATATCTCGAACTTCATATAAACTTAATTTATTTGTCATTTTATTTATATATTATATTTTTTTATTTACTAAATTATTTTTAATATATCCATATTCTTTTCCTACCTTTCCAGATTTTTTTTTTCGATAAATATTATTAGACGTTTTATCCAAGTAAAATTGTTTTTTTTTATAATTAATTATTGTGTATGAGATATTATTATTTTCAAATTCTTCATTTGTTTCTTCATAATTTTTTTCGACATGTTTTTCAACAACTTCTTTTACAGATTCTTCAACAACTTCTTTTACAGGTTCTTCTTTTTCTTCTTCTGATTCAGATTCTGTTTTAACCGGTTCCTTTACCGGTGGTTCTTCAACAACTTCTTTTACAGGTTCTTCTTTTTCTTCTTCTGATTCCGATTCTGTTTTAACAGGTTCTTTTACTGGTTCTTTCTTCTCTTCTGGAATTGGATCTTTTACTGGTACTTTTACTGGTTCCGGTTCAATATCTAGAATAAGATATTTAAGTTGTTCAACTTGTTGTAAGATATTTGCTTTACTGATTCTTTTTTGAGAAATAGTATCAAAAATAGTTTTAATTTCTTGTGTATCATAAAATCCTTTTTTTAGTTGTTTTATTTTTTTTTCTAAATTTTGTATTCTTTTTTGTAAAGATCGATTTCTTAATTTAAAAACATTTGTATCTTTTTTTTGTTGTTCCAATTGTTTATTTAATTGTTTTACAAAACTAACTTTGTGATAATTTGAAATTTCATTTTGTTTATCTGTTAAATCATTCTGTAAATTTTTCATTTCGTTTTGTTGTTGTTGCATTTCATTAATAAAATCAGTTGTTTTAAAAACAAATTCACTTAACTGAGATTGTAATGATTGTTTGAAATCTTTAATGTAAGATGTAAATTCCATTTAATTTAAATTATATGATTTTATTATTTAACACCTAAATTATGTTTAAATATTTAAAATTTTGAAAATTATTCTGTATAAAGTAGGTAATTATAAAAAATGGAATTTATAAAAGATAAATTAAAAAAAATAGTTCATAAAAATTATAAATATATTGAATTGATATTAGGAAAACCTATATCTAAAAATATATTTGATTCAAGAATATCGAAACACCAATTTATAAAATTATTAAATTATTTTAAAGATAAATTAAAAAATTACGAGGCAAAAACAATTATAAGTAAGAATTATGAAATATTAAATAAACGACTGAATATAAATGATAAGTTTCAACAAAGGTGTTTTGAACAAACATTATTTGATTCACAATTATTAGAATTTGAAACAACACATTTTATGATTACTTTTGGTGAAAAAAAAATGATTTCAATTGAAAATTTCGACATTTCACAAAAATATTATAATGAAGTTTTAAAAAAAATTATTTCATTTAATATTAAAAATCAATTTTATCTCAATTTTATAACAAATCAAAATGAACAAACAAAAACAACAACTTATTGTATTCAAATTTATATTACTAAAAAAAATGGAAAACAAACAGATATAATTAGTTCATTACAAGTATTTATTTCTATAATTAATAAAATATTGAATTTAGAATAAAATTTGAAATTTATATTTATAAAATAATCTTTTTTTTTAAAGTAAAAATATGGATCAATTTTGTCATTTAATTCGAATGGAATGTGAAATGAATGAAAAAAAACAAGTATATGAACAAGAATTATTTGCCTGTAAAGAAGATTATGATGATTTACAAGATTTATTTTATGAAGAACAATATCAAAAATGTATTTCTAGAAAACGGAATCAAGAATTACAATATAATTTGAAACAATTCAAAAAACGATATCATAAATTATTATTTAATAAAACAAAAATTAATCAAGAATCAAATAATAAATGTTTGATTTGTTATGAATCAATTGGACAGTATCCATTCATATGTGAAAATAATAAATGTAATAAAAAATTTCATATGTCTTGTATTTTACAATTAGAATCTTCTAAATTAAACACTTGTCCATATTGTAAAACAAACTATAAGTCATATAATTTTGTTATACCGGAATGTATAGATTTATATCAACATATAATTAATTATTATGGAGATAAAGAAATAGAAAATAAACCAATATTACATTGGTGTTCTTGGTTTTATAATAATCATTTGGATAGTCATGTTTTCACAATACAATCATGGTATCGTAAAAATAAAAAGAAAAAAGTTGAGAAAGATATTGAGAAAAGATATCGATATTATTTAGATAATTCATCTGGAGTCAATCGAAATTTCAGTGTAGATGTTTAAAAACAAAATTGTCAAGAAAAACTGTTTGATCTTTAGGATTATTATTTTTTTTTTTATCATATTTTAAAACTTTATAATAATCGTGTAGTAAAAAAATACCACATAAGAAGGTTATTATATAATTACAATATATTAATGTTTTAGGTAGTTTTATATTAAATAATTTTAAATAAGTTATAACGGTATGATATAAATATATACAACATCCTATCAATAGAAATTTATTTTTTTTGAATAATGTATGGTTTGTCATTTTCAATTTAGCAGGTAATTGTAAATTTAAGAAATAACATTGTTTTAAAACAAATACAGAAAACACTTCTAAACAAAAACAAACTAAACTAATAGATAAAAGAGTTGGATGATTACAAATAAAACCCGCTGTATTAACTAAAAAACAATAAATAAGATGTATCAATAAAATAATTTTTTTATTATGATGATAGATTAAAATTATGGTAGCATATAATGTACTGTATAAAATCTCGGGTATACTATATTTATCTTTAAAAATATTAATAGAATTACAAATCAAAGCAATTATATAAGTTAAAATTACTTGTAATTTCATTTTATAAGAAATAAATATATTTTTTTAAACAATATTGTTCAAAACATTTGGTAATAATAACATTAATTTATCGGGTTGATTTGTAATAGCATAATAGTAATCTTGTATAAAATATTTAATCATTATTATACTTAGAAGTCGGTTAATATTTAGTAAATAAGATGGTAACTGGTAACCTAAAATTTTATAAATAGATATAAGACTATTATAATAGAATATATTTTTACCAAATCGTGTAACATAATTATTTTGAAAAAACGGTAGTGATTTTCTTTGTAATTTTTTAGGTAATTGTAAATCATAAAAGTAACATGAGTCATTTATATGTGTCGAAAAATGCCATAAAATAGAAGCAATTAAACCACTAAATATAAGTAATTTATTATGACAACATGACGAATTTGTAATTATAAAAATGTAAAGCATATGTATTAATAGAGTTGTGTATTTATTTGGTATGAAAACAAATAATAATGAAATAAAACAAAGGTAATAGACCCAATCTATAATAATGTACGTTTTTGTATCAAATGAAGCACAAACAAGTAAAATATATGTTAATAAAACTTGTAATTTCATTAAAATATTTATTTAATTATTTAATAAGCAATATTTTTTTATAAAAAAATATTAATGTATAATATATTAGATTATTATGCCATATGCATTAATTGAAGATGCTTGGGATCAAAGTAATTTTATTAAAAAACAGTATTCTGAACTCAAAGAACATAAAAAAAAATTGATTCATAATAGTGTTCATCAAAATGTAATTGTTCCCGAAAATGCTTATGATTATCAAGATTTATATAATAATGTTTGTTATCCATTTGTTGATCATTCGAATGACATCTTATCTGTATATCCGGTACATGAAAAATGTGAAGAACCTGTCATCGAAAAATGTGTAGATGAACCATATGTTGCAACACCTCAACAACAAATACAATCACTCCCACAACAAATACAACCTCCACAAAAAATACAACAACCAAAAGTAAGTAATCAAGAATCTGAATATAAGATGAATCTTAATAAATATTTAAATGAGTTGATAATTGAAAATAATAATTTAAGACAATTAATAAATCAAATGCATATGAATTCAGATTCTTCTTCAGATGCCAATCATATTGATTTAATAATTTATATTATTTCAGGTATTTTTATAATATTTATGTTAGATAGTTTTGTAAATTTAATCAAAAAAAAATAATTTTTTTATTTTTTATATTAGTAATTATTAATTAAAAAATGAATTGTATAGAAAATTCAATTGTGATTAATAATATACCCTTACGTTTTATAACAAATAAATATAAAAACGCTTATATCAGTGTGTATGTATATAGATTTTTTGCAGAATTATCGTTATTAGATTTTTCTTCATTATTTAATTTGAATCAAGAAACAATAGAACTTTTTAAAAAAGCTATAGTAAATCGACTGAGATATCTAAAACATTTTTATGATAAATTAATACCTGAATGGGATTTTAGAGATACTAATTATAATAAAAGAATTTTAGAATCACAAACATCTGAAAATGTTATTTTAGTTGTTGAAGTTTATTCAGAATATAAAACATTAAAAGAAGCATATGATTTTTTATATCCAAATGACCCTTGGAGGGAAATCGGAACAGTGGGACACGATAAATTTAAATTTGATTGTAATGATGAAAAATCATTTACTATTTTTAAACAAAGTATAGAAAGTACAACTATATCCATAATAAATACATATGATTCAAAAGCAAGTATTTTAGTAACATTTGATTGGTTAAAATCTTTTAAAAATAATTTTCAAAAATCAGTTATTTTATTTTTATTATCGGATTTAATAGATACACACACAGTTCTTTACAGTCAAACCAATAATTTATTAGACATTTCATCCGTTCAAAATCGATTGAATTTAGATTATTATGTTTTACCCAATCGAAAAGAGTTCTTACCGTTTATCGATTACTTCTCTGAACGTAATGAAGCTTTTATAAAACCATACAACCGTATATTTATTAATCGAAAACCTGAAACTTTTACATTATTTAAACAACAAAAATTTGTAACAAATTATATAAATGACAATACACCATATAGAGGCTTGCTCTTATATCATGGATTAGGTTCTGGTAAATCAGGAGCAAGTATTGCTACGGCGGATGGTTTTCGTGAAAAAGAAATAGTTGTTATGACACCGAGTAGTTTAAGGTCTAATTATATTAGTGAAATAAAATCATTTGGTAAAATTTCATATCGATATCAGCAAAATTGGTGTTTTACGAAAATTAATTTGAAAAAATTAAATGAAGAATTATTAAAAGAAAAAGGGATTCCAGTTGAGTTAGTTAAAAATTATAAAGATAAGAAAAATACGATTGTATTTACAAAAAAAAAAGTCACGGGAATCTGGACTATTAATTTGAAAAGTGAAAAACCCAACTTTCATGAATTTACGAAACAAGAACAAAAAGAAATAAAACAAACGATCGATTTATTAATTAATTATAAATATAAATTTATTAACTATAATGGTGGTAGAGCTGTTTTTAAAAATATTTATACACAATTATTGACACCCGAAGAATTAAAGACCGTTGATGAATTAATTACGACAGAAGATCGGAAAGAAGTTAAGAAAGGTGATAATATATATAATTTTTTTAAACAAAAAATAATGAATCATATATTTTCGGATTCTAGTAAAATAAACAATCCATTTGACAATAAAGTGTTAGTAATTGATGAAGTACATAATTTGATATCTATGATGACAAAATCGAATAAATTGAATGCCCCATATTTATATGAGTTGATAATGCGAGCTAAAAATTTGTCTTTAATTTGTTTATCGGGAACCCCATTTATAAATTCACCATTTGAATTAGCAATCTTATTTAATTTACTTCAAGGAAACCATATATCTTATAATTTTACAGTATCTACTGTTGAAAAAGAATCTGTACAATCGGTTGAAGAAAAATTAAATAAAATAATTTATTTAGATCGTGTTTCAGTATCACAGGGAAGAAAACAAAATGAATATTTAGTAGAGGTTACTAAATTACCTGATTATTTTATAAGAAAGTTTCCAGAAAATGATAATAATTTGAAATGGAAAGGTAAAATTATGAAAAGTTTAACTATTAATCCATTACAAAATAAAAATGAATTTGAAAATTATTTACAATTAGAACTGAAAACATTTAACTTAAATGTCATAAATGAATTTGAATTAAGTAATTTTACAAGTTTTATGCCTGATATTTTACTACCCAATATGGTTAATCGTCAAAAAGAATATCCTTTTTCTAGAATTGATTCTACACAATTAGATATTGCTAGAGAACAATTTTTTGATATGTATGTTAAAAATAATGAATTAAAAGAAAAAATTTCATTTTATGTGAGAACCATGGGATTAATTTCTTTTTATAGTGAAACCTCTGAAACGGTAACAAAACAATTTGAATATCAAACTAAAAATGAAGTACAGACAGTATCAAAATTTCCATCTGTAACGTATCATGAATCGGATAAACAACCCTTGACGATATATCAATTATTAAATTATGTTAAGAAACGTGAAAAAGAACTTGCAGAAGATGAAAATGCTAGAAAAAAAATGGCACAAAATAGATTTAACGATGAAATACAAAAATCGTTTCGTAGTAATACGCGTCAGATATGTAATTTTGGATTTCCACCAAATGTAACACGATTTAATAAAAATGAATTAAATGAAAAACAATTACCTAAATTAAGTAAGGATAATTTGACACCTCGAAACTTATTATCAAATCCAAATGATAAAACAATTATTTCTTTAGATGAATTGAGTTTAAAATATAGTTTATGTGTAAATCGGATTTTAGAAGGGACTGGTTTAGTTTTATGTTACAGTCAATATAGAACTGTAGAAGGATTGGAAATATTGGGTCGAATTTTAAAAACAATTGGATTTCAAGAATATTCTGAATCGGTATCGATTCGAGAAGGGGATCAATGTAGAATTCAATTAGGAAGAAATATTACGATGACATCAAAATGTACAAAAATAGTAAAACAAAAAAATAAAAAGTTTTATCAATTTGAAAATATAAAAGATGATTTTAAAAAAGTTTCTTTTCAAATTGCAAAAGATTGGTTTTCCGAAGAAGATTTACTTAAAGTTCAAAATCAACAAATTACTTTAAACAAATTTATTACGAAAATGAAACCTCATTTCGATGAAGAAATTATTGAAATATTAGAAAACGAAAAAATCGATACACATTTATTTAATAATCGTATTGTATCACCATGTTGTTTTAGTTTTTTTAATAATAAAAGTGACAAATTACTATCGAAATTTACAGAAACAGTAAATCGATATGGATCTAAAATACAAGTGTTATTTATAACTCAATCTGGAGCAGAAGGTTTGAATTTGAAAAATATTAGAGATGTACATATTATAGAACCATATTGGAATAGAGTACGTATAGAACAAGTTATTGGTAGAGCAAGACGTGTAAATTCACATTTAGATTTACCACCAGAACAACATAATGTAACGGTGTATGAATATTTATCAACATTTCCTTTGGAAATTACAAAAGATAAATTGATTGATAATAACAATAGTGAATCTGTTTTGGAATTTATTAATTCGGATTCAAATTATAGTGAAAGCCAGTATTTAACAAAATATTCAAATATATCGGATTTTTTATTACGATTAACAAAGGTAGTTAAAAAGGATAATAATAAAACAACAGAAGAAGCATTATTTCAAATTAGTGTTGAAAAGAAAAATTTATCAAATTCTTTTTTGGGGTTAGTTAAAAATATAGCGATTGATTGTAAAGTTAATTTAAAAGATAATGTTCGTGCTGAACAATTACAAAAAGATTATAAAGAAATTACATGTTTTGATTCTAAAGAAGCACAACAAAAACATAGAGCAATTTTATCTAGAGATGAATATAATTATAATAAAGGAGTACCCGAAGATGAATTGTCGGAAGCAATCGTACGATCTATGAATGTTTATTTGGTTGATACTGTTGATTTCTTTTCTTTACCTGTAAAATATCTGGCATTACAGAATCGAATAAAAAATTATTATCATAAAGATTTTGAGTTTTGGAGTAAAAAACCGTATTTTGGTAAGAATTTAATGATGATAAAAGCAAATAATCAAATTGTGTCTTTTTATCAATACATGGGATTAGATCCTTTGTATCAGTCATTTACAAATCCTTTATTACGAAAAACTGATAAAATTACAAGTTCGGTTGTATTGGGTTCGTATGAAGAAAAAACAAAACAAGAAATATTTAATGGGAAAAATATCAAATTAAATTTAGGAGATAAGATTAATCAACAAAAAGCATATTCTATTTATTTGTTTAAATTACAACAAATGATTAATCAAATTATAACTGAAAAACAATTAGAATTTACAAAAGAAAATGTGTTAAATTCAACAAAATTTAATGAAATGTTGTCAGTTATGAGAAAAGAATTAAAAAGTAAATTTGTAATTCAATTCAAATTAAATAATCAGCTTATTAAACGTTCGTTTAGTGACTTTAGTTCTCCATCATTTATTGAATCACTTACGAAAGAAATTATACAAAATAAATTAACATTAGAAAGTTATCTACTATTTTTATATAATCAAGAACAAAATAAATAATTGCATAGTAGTTGGGAAAAAGTTGAGTAATTTTTGAAAAAAGTTGAGTAATTATTATAAAAAGTTGAGTAAAAAAGAGCAATAATCGATCATGACAAAAAAAAATTTCAAATTATTTTTATAAATTATTTTTATAAATTATTTTTATAAATTATTTTTATAAATTATTTTTATAATAATCTTAAGAATTTGAAATAATAATCTGTTTTTTATAAAATTCAAATTATATTTTTATAAGATTCAAATTATTTATTTATTTTTCAAAAAGTATTTTATAAATATTTCTTAAAATATTATTATACAATTTGAATTAATTGTTTTATAAAATTCAAATTATATTTTTAGAAGAGTCAAATTATTTTTATAAGATATTCAAATTATTTTTATAAGATATTCAAATTATTTTTATTTAATTTCTTAAAATAATATTATACAATCTGAAATAATATTTTTATAATATTCAGATTATATTTTTATAATATTCAGATTATATTTTTATAATATTCAGATTATATTTTTATAAGATTCAAATTATTTATTTATTTTTCA
>Ga0228664_1001297_pt1 | contig 12880 bp, 10 predicted proteins | sample 78DmetaG_FD_183029 | JGI IMG/M metagenome (GOLD analysis project Ga0228664, IMG submission 183029) | Seawater microbial communities from Monterey Bay, California, United States - 78D | ecosystem: Environmental > Aquatic > Marine > Coastal | place: USA: California | collected 2016-09-26 | reverse complement strand
AATGCGCTGTCGAGCGCCTTTTGTTTATCGCCTGAACGTTTATCTGCCATGTCGAGAAGGTTGCCTGTTGCCATGAGTTAGCCCCTTATTCCATAGCCCCATGCGGCCAGCAATGAAGCATTTGTTCCGGTATTGTTCAATACATGAGATCAAAACAAGAACAATTCAAGATAAATCTGTATTATTCACTTTTGCGTATGCACGGTTAATGAATGGTTACTGTCGATGCGCATCACGAAAAAATACCGCAAATAACGCACAAACTGCTGTTAAGGTTTATTAATTGCGCGGATATCCGGGTTCTAATCCCTTAGGGAACAATCAAAACGCGCCTCAGTGCAGTTGTTTTTGAACCGTTTGCGTCAGCTCCGCGAGCGAGAACGGTTTTGGCAAAAATACCGAATTTGGAACGCCCGCGCGGTCATCATCAAACGTTTCCTGCGCGTAGCCCGACACAAAGACCGTCTTGACCGCAGGCCGGTCCTTAAGCGCCAGTTTGACCCACGATGGGCCATCCATTCCCGGCATCATCACATCGGTAACGAACAAATCGACGTTCAAATCTTTGTCCGATAGCTGCTCAAGTGCATCCTCTGCGCTGGCGGCTTCTAGGACGGTGTAGCCGCGCAAACGCAAAGCACGCGAAGCAAATGCCCGAACCGGGGCTTCATCCTCAACCAACAGCACAACTTGCTCTTGATGTCGGGGCACACTGGAAAGTTTTTCCGCTTTCATTGGCGCGTGCTCTTCCTGCGTGATCCCTTCTGCTGATTTTGCCGAAAGCGGTATCAGCATGCGAGGATCAGCAGCCACCTGCGACGTATTCGACGACCGTGGTGGAAGCGCCGTGGCCGACGCCTCATCATCATCATCGTCTCCATCATCCGCAGGGAAATACAGTGAGAATGTCGCGCCTTCCCCCACGATGCTGTCAGCAAAGATAAACCCGCCCGTTTGCTTCACAATCCCGTAGACCATCGAAAGGCCGAGCCCCGTGCCCTCACCGGTACGTTTCGTCGTAAAAAACGGTTCAAAAATACGGTTCAATTGGTCCTTGGGAATGCCCTTGCCAACGTCCGACACGCTGACCACCACATATTGCCCCTCGGGCACGGTGACCCGATCGCGTGAAAAATCTTCTTCGAGGTACTCGCAACGCGTCTCAATCCTGATTTCACCCCCATCTGCCATCGCATCGCGCGCATTCACGACGAGGTTCATCATGACCTGCTCCATCTGCCGTCGATCCGCGCGCACGGGGATCAACCCAGGATCGTGCGACAGCGTCAACTGCACGCGCTCCCCCACCAAGCGGTTCAAAAGATGGGTCAAATCACCAAGCGTGTCACGCAGATCCAGACGCTCCAGCTGAAGGGTTTGTTTGCGCGAAAACGCCAAAAGCTGCCCAACCAACGCCGCAGCCCGGTTGGCATTTTGACTGATCTGCACGAGGTCCGCGTAATCCGCATCGCCCTTGTCATGGTGCAAAAGCAACAAGTCGCAATGGCCCGAAATCGCTGTTAGCAGGTTATTGAAGTCATGCGCCACGCCACCCGCAAGCTGCCCGATAGCTTGCATTTTTTGGCTTTGAACAAACTGCGCCTCTAGCGTTTTTAACTCAGTCGCATCCGTCAAAACCGCGACCAAAGACCCGTGCCCATCAATCTGAACGCGGCCAAGCGCGATCTGCAAAAACCGTTCTGGCACCGAACGGGCCACACGCACAACTTCTGAGCGGCTCAGCCCGCGCCCTCGTGCAGCATCACCAATCCACTCGCCCACAGAGCGGCCAAGCCCTTCGACCAGCGATTGCACCGTTGCGGTACCTTCGGACAGTTGCGGCAATAGGTTGTGAGCCAAACGGTTCGCGCCGATGATCGAACCATCAGAGTTTAGGTGTAGCAACGGGACCGGCAGGTCATCCAGCACAGGCAGAAAGCCAGAAACATCATCCGTGCTCGGGGCCTCTGACGGGAACAAGTACACCTCGGACCGACCAACGTTGCCCTCCGCCTGGAATACTCGCATCGGTAGGGTTTTGCCGTCCAGAACCAGATTGTGGACAAACCCATCGCGCAGGGGAAGTTCCTCAAAAATATCTTGAAGTCGCTTTACCCGACGCCCGAGCGCAAGGCGCAGGGGTTCATTCATATGCAAGATTGCACCTGATCGACTGACCGTCATCATCGGGATGGCAATGCCATCACCCGCACGATCTGGCCGCTCTGCGATGTCCTCTAGCCGCCACAAAAATCCGGGATGCACATGTTGTACCGTCAGACGAATGTGACCACGCCACGTGACGATATCTTCGCGCGCGGCACCAACCTCTGCGGCGACAGAACGCAGCCGCAGTACCACCGCATCCGGGTTCGCAAACAACGACGCCACAGAGCGACTGACCGTTTTGCTGCGGCACCCGCCAAAACGGTCAATTGAAGCCTTATTTTGGAACAGAATTTCGCCATGGGCGTTTGTTAAAAAGCTGGGGGCCACGTCATGTTCAAGAAACCGCATAACGGCACGCATATCGCGCCGAGAGGACGCGTTGCGCCACATGACCATGCCACGCACCAGTATGATTTGGAGCCCAAGCGCGGCCGCCACAGCCAAAAGCGCGGACTGCTCCAACGCAGAAGACGCCCAAAACGCCAGCGCAAGCGCGCCAATCGCCGCCAAGCCCAGCACCCAAACATAATTGTTAACCCGGTCCAACGCTTGCCTGCGTGCCGTGCTTTCAATACCAACGCTCACGCGTTTCTCCAATTTCAGTTCGCACGTCTCATTAGGCCATCGAAATGGTTAACGACGCCTTAAGGCGCGACACATCCATTTAACTTTATATCACAATTTTTAGGATGCTGCGCGAAACACATGGAGATAGAAGCCATCGGTGCCGTCCAAGGGCGTCGTGGACCACGTTGCCTCAGTGCTCAGATGAGGATGGCGCGCAAGGATTGCGGCGGCTTGATCCGCGTTTTCAGCAGCAAAAAGCGAACAGGTCATATACGCCAACCACCCAGCGGGAGCGAGCATTGGAACACAGTCATCAATGATCTGAGATTGCGTCGCGCAAAGCTGCTGCACCTGCTCCGGTGTGGATCGCCAGCGCGCCTCCGGCGCACGACGCCACGCACCTGAACCGCTACAGGGCACATCGCAAATGATGCCATCGAACTGGGCGTCAGGCGCCACATTTTCTGCGATCTGGATCGAGACACCGGCGCGGCGCGCGCGCTCGGGCAGGTCCTTCATACGTTTGGGGTCCACGTCATGGGCCGTGATGTCCAGATCATAGGCATCCGCGAGCGCAAGCGCCTTGCCACCACCGCCCGCGCAATAGTCCAAAATTCGCGTGTTCGGCTGCGCAGGGCAGCGCGCGACAAGCCCCTGAGATCCCGGATCTTGCAACTCAAACAGGCCAGACAAATAAGCCTCTGTCAGATGCAACCCTCTGGTACCACTGGGCAAAACCAGCGCGCCCGAGGCCGCATCGTGTGGGACGGCATCATGCCCAAGCGCATTAAGAGTCGCGACCAACCCATCGCGGGTCCCGTGGCGCAGACTGGCGCGCAGCCCGACCGGGGCGCGGTCCCGCAGGGCCTGCGCGATGCCTGTCGCATTGTCTTTGTGGTCAGCATCCAGCGCGTTCAGAGCCCACTCAGGCAGGTCCAACTGCTGGTCACGCGGAGCGTCCGACAAGACAGATGTAACATGCTCAGATGGCTCCAACGGACTGGGCGCATGGCCCTGTCCAGTAAACACTGCATCTAGGTCAGCCCCCTGCCCGCGCAGCAAGCCCAGCACCAGCGCACGGCCCGTGTCACCACCGCCCAGCCACGCGCTAGAGGCCCGCCGACGCAGCACATCAAACACGATATCACGCACTGCCGCACGGTCCTTGGACCCCGCATACCGCGCGCCGCGCGCCCAGCGCGTCAGCTGTTGCTCAGCCGGTGTGCCGGTGTTGATAGCATCGAGGATTTCAATCGCGGCCCCGTAGCGCGCGGCGGGGGTCATCGGTTACCCGCCGCTGCGATAATTGGGCGACTCGCGCGTGATTTGGACATCATGAACATGGCTTTCCTTGAGGCCGGAGCCTGTGATCCGTACAAACCCGCAGTTTTCACGCATTTCATCGACTGTCGCGCATCCGGTGTAGCCCATCGCCGCACGCAAACCGCCGACCAATTGGTGCACCACTGCGCCCGCAGACCCCTTGTAAGGAACCTGCCCTTCGATGCCTTCTGGAACCAGTTTGTCGCTGGCCGCATCCTTTTGGAAATACCGGTCCGCAGAGCCACGCGCCATTGCCCCAAGCGAGCCCATGCCCCTGTAGGACTTGAAGCTACGACCTTGGTACAAAATAACCTCGCCGGGGCTTTCGTCCGTGCCAGCAATCATCGAGCCGACCATGGCACAGGACGCGCCTGCCGCGATTGCCTTTGCAAAGTCACCCGAGAATTTGATGCCGCCATCCGCGATAACTGGGGTGTCGCCCGCCGCCGCCGCGCAATCCATGATTGCGGTCAGCTGAGGCACACCAACACCCGCCACAATCCGCGTTGTGCAAATAGAGCCCGGGCCGATCCCGACCTTGATCGCATCCGCGCCTGCACCGATCAGCGCACGCGTAGCTTCGGCCGTCGCAACATTGCCCGCAACAACTTGAACTTTGCTCGACAACTTCTTGATACGATTTACAGCGATGCCCACACCTTCGGAGTGACCATGGGCTGTATCAACCACAATCAGGTCACAGCCAGCGTCAATCAACGCCTCAGAGCGTTCAAAGCCCGCGTCCCCCACAGTCGTCGCAGCAGCGACGCGCAAACGGCCCAAGTCGTCTTTGCAGGCGTCCGGGTTGAGAACGGCCTGTTCAATATCCTTAATCGTAAGAAGCCCGGTCAAGTGACCCTCCTCATTCACGATTAGCAGTTTCTCCAACCGGCGCGCGTGCATCAAGGACCGTGCCTCGCCCAGATCAACCGGCTCACGCAGAACCGCCAGATCATCGGATGTCATCATCGCAGAGACGGGTGTCGCATCATCATGAGCAAAGCGCATGTCGCGGTTCGTCACGATGCCCAACAATTGGCCGCCCTCACCTACAACGGGGAAACCGGTGACGCGGTAACGTTCTTGCAACGCCTTAGCGTCCGCGAGCGTTTGGTTAGGCGTCAGCGTATGCGGCTTATAGACGATGCCAGAGACAAAGCGCTTCACCCGGCGGACTTCGCGCGCCTGACCATCGACGTCAAAATTACGGTGCACAACGCCCATACCGCCCGACTGAGCCATCGCAATCGCCATACGCGCCTCGGTTACGGTGTCCATCGCGGAGCTAAGCAGCGGGATGTTCAGGCTAATGGATTGCGTGACCCGCGTACGCGTGTCAGCGGTGCTCGGCAGGACGCTAGACGCACCTGGAACAAGCAGTACATCATCAAAGGTGAGAGCCTCACGAATCTTCATTCCAGTCTCCTTGGAAGGACCATCGGTTGGCAACTCCCTATTTCACGGAAGATCGAGAAGGGAAAGGCACAATCTGCGGTGTTTGCGCCGCTATTGTGCAAGGACACGACCTTTGAAATGCAAAAGACGCGTCATAGCACGAGCAGAGACCTCGCCCCTGCTCGTATTAACACTTGGCTCGCGGCATTAAGGTTTCCTTATTCAGCCTCAAGCCCGCGAAAGCCCGTTGCGACGACAAACTTCTCAGAGCTGTCCGCGCGGCTCGCGCCCGGCTTAAAGTGCTGCACCTTGGTGAAGTTCTGCTTGAGCACCTTTTGCAAGTCAGCCTCAGCCCCACCCGCAAGCACCTTGGCCACAAAGGTGCCGCCCGGCGATAGCACGTCAAATGCAAAATAGGCCGCAGCCTCGCACAGGGCCATGATGCGAATGTGATCGGTCTGTTTGTGCCCCGAAGCAGAGGCCGCCATATCAGACATCACGACGTCGGCCTGTCCGCCGAGCCATTCCTTCACCTTTTGATCCGCGTCATCCTCTAGAAAATCGAGAACGTGCAGCTCACACCCGGCAATCGGCTCAATCTCTTGCAGGTCCACGCCCAGAATAGAGCCAACCTTTTTGCCTTGTTTTTCGCCCAGCGCGTTCACTCGACGCGCCGCGATCTGACACCAGCCCCCCGGCGCACAGCCCAGGTCCACAACCCGCGCCCCCGGCACCAGAAAGCGGAATTTGTCGTCAATCTCTGATATCTTGAACGCTGCGCGCCCCCGGTACCCTTCGGCCTTGGCGCGTTGCACATAGGGGTCGTTCAGCTGACGCTCCAGCCAAAGTGTTGAGGACAGCTTGCGCCCCCGCGCCGTCTTGACCCGCACGCGCAGATCACGCTGCCCACGTCCGCTGTTGTTTTTGCCACTGCCGCTACCGCTGCCGCCAGCACCGCTTGTCTTTTTTACCATAATTCCGTGCAGCCCCTAGAAAGGGCCGTCCTCCAAAACGCCGTCTGCCGACATTTGTGCATATAGAAGCCCCTCGCGCAGACCACGGTCCGCCACGCTGAGCCGATCTGTGGGCCAAGCCCGCAAAAGTGCTTGCAAGATCGCCGCCCCTGACATGATCAGCGCCTGTCGATCCCGCCCGATGCGCGGATCATTCCGCCGGCCTGTTGGCCCCATCGCTAAGTATTCCTGAATGACCCGATCTATTTGATCCGAGGTCATACGCAACCCATCAACTTTGTTCCGGTCGTAACGTTTCAGCCCAAGGTGTGTGGCCGCCACAGTCGTGACCGTGCCTGAGGTGCCGATAATCTGAAATCCCTCACGGGCTTGATCAGCCGCGTCTTCATAGGGAGAGAATTCAGCCAGTTTTTCCTCAAAAAACCACGACATCAGAGCAAAGCGCGCGGCATCGTCACTGACGTCGTTGAACTGATCCTTGAGCGTCGCAACCCCCAAGGGGATCGAAATCCAATCCACCACTTTTGCGGCAGGGAACAAATCATTGGCAGGAAGGAACCCCGCGTGAAGCCGCATAATCGCCCGAGGGCGTTCAATCCGCGGCACACCGCTTAGGTCAATCCAAACCAGCTCGGTTGAGCCACCCCCAATATCCACGACCAGAAGCTGCTCAGTCTTGGTTGAAACCAGAGGCGCACAAGAGACAACGGCAAGACGTGCCTCCTCCTCCGGCTTGATGATCTCAAGCCGCAGGCCGGTTTCGCGCTCAACCACGTTGATAAAGTCAGCCGCGTTGGTCGCGCGACGGCACGCCTCGGTCGCGACGAGGCGCATCTGGCGCACGTCATGTTTTTGCAGCTTGCGCTTGCAAATTTTAAGCGCGCCAACCGTGCGCGCCATCGACGCCCGGCTCAGCCGCCCCGAACTTTCGAGCCCATTTCCCAGCTGAACCGACTTTGAAAAGCTATCAACCACATGTAACTGGTTGCCCTTGGGCTGCGCCACGAGCATCCGGCACGAGTTGGTGCCAAGATCCAGCGCGGCATACAGGTCCGCGGGATCGGGTTTGTCTTTGCGCGGGACGGCAGCGGGCCGCCGACGAGGCCCCTTTGGGCCCTGCGCACCGGGGTTTAAGTGCCCCGTGCCCGGCCGGGGGTGTTTCGGCGACATGAAACGCGCCTTTCATAACTGGTTACCCAATACTTACGCCCGCGAACGGGCGCGCACAAGGTATACGTCTGGGTTGTATCGCCTTGCGTCATTGTCTGGATTGCCCCCGATATTCCGGCACTGCGCTTAAACATCCGTTAATGTTTGGTCACCTATCCACAGCGCCTCATGAACATGATGAGAATTACGGGACCGCCCGGCCCTCGCACCTCATCGAAAAAACGCCTAAAACCGATGTGCGACGCATTGTTGTCGCAGGTGCGACAGGACGTGTCGAAATCAAGCACAGCGCGCGGTGCGCTAGGCCCTATCAGGGGGCAAGGGAGGATTCATCCATGCCAGACGTAACAGTAGTATTTTGGCGCGATATCCCCGCACAGGTGATTGTGGGCAAAGGCCGTCGGGGCGCCAAAGCGCAACTTCCCGAGCGGTTCGAGCAAGCGATTGACCGCGCGGCGATGAAATCAGGCGCAGCCGAGACAGATGACTACTTGGCCGAATGGCGCAAAGCTGCGCCCTACCCTGTCGAGGGCGACCCCGCCGATATCGCGACCCAAGAGGCCGCACGGTTGGACGCCGAATATGATCAAGAGCGGATCAAAACGCTGATCGCCAATGATGGCCGAGCCTGAGCGCCGGCAATGACCTGGAGGGAGAGCCTGATGGCCCTGCTGAATTTCAAACGCAAGTCTGATGCAACTCAAGGTGCCGACCTTGAGGCTATCTTGGCGGACTACTCCATCGAGGTGATGCCACGCACCGCCGAAAAGATTGAGGATTTCACCGCGCTGCTGCCCAAAGGCACGCGCGTGTACATCGCCCACATCGAGGGCACGCCCATCGACGACATGGTCGCCACCGCGCGGCGCCTGTCCGAGGCTGGCTACCCGGTGATGCCGCACTTTCCCGCACGCATCATCAAGGACGCCGATACATTGGCAGACTGGATCGCTCGCTATCAGGGCGAGGCGGGCGTAGATCAGGCGCTGCTGTTGGCCGGTGGTGTGACCACGCCCCACGGCGCCTTCGACAGTTCCATGCAACTTCTGGAAACTGGCCTGTTCGACAAAGCAGGGTTTAAGCGTCTGCATGTCGCCGGCGACCCCGATGGCAGCATGAAAGCCGTAAACGAGGCGATTATGTGGAAAGCCGACTTTGCACGTGAACGCACCGATGCCGAAATGGCGATCGCAACGCAGTTCTGCTTTGAGGCTGGCCCCGTGATCAAATGGGCCGACGATCTCAAGGCTGCGGGCATGGACCTGCCGATCCACATTGGTGTCGCGGGCCCCGCCAAGCTGCAAACGCTGATCAAGTTTTCGATCGCATGTGGCGTCGGCGCGTCCCTCAAGGTTCTGCAAAAGCGGGCGATAGACGTCACCAAGCTGCTGCTGCCATACGAGCCCACAGAATTCCTGTCGGATTTGGCTGAGCACAAAGCTGCCAACCCCGACTTCAACATCACCAACGTGCATTTCTTCCCGCTTGGCGGGATAAAGACGAATGCAAATTGGGCCAAAGAAAACGGCGGCGCCTCGGGCGTTCCTGCTGCAAGCATAGGATAAGTAATGACCCGTACGGTTCTGGAATCAAAAACAAAAACAGTCGTCATGGGCTTTGACGAGCCGTTCTGCGTGATCGGTGAGCGGATTAACCCAACGGGCCGCAAGATCCTCAACGAGGAACTCGAGCGCGGCGATTTCAGCCGTGTGGAGGCCGACGCCATTGCGCAGGTTGCGGCGGGCGCAGGGGTGCTGGATGTGAACTCCGGCGCGGTGTTCTCGAACAAAATGGCCGAAGACCCCCGCTACGCGGACAACAACTTTGTTGAGCCCACGTTGATGAAGGAATTGGTTGAGCGGGTGCAGGCCGTCGTAGATGTGCCCCTGTGCATCGACAGCTCGGTTCCTGGCGCGCTGGAAAACGGTCTGGCCGCTGCCGAAGGACGCCCCCTCCTCAACTCCGTGACCGGAGAAGAAGAGCGTTTGGAATTGGTCCTGCCGCTGGTCAAAAAATACAATGTGCCTGTTGTCGCGATCTCAAACGACGATACCGGTATCTCCGAAGACCCTGAGGTCCGGTTTGCGGTCGCCAAAAAGATCGTAGAACGCGCCGCTGATTTCGGCATCCCCGCACACGATATCGTGGTGGACCCGCTTGTGATGCCAGTAGGCGCCATGGGCACCGCCGGCCTGCAAGTGTTCACCCTTGTACGTCGTTTGCGCGATGAGTTGGGCGTGAACACGACGTGTGGTGCATCCAACATCAGCTTTGGCCTGCCAAACCGTCACGGGATCAACAACGCGTTCCTGCCAATGGCGATGCAGGCGGGGATGACCTCTGCCATCATGAACCCCGTAGCCCTGCCCGTCGGCCCCAAAAAGATCGCCGAGCGCAAGGCGCTGATTGAGGCCGCCGGGATTATTTTGCCCGAAGGCATGGACGATGAGACCTTTGTGAAACTGTTCGGCATGGGGTCAACCAAACCCCGCGCTGGCAAGGAAATGGAAGCTATTCGCGCCGCCAATTTCCTGAGTGACAAAGATCCATCCGGCGCTGCTTGGATCAATTTCAACAAAGACCCAGACGCCGCACTACAAGGCGGTCGTGCTGGCCGGGCCGGTGGCGGGCGCCGCCGCCGCTCTTAAGCGACTGTTAACCCTGAGGCGGCAAACTGGGTGTATGCCTGATTTGCCCCTCATGACCCAAGATGACCAGTGGATGCACCAGATTTTTCTGGCAAAATCTGCACAAAATGGAGGAGTTGTGCGCCGCAAAGTGGCAGACGTAGAGCGAAAAGTGGGGCGAAAGACCTTTGAACTGGAAGTCCGCAGGCGCGGGTTCCATCTCATCGAAGCAGGCGGACAGTTCATCATTATCTGCACACGCGACCCCCTCCACCTCATCGTGTGACCTCGAAAAAATCTTCCAAGATTTTTCGGCCACGAAGACTTTTTTGAAAAGTCTTCTAGCGGCACACTGAATTGCATATGGCTCAAGACCCCCTTGTCGTTTTCACCCCCTCTGGCAAACGCGGCCGTTTTGCGGTTGGCACGCCTATCCTGACAGCTGCGCGGCAACTTGGTGTTGACCTTGATAGCGTCTGCGGCGGTCGTGGTATCTGCTCCAAGTGTCAAATTCAGCCAGGCTTGGGAGATTTCCCAAAGCACGGGGTCACGGTTGCCTCCGATGCGCTGTCCGAATGGAACGCGGTTGAGCAGCGTTACAAAGACAAACGCGGGTTGATTGATGGGCGTCGCTTGGGGTGTCAGGCGAAGGTTCATGGTGATGTGGTCGTGGACGTCCCACCAGAAAGCCAAGTGCACAAACAGGTTATCCGTAAATCCGCCAGCCAGCGTCCCATTACGATGGATCCGGCAACGCGGCTTTACTATATCGAGGTCGCGCAACCCGACATGGATGAACCGACCGGAGACCTTGAGCGTGTCGGCCAAGCGCTTGAAGCGCAATGGGACATCACCGGGGTTACTGCATCTTTGGGTGTCTTGCGCGCACTGCAACCCGCTTTGCGCAAAGGGCAGTGGACCGTCACGCTCGCGGTATTTCAGCCGCCCCATGGGCGCGCTGAAATTCTTGATGTCTGGCCCGGCTTTTTCGAAGGTCCTCTCTATGGTCTTGCCGTGGACCTCGGTTCAACGACAATTGCTGCGCACCTATGCGATCTGTCGGATGGGTCCGTTCTCGCCTCATCCGGGCTAATGAACCCCCAAATTCGCTTTGGCGAAGACCTCATGTCGCGGGTGTCCTACGCGATGATGAACCCCGGCGGCGATGTTGAGATGACCCGCGCCGTGCGCGAAGGGATCAATACCCTTTTTGCGGAACTCGCACGAGAAGCAGACGTTGAGCTGCGCCAAGTGGTTGAGACTGTTTTTGTCTGCAACCCGGTCATGCACCACCTTCTTCTCGGGATTGATCCCGTCGAACTGGGTCAAGCGCCCTTTGCATTGGCCACCTCTGGCAGTCTTTCGCTGCATGCGCGCGAGTTGGAGTTGAGCAACCTTAACCCCAACGCTCAGACTTATCTGCTGCCCTGTATCGCCGGACACGTCGGCGCAGACGCTGCTGCCGTGGCGTTATCAGAATCCCCCGAAACATCGGATGACTTAGTGCTCATCGTGGATGTCGGCACCAATGCTGAAATTCTTTTGGGCAACCGCTCCAAGGTTCTGGCCTGCTCGTCCCCGACGGGGCCCGCATTTGAGGGCGCCCAGATCAGCGCTGGCCAACGGGCCGCCCCCGGCGCCATTGAACGCGTTGAGATCGACCCCATCACCAAAGAGCCGCGCTTTCGTGTGATTGGCTCAGACGTGTGGTCCGACGCGCCCGAATTCGCAGAGGCCACAGCCGAGACTGGGATTACCGGGATTTGCGGCTCGGGCATCATTGAGGCCGTTGCAGAAATGCGGATGGCTGGGCTGTTGGACCCTTCAGGGTTGATCGGATCAGAGGCGCAAACCGGCACGCCACGCGCTGTCGCCACCGGTCGCACCAATGAATACCTTTTGTGGGACGGCGCCGAGGCGGGAGGGCCGCGCATCACCGTCACCCAAGGCGATATCCGGGCGATCCAGCTTGCTAAATCCGCGCTCTATGCCGGGGCGCGGCTTTTGATGGATGAGTTGGGCGTGGATACCGTGGACCGTGTCACACTGGCCGGGGCGTTTGGGGCGCATATTTCCCCCAAGCACGCGATGGTTTTGGGAATGATCCCCGACGCGCAGCTTGAAAACGTCACCAGTGCGGGAAATGCCGCGGGCCACGGCGCGCGCATGGCGCTGTGCAACGCAGGCGCCCGGGCACACATCGAGGGGCTGGTCAGCCGTATCGAAAAGATCGAAACCGCGATTGAGCCGAAATTCCAAGAGCATTTCGTCAACGCCAACGCGATCCCGCACGCAACAGACCCCTTTCCACACCTTGCCGCGATCGCACCGCTTCCTGCGACGCATTTTGGTCAGGGTGGCGAAAAGAACAGCTCTGGCCGACGCCGTCGCCGCGCCTAGTGCAACCCCACAAACAGCCAGAGCCGCGGGAAACCGAAGGCTCTGGCCGTACGGAACATTCCGCCAAGAACGACCCGCAATCACACCAAGACCGCTTGTATCCCCGCGCCGCCCGGCCTAAGTAGCCTTACGGACGCGGGTATGGTGAAAAGGTATCACGCGAGCTTCCCAAGCTTAAGTTACGAGTTCGATTCTCGTTACCCGCTCCAGTCCTTCTGAACATCGCGAACTGGTTGACCCTAGCGTCAGATGGTG
>Ga0228664_1001287_pt1 | contig 12935 bp, 7 predicted proteins | sample 78DmetaG_FD_183029 | JGI IMG/M metagenome (GOLD analysis project Ga0228664, IMG submission 183029) | Seawater microbial communities from Monterey Bay, California, United States - 78D | ecosystem: Environmental > Aquatic > Marine > Coastal | place: USA: California | collected 2016-09-26 | reverse complement strand
ATAAAGCCGTAAACCCGACCAATGTAATGGGGGCTTCAAAACGTATTGCAGAGTTATATATTAGTTGTTTAAGTAAAAAAGCCACTAAGACAAAGTATACAACCACACGATTTGGTAATGTATTAGGCTCAAATGGTTCTGTAATCCCTCTATTTAAAAAACAAATTGAAAATGGAGGTCCACTAACTGTAACCCATAAAGAGATTACACGTTATTTTATGACCATACCAGAGGCTTGTAGTTTGGTTTTAGAAGCAGGAACTATGGGGCAAGGTGGTGAAATATATATATTTGACATGGGAAAATCGGTTAAGATTTTTGACATCGCTAAAAGAATGATATATTTGTCGGGTTTAAAATATCCAGAGGATATTGATATCAAAATAACAGGTTTACGTCCAGGAGAAAAATTGTATGAAGAATTATTAGCCAATGGTGAAAACACTACAAAAACCTATCACGATAAAATAATGATTGCAAAAACTTCAGAGATTGATAGTTCTATTGTGAAAGAAAGAATTGAAGGATTAATCCATAATTTTAAATCTTTAACGAATAAAGAATTGGTAAAAGAAATGAAAGCAATTATCCCAGAATACATTTCACAAAACTCTGAATTTGAAGAGTTAGATAATGTTTCACCCTAATAAGTTGAATTAGATAAATAATGAAAAGAAAATTAGTAGTAGTAATATTTTTAATTATTGCAGTAAGTTGTGTCTCTAAAAAAGACATTGTGTATTTCCAAAATGATGAAATTGATCAGTCGAAAGTATCCAACAGTTATAAAACCATTATCAAACCCGATGATGTGTTGCAAATTACGATTACTGCTTTAGATGTTGAGGCAGTACGTCCATTTAATTTGGCTGCAGTTACCTATTCAACTTCTTCGAATTCAGCGATTGGTGTGGCGCAACAACAAACCTATTTGGTAGACACCAATGGAGAAATTGATTTTCCGGTTTTAGGAAAATTAAAAATAGGAGGAATGACTAGAGATCAATTCATAGCATTTTTAAAAGACAAATTGGAGCCCGATTATATTTTAAATCCGAACATCAACATTCGAATTGCCAATTACAAAATAACCGTATTGGGTGATGTGGCTAGGCCTGGAAGTTATCCTATTCCCAATGAACGGATTACCATTCTAGAAGCCATTGGTTTGGCAGGAGATTTGAATCTTTCAGCCCAACGCGAAAATGTTTTGGTGCAACGTGAAGAAGAGGGTAAAAAAGTACAATATCAAGTAGATTTATTGTCAAAAAAAATCTTTACTTCCCCAGTCTATTATTTGCAACAAAATGATGTGGTGTATGTGGAGCCCAATTATGCAAAAATCCAATCAGCTTCTTCTAACTCAAATACAAGTTTAATTATTTCTGTAACAGCTGTTTTAATTGGGGTTTTAAACATATTAACGAGATAACAAATGCAAGAACATCAAGAACATAGTTTTCAAAACCAGACTTTTCAGGAGGAGACCATTAATATCAGAGCAGAAGTTGAAAAATATTTGTTCTATTGGAAATGGTTTGTGTTGACAGCTATTATTGCTTTAAGTTTGGCTTTTGTCTACTTGCGCTATACCACGCCTAGCTATACAGCTACAGCATCCATTATGATTAAGGACAATCAAAAATCGGGTATTTCAGCAGAACTTGCGGCCTTCGAAGACTTGGGCATTATTGGAGGAGGCTCAGCCAACAATCCTGAAAATGAAATTCAAATTTTAAAATCGAGAAAAATTATTGGGCAGGTTGTGGATTCCTTGGACTTAACTCTTAGGTATTTTCAAGAGGGTAGAATTAAATCGAGCGAAGTGTATGTACAAAAACCCTTACTTTTTGAAATTCTTGAAAAAAATCCTTTGTATGTTGTAAAGGATACAACTTTTTTCATCTCATTAATAAATGCTAAGGAAGCGGAATTGAAAAGTATAGACAATGAGTTAATTTTAAAAGCATCATTGAATACGCTTCAAAAATCAAAATTAGGCACTTATCAAATTCAAAGCAATTGGGAAACAACACCAGAATTCCCATTAGAGGTGATTGTTTCTATATCAAACCGCAATGAAGTCATTGATGGATTGATTAAGGGTATTTCCATCAGTCCTGTAGATAAAAATTCGAGTGTCTTAAACTTGAGTTTAACTTCTAATGTGCCAACAAAAGCTGAAGATATTTTAGACGAATTGGTAAAACAATACAATTTGGACGCCATAAAAGATAAAAATTTGGTTTCTGAAAAAACCAAACTCTTTATTGAAGAGCGTTTGGAAACGGTAGGTGGTTTTTTGGCCTTGGCCCAAGATGATGTAAAAGATTACAAAACCAAGTTTGGAATTACGGGTTTATCCACAGAAGGAGAGTTGGCTTTAGAGGCTGTTTCTCAAAATAACCAACAAATTGTAGCCATAAAAAGTCAATTGAGTTTGGCCAATTGGATTCAAGAAAAATTAACCAAAGAAGCTGCAGACAATGATGTCTTGCCCACCAATTTAGGTTTTGAAGATACTTCTATTACGTCATCCATAGTGAGCTACAATGAATTGGTGTTGTTGAAAAATAAACTATTGGTGACTGCAGGTAGCAAAAACCCACAATTGATCCAGATTCAAACAGAATTAACCACCCTCAATAAAAATTTATTGTCCAGTTTGGCAAATTTAAAAAAGTCACTAGAGATTCAATTGAATCAATTGGAATTAGAAGCACAAAAAACAAATCGTAAAATAGCGACCATTCCGTTGATTGAAAGAGGTATGATTGATATAGAGCGTCAAAAAGAAATTTATTCCGAATTATATTCTTATTTATTGAAAAAGAAAGAAGAAACCGCCATTTCTTTGGCAGTCACTGTACCTAATGCAAAAATCATCGATTACGCTTATGGCAATGGCATACCTGTAGCTCCTATAAAGAAAATTGTTTATTTGGCAGCTTTGCTATTAGGGTTGCTTGTGCCATTTGTATTTATTTATGTTAAAAACTTATTGGATACGAAAGTCCATTCCAGAAAAGATATAGAAAGTTTAACCTCAGTTCCTTTTATTGGAGATTTACCACACTCTGAAGTAGATACTAAAATTGTCATTAATAAAAATGCACGTTCAAGTACTTCTGAAGCTTTTAGATTAATTAGAACCAATTTAGAATTTATGTTACCAAATTCTAATTCGAAATTGGGTAAAACTATTTTTATTACGTCTACTACTAGTGGAGAAGGAAAGTCTTTTATTTCTATTAATTTAGCAGCGGCTTTATCCTTGTCTAATAAAAAAGTACTTCTAGTAGGTTTAGATCTTAGAGCACCAAAAGTAACAGAATACTTAGGCTTACCTGAAAGAGAAGGGATTACTAATTACATTACTAACGATTTTAAAACTTTAGATCATATTAAATTTCAAATTCCAGAAATTAAAGGCTTAGATATTATTGCATCTGGTGTGATACCACCAAACCCTGCTGAATTATTAATGACAGATAAGATTAAAGAATTGTTTGAAGAAGTAAGGCAAGACTATGATTATATTATTGTAGATACTGCCCCTGTAAATTTAGTAACAGATACCCTTTTAGTGGCTAAATATGCAGATATGTTTTTATATGTTACCAGAGCCAATTATTTAGATAAAAGAATGTTAGTGGTTCCAGAATCTTTATATAAAGAAAAGAAATTACCTAATATGGCCATTGTTTTAAATGATACAGATATGAAGCGAGGTTATGGTTATGGTTATGGTTATGGTTATGGTTATGGTTATGGTTATGGTTATATTGATGAGGTGAAAAAACCTTGGTATAAACGTATATTTTAAATTGTAAAAAAAGAGCGCAGATTGCGCTCTTTTTTTATGGGGTTTGATTTCTCTATTGCAGTCGAGATGACATTTGGTTTGTCATTTCGACTATAGCGTTAGCGGTATGGAGAAATCTCTTTTTTTATGCTAATACTTTTTTGCTTGATCAAAAAGTATTCAAAAAATCAAGACTCACTTTTATTTTACTTAAATTCTATAAGTTATTACACTATCGCGCCCAGACCGCAAGCTCTTTGGGCACTTAGCCGTTTTATAACTTTTGAATTTTTACGCAAAATAAAATAGGTCGGTTACCTGTATTTATTTAGTGCTGGAAATGAACATCTCTAGTTTTATTTTAAAAGAACAAGTTCTCGATACAGTTTTCTTCTTTTCATCAGAAAACCACTCGAATTGACATTCTTGTGCTTAGGAAGGAGATCTCTGCACAAGGTTACCTCAACTAGTTCGGTACAGGCTTTGATGACGTTAGGATTTTTAAAAGGTTTCTTTATAAGGTTGCTCCAGTAATTTCAAGATAGCTATAAGAGTGTTTTACAAAAACTTTTTATTATTCTTTAATAAATGCTGAATAGCCTTTAAGTTTTTTTTAGTTCCTGTTTTTTGGAGTAAAGCTAAATGATTTAAGTGGTGAGCATCAGTACCCACAAAATCATACAAATTGTCTTTTAGTAACTTTTCAGCTGTTTTTTGTACTCCTAAACCATAATGTTTTGTGAGTGATAATAAGTTGAGTTGAAATAAACAGCCAGCTCTTTTCAATTTTTGAAATTCATTATACTTTGTATGATAAGCATTATAGCGTTCAGGATGCGCAAGCACTGGTTTGTACCCTTTTAATTGTAGCTGAAACAAGATGTCATATAAATTAATGGGAGGACTGAAATAAGACATTTCAACCAATACCAAGTTATTTTTTAAAGTTAACAAAGGTTGTTCATTTTCTATAAGACATAAAAATTGCTCATCTAACATATATTCAGCTGCAGCTTTTATGTTAATATCAGTTCGATTTCTTTTGACTAATTCTTTTTGTACAACTTTTAATTTAGCTTTAATAATTTCAGGTGTATTAGGGTATACATCCCCTAGGATATGTGGTGTTGTCACAAAGTTTTTAATACCATAAGAAGACATTTTTTCTATTAATGCTATAGATTCATCTAGATCTTTTGCTCCATCATCTATACCTGGAAGTAAATGAGAATGAATATCAACAAATCCTTGAGGGAAAAAATCGGTTAACGGAATTTCTTTCTTCTTAAAAAAAAACATAGGTGTATTTCTGTTTTTACAAATTTACGATTTAAATGATAATTGCAGTATGAAAAATAGTAGTAAAGGTTATACTGGTTTGTTCATTCTTATTTTTGTCATCCTGAATTTATTTCAGGATCTCATCTTAATTTATAAGTAAATGAATATCTTACACCAAATCTATTTCTATGATTATAAACCATTTTGGGTCAAACAAGGTTTGAAGCCCTACAACAAATAAGGATTAGTAATTTCATAAATATTTTTAACAATAAGTTTCATATAGCAACAACAAAATCAAAAAAATAATTATTTCTTTATCCTAATGAAAAGGGCACATCATAAGTATTGGGTTTACATTTTGACAAACAAACCCAATGGGGCGTTATATATTGGCGTAACAGGAGGAATAGATGATCGGATGGAACGTCATGTAGCCTCTGAAGGAAGTGCATTTACATCTAAGTACAATTTGAAAGTACTGGTCTATTATGAGGAATTTCAATACATACAAGATGCAATTGCTAGAGAGAAGCAACTTAAGAATTGGCATAGGCAATGGAAAATAAATTTGATAGAGATGGGGAATCCAAATTGGATTGATTTATGGGACTCTAGTTTGTCTCTTTTGAAAAAGGATGTAAAGGATTAGGACTAGACCCTGAAACAAGTTCAGGGTGACAAGGTTGGATATGATGATGAGCCTGAAACAAGTTCAGGGAGTCAAGTTTAGGGAGGATGATGAACTTGAAACCAGTTTAGGGTGAAAGCTTTGAAAACCCTCAAGAGCCTGAAATTAGTTCAGGGTGCCAATAATTACAAACGAAAACGATTGATTTTTTTAGTACTATTGGATATCGATTTTAGTTGGTTTATATTTGAATAAAAAAAACATATGATATTAATTGCAGATGGTGGTTCTACCAAAGCAGATTGGATAGCTTTAGATGCTAAAAAAGCCGAAACTTTTAGAGTAAGAACACTTGGTTTAAATCCGGCTGTTGTGCCTCAAGAGGAATTACATAACAGAATTATTAATATGTTTCAATTGATTCAAGTAAAAGATGAGGTTAAAGAAATTTATTTTTACGGAGCAGGATGTGGTACACCAAAAGCAGCTAATATTTTGGCTAATGTAATGCAAGCTATTTTTGTTAATGCAAAAATAGTGGTTGAAGAAGATATGTTAGCGGCTGTTTATGCAGCTTCTGGTAATCAAGCAGCATTAGTTGCTATTTTAGGAACTGGCTCTAACTCTTGTTATTTTGATGGTAAGAAAATGCATATGAAAGTGGCTTCTTTAGGGTATGTGTTAATGGATGAAGCTAGTGGAAACTATTTTGGGAAAAGATTAATTCGTGATTATTATTATGGTTTAATGCCAAACTATATCGTTGAGAAATTTGAAAAAGAATTTGTATTAGACCCTGATACCATTAAGCAAAATATTTATAGAGAACCAAATCCAAATATGTATTTAGCTTCTTTTGCACAGTTTATGTTTGAGTTTAAAGAAGAGAAATATGTAAGAAGATTAATGAGAAAAGGATTTGAAAAATTCTTTAAATTTAGAATACTTCCTTATCAAGTAGCAAAAGATACACCTATCTATTTTATAGGTTCTATAGCTTTTTATTTTAGAGAAATATTAGATGATGTAGCTGCCAAATACGATTTAAAGATTACTGATGTTATTCAGAGGCCTATAGATAATTTATTAGAATATCATAGGAATCATATAAATTAAGAATTTATTTTTTGTTTTTAATTTTTTAAATGACCTATTTTATTTTTCGTAAGCATTCAAACTGTGTGAAATGGTAAACATCCAAAGAACGAAGTGGTCTGGATGTGATAATGAGGTACAATGTAGCATTCAAGAAAAATAAAAGTGAGTCTAGTTTTTTGGTTCTTTTCATCAATGGAAAAGAATAGCAAGTTTACATATTCTTACATTGAAGATTTCTCCACAAGGTCGAAATGACAGCTAAAAATAATTATATTTTAAAGAAACTAGTTTGTTAATGAATAAACGAATGTCATCTCGACTAAAATGGAGAGATCTCAAAAGTTTATAGTGTAAACTTGATATAAACCTTTGCTAAAAAATGAAGTCTAAAACTCTTTCAAGTTGCATGCCTCTTGATCCTTTAATTAAAATTGATTGCTGTTTGATAGGATTTTCATCAATATAAGATTTGAAATCGTCAAAAGTTTTGAATTTTTTATGCGCTGTAGTTACTTTATTAAAGTGTTCTCCTATAAAGTACTGATTTTCTAATTGAAGTGAACTTGCTAAATCTGCAATAGCTTGGTGTTCTTTTTCGCTTTCGTCACCAAGTTCAAACATATCACCAAGAATAATTAATTGACCTTCTTCCTCTAAAGCTGCAAAATTTTCTAGAGCTACTTTCATACTAGAAGGATTAGCATTGTAGGCATCAAGTATGATTTTAGTGTTTTTTTTCTCAATAATTTGAGACCTGTTATTTTCAGAAACATAAGTTTCTAAAGCATTTATAATCCCTTTTTCAGGGACTTTAAAAAGTTCTCCAAAAGTAATAGCAGCTGTTATGTTGTTAAAATTATAGGTGCCTATAATTTGAGTTGGAATCGTATTAGAATTGTAGTTTACACTTAAAAAAGGGTTGGTTGCTTTTAATTGAATTTTATCTTTATCAAAGAATATTCTTTTTATGGTTTCTGTTTTTTCAACCTGAATTTTGTCATCAGGATTTACAATCGCTGTTTTATGATTTTCTTTTAAATAGGTATATAATTCACTTTTACCTTTGATAACACCTTCAACGCCACCAAAACCCTCTAGATGTGCTTTTCCGAAATTGGTGATATAACCATAGTCAGGTTCACAGATAGAACATAGAAATTCAATTTCTTTTTGATGATTAGCGCCCATTTCTATGATCGCAATTTCATTCTCTGGTTGTATAGATAATAAAGTTAAAGGAACCCCAATATGATTATTTAAATTCCCTTTTGTTGCTATTGCATGATACTTTTTATTTAACACTGCATGAATCAATTCTTTGGTGGTGGTTTTACCATTACTACCTGTTAAACCAATAAAAGGAATCTCTAATTGATTTCTATGATAATTGGCTAATTTTTGTAGCGTTTGCAACACATCATCAACCAAAATAATACGATGATTAGTTTGATATTCTTTCTCATCAACGATGGCATAATTAGCACCAAGTGCTAAAGCTTTTTCAGCAAATGTGTTGCCATTAAAATTAGCTCCTTTTAGCGCAAAGAAAATGGTGTTTTTTCTAATATTTCTAGTATCTGTATCAACTAAAAAATGCTCTTTATATAATTCGTAAAGCGAATGTATTTCCATAATTTAAAAATAAAAAAAACCTCATTACTTTAAAAATAATGAGGTTTAAATAATGTAAATATTTTTTATCTAGAAGGGTTTCTAGCTCTTCTTTTTCCTGTAGACATTGGACCTACTTTATCAGACACACATCTAAAACCAATGTAGTTTGTAGCCATATATTCTGGTAAATATCTTCTTTGTGCTGGGTCTAACCAATATTCTCTATCAGACCATGCACCACCTTTATAAACTCTTGTTTTATCACTTATTAATGTTGTACGTTTTTTAGCATCATTTACAAGTATTTCTCTACCTGTAACAGAGTCTAAAACTCTTGTTGGTTTTCTTGGAGAATTGTACATGCTAGGTCTACTTTTAAAGCTTTCTTCATCATCTTCATAAAAACGAGACGATAATAAATCTCCATCTCCAATATTGGCATTGTCAGATTTTGCGAAATTTCTTCTTAAAGTAACATCTTTTTTAGTGATAGGCACATAAACGATAGTACCTGGTAACTGCTTAGGTACAATTTTACCATTTGGTAAAGTATCGTAATCTACATTTGCGTTAGCGCTATTTTCTGCAAAAACTACATTGCCTTCACTGTCAATTAACTTTTTTGTGAATAGGTTTCCTCTAAAATAGTTAAAGTCATTCGCTTCATTATCTATAATAGGTCTGTACACATCTGCCACCCATTCTGCAACATTACCAGACATATCATATAAACCAAAACCATTTGGAGGGTAAGACTTGATTTTATTAGGGATATCAGCTCCATCTGAACTCCAGCCAGATAAACCACTATATTCTCCTTTACCTTGTTTAAAGTTAGCTAATTGATCTCCTCTTGTTCTTTTGTTTTTAGAACGCGTATACTTGCTATTCCAAGCATATTTTTTACGACCTCTTATATTGTTGTATTCTCTATTTTCGATATTTGCTTTAGCTGCAAATTCCCACTCAGATTCTGTTGGTAGTCTAAAACGTTGCGTTAAAATACCATCTGCTTTGGTTATTTTTCTTCCTTGAAAAGCATCTCTTGGAGGTCTTGGTTCCCCTCTTTTTCTCATGGTTCTTCCTACACCTCTTTTGTAAATCGTAGTATCACCATCAAATAATTTAGAATCATCAACTAAAAAAACATCAGTATCAAAAAAGTTACTTACAGTATCCATCTCAAAGATGTTTTTAATGTGACCTTTGTCTATTAACGTTTTAAGGTTTACAGCATTGGTTCTCCATTTACAGTATTCGTTAGCTTGAATCCAACTAACACCTACAACAGGATAATCTCCATAAGCAGGATGTCTAAAATAGTTTTCTGATAAAATATCTGTATTTCCTAAACTTTTTCTCCAAACTAAAGTGTCTGGTAAAGTAGAGTTGTAGATATGTCTATATTTTTCTTCTGCAGGATTAAATACATTTTTCATGTATTGCACATATAAGAAATATTCAGAGTTTGTAACTTCTGCTTCGTCCATAAAAAAGGAACGAACGTGCATTTTTCTTGGGGTAGTATTCCAATCGAACATTACATCATCTTGTACTTGACCCATGGTATATGAACCACCTTCTATGGCCACCATTCCTAAAGGTGGTTTTTGGCTGGCATCATATTTACCTTTGATAAAGTTACCATTGTTAGGATCGTTGAAAGCTAAACCAGTTAAACTAGATTTATTATCACTGTTTCTATTACAATTTGCTAATAATAATGTAGTTAGGACTACTAATGTTATTTTAAATATGTTTTTCATTTCCTAATTTAAAATTGTCAGGGTTTTTATAGTGATGCAATTTACAATAATTATAATTTAGAACAAGTAAATTATTAATTTTAACGCATCTATTTTTAATACATATTCTTTAAAACGATTGCTTTTTTGGTTTAGTATACTATATCTTTGTTTCTAATAAAATATCTACATATTATTGTCGTTATTTGAATAGTTATATGAAAAAACGATTTCTTCTTTTTCTATTAATTTTATCAAGTCAAATTGCAATAAGTCAAAATAACTCTGTTTTGTCTTCTGGAACTTGGTTTAAGTTTAGCGTAGATACAACAGGGGTTTTTAAAATTGATAGAAACTTACTACAAAGTATTGGCATTTCTACAAGTGGTTTAAACCCTAGAAAAATTCATATTTATGGTAATGGAGGTCAGTTGTTACCTGAATTAAATAGTGTTTTTAGATATGATGATTTACAAGAAAATGCTATTTACATAGAAGGTGAAACAGATGGTTCTTTTGATGCCAATGATTTCATTTTATTTTATGCAAAAGGGCCTCATGACTGGGTAGTAGATACCACCAATGAAACAGCAACTCATAGGCAAAATATTTATACTGATAGAGCGTATTATTTTATAACAGTTAATGAAACTGATGGTAAAAGAATTCAAGCTAAGACTGTAAATAACAACACAGCTACAGCAACAATTTCTATTTTTGATGATTTTACCTTTATCGAAAAAGAAGAAAAAAGCATTTTGGCTGCTGGTACACAATGGTTTTACAACGAAGACTTTAACATTAGCAATACACAAGAATTTAAAATTCCTTTTCCTAATGCTGTAAGTGGAGAAGAGTTAGAGGTAAGTGTAAGGGGAGTTACGAATTCTGTGGTTAATTCTTCTATGGCTGTTCAGTTAAATAGTCAAGATATTTTTACTATAAATTATCCAGGCATAAATGCAAGTTCTTTAACAAAAGCAATTGCATTAGAAAGAAGTGCAAAAGTGACTAATTCATCAGAAAATTTAGCTATTTCTATTACATATGATAATAATGGAAATCCATCTGCAAGTGCTTTTTTAGATTATGTTGAAGTTTTAGGTAAAAAGAATTTAAGGTTTTCAGATTTTCAGTTTTCTTTTAGGAGCTTTCAGCAAGCCAATGCAACAGGTACTATAGCATATCAAATTCAAAATGGAGCTAATGCTTTTCAAGTTTGGGATGTTACAGATTATATTAACCCTAAACAAATTGTAAATGAAGATACAGGAACTAATTTTACCTTTAAGGATAATGCTGGTGAATTAAGAGAATATATTATACTAGATCAAAATGATTTTTACAATCCAGAAACCATACAAAATAGTAGAGTAGAAAATCAAAATTTACATGCTTTACAAGATATTAATTATATCATAATCACAAACGAAGAACTATCTAACCAAGCACAAAGATTAGCAGATTATCATCAAAATAATTCAAACTTAACGACTAAAGTAGTGTTGATAGATGAAATTTATAATGAGTTTTCATCGGGTTCAAAAGACATTACAGGGGTAAGAGATTTCATAAAATACATTTACGATTCTAATTCTATACCTGATAAAAAATTACAGTATGTTTGTTTTTTTGGAGATGCATCATACGATTATAAAGATCGAATAGAAGCTAATAATAATATAGTACCCGTAAAATTATCTACTATTAGTTTTAATCTTGCGAGTTCATGGGTCACTGATGATTTTTATGTAATGTTAGATGATAATGAAGGGGCCATGTCTAGTTCTCACACAGTTGATGTAGTTTCCAGTAGAATTCCTGTTTCAACAATTCCAGAGGCCACCATTGTTGTGAATAAGATTTTAAGTTATTACAGTAAAAATGCTATTGGAGATTGGCGAAATACAGTTACTTTATTAACTGATGATATTGATGCAAATAGTGATATAGTAATTCAAGAAGGAGTTGAATCTATTGCTGACGAAATTAAAAATAACAAACCTATTTTTAATATCAATAAGATATATGCTGATGCTTTTGTGCAAGAGAATTCTGCTGGAGGAGAACGTTATCCAGAAGTTAATAAAGCGATTACAAATGCAGTTGAAAAAGGGACTTTAGTGTTCGATTATTTTGGTCATGGAGGAGAAGATGGTTTTGCTTCAGAACGCTTTTTAGATAAAGAACAAATTCAAGGATTTAATAATCCAAACACACTACCTCTATTAATTACAGTAACCTGTAATTTTTCTAGGTTTGATAACCCAAATAGAATCACTGCTGGTGAACTAAATTTTAAAAATAAAAATGGAGGCTCTGCAAGCATGATAACTACTACAAGAGAAGTTTTTATATCTACAGGTCAAAGTTTTAATGAACAATTAATACGAATATTATTAGGTTTTAATGGAGAGGATTATAGTATTGCAGAAGCATTGGCAATAGCTAAAAATCAATTTTCTAGTTCTCAGAAATTTTTTATTTATTCTTTCGGAGATCCTGCAATGAAATTAGCCATTCCTGAACCTAATGTACGCATCACAAAAATGAATGATAAAGATATTACTCAATCTTTAGACACCATAAAAGCACTATCAAAAATTAAGTTTGAAGGTGTTGTAACAGACAATTCAAATAGTATACTACCTAACTTTAATGGTACTTTATCTACTACCATTTTTGATAAAACGATTGATAAACAAACACTAGACAATGATGGTTTTGGTGTTGTCATGACTTTTGATACGCAAGACAGCAA
>Ga0228664_1001263_pt1 | contig 13108 bp, 9 predicted proteins | sample 78DmetaG_FD_183029 | JGI IMG/M metagenome (GOLD analysis project Ga0228664, IMG submission 183029) | Seawater microbial communities from Monterey Bay, California, United States - 78D | ecosystem: Environmental > Aquatic > Marine > Coastal | place: USA: California | collected 2016-09-26 | reverse complement strand
CAATACTTCAACTGCTGGAACTGCACTACTTGACTGGAATGGAGGAAGTGGGACTTTTAATATTGAATGGGGAACCGCAGGTTTTGCTCTTGGAACTGGAAATATAATTAATAATATTGCTACTAATAGCTATTTATTAAATGGACTGAATAATAGTACAACTTATGATTTTTATGTTCAAGAAGCTTGTAGTGCAAATGAAATAAGTACTTGGGCTGGTCCCTTATCTTTTACCACAACTATTGTAGCTGGATCTTGTGGTCTCTTTAATTTAGAACTATACGATTCATTTGGAGATGGATGGAATGGTGGTTTTATGGATGTTGTTATTAACGGAAATATAACTTTTTCGGGGCTTACCTTAGCTACAGGTAATGGACCAGAAATTTTTCCGATTACTGTAAATATTGGAGATGTAGTAGATTTCATATATATTGGTGGCGCTTATCAAAACGAAAATTCGTACAAAGTTTTTGACCAAAATGGAGTCTTGCTTTTTGAAGAAGGTATAGGAAATACTACTCCAAATAGTGTATTTGGAATAGAAGCTTGTCCAAGCTGTCCTGCACCATCCAATCTTTCTGCTAACACTTCAACAGCAGGTACTGCTTTACTAGGTTGGGTAGGAGGATCTAGTCCTTTTGGTGGAACTTTTAATATTGAATGGGGACCTACAGGATTTAACCAAGGCAATGGAACTATTGTAAATAATATTAATGGCATGAGTTATTTACTAAATGGCTTAAGTAGCATAACAACTTATGATTATTATGTGCAAGAAGTTTGTGGCGCTAATGATTTAAGTAGCTGGATTGGTCCTCTAACTTTTACAACTATTTATTTTTCTTCAGGAAGTGAATGTGGAGTTTATAGTCTTAAATTGATTAATAATTTTGGTCAAGGCTGGGGCAATTCTTTCGCAAAAGTGAAAATTAATAATAATGTGTACCAAACTTATACATTATCTAATGGAACATCAGAAACTTTTACTTTTCCTTTAGATTCTAGCGATATTTTGGATATAGTTATAAATTTTAGTTCTAGTGGGGTTTGGGGATCTGATTTACAGTATATTCTCTTCGACCCTAACAATGCTATAATTGCAAGTGAACAGGGAACAGGAAGTAATGAGCCACCTGCAAACACCTACGGCTACCAAGCATGTGCAACTGCTCCTTCTTCTCCCAACGACTTTTGCGATATTTATACTCTAATCATGAGAAAAGTTTTTGCTGGAGACTGGCAGGGAAATGTTGAAATTGAAATCAATAATAATGTTGAATATGTTGGATCTTTTGTTGCTGGTGGATACAGACGAAGTGAACCTATTTCTTTTGGAGTTAGAGGAAATGATGAAGTAAGGGTTAATGCCAACGGATTAAATGGTTTTGATGAATACTACTCCGTTCAAAGCAGCTCAGGAGATACAATTATTGATGTTAGTATTAGTAATGGTTATAGTCCTACTATTACTGTACAACCTTGTTATTTTGTAGGATTTGAAAATCAGGATTTTAACCAGGATATAAAAATTTATCCAAATCCTACAAGTGATATATTATTCATAAGTTCTGTTAGTGAAATAAGGAATATAATAATCACCAATGTTTACGGACAAATAGTGTATGAAAATTATGAAAATGGGGTGAACTTTGAACTGGATTTATCTAAGTTGTCAAATAATTTATATCATATTTCATTTACAGATGCAAATAACATAAGGTCTTCTAGCAAAATTATGGTGAGCCACTAATTCAATGGATAAATAAAGTTTATATTTTTTTCTACTTCATTGGATAAAGTATGGTGAACGGGACAATTGTGAGCAGCTCTTTCTAATATCACCTTGGTTTTTTGATCGTAATCCATAGGAAAAGTCAACTCTATATCAATCTTAGAAATTCTTCTTGGGCTGTCACCCATAGTTTTCTTTACAACTGCATTAGTGCCATTAATGTTAATTCCATTTTTCTCTACTGCAATGGCCATAATAGTCAATATACAACTTGCCAAAGCAGTACATACCATATCCGTTGGAGAAAAAGCCTCCCCTAGCCCGTGATTGTCTTTTGGAGCATCGGTATTAATTTCAGAACCAGAATCTAAATGAGTAGCTGTAGTTCTTAAATTTCCTTGGTATTTGATTTCAAATGTATTCATAACATAACTTTAAGTAAATATAGCTATATGGTTATTATTTATTATTATTACTTATTCTAAAAGTCAACCTCTAATTGAAAATAAATAACTGGTTTTTAATAATAATATTTTGGGCAAATGGTTTAAACTTTATTTGCCAGAACAACAATAGTCTTGTAAAGTTTACTAATTATCCCAAAATTAAAGCTTACAAAAGCAAGAAGAGTAAGAACTCTTCAATGTTTCAAGGAAATAAAAAAACCAAAAAATATTTTGAAGGTTGGTATTTTAAAATGGTCTCTCAAGACGAACTGTCAATTTTAAGTGTTATTCCTGGAATTTCAATTTCTGAAGACGGTTCTACCAAACATGCTTTTATTCAAATAATTGATGGAAAAACTGCTAAAACTAAGTATATAAATTTCTCCATAGAAGATTTCTATTTTTCAAAAGATGATTTTTTTGTTAGAATAGGTGACAATTATTTCTCTAAAGACAGTTTGATTTTAGATATTCAAAGAGATGATTTAACTGTAACTGGAAAAATCTATATGAACAACATTACCGAACTTAGAGCTGAAAGAAACAAAAAAAAACAAAAAATAATGGGATGGTACTATAAAGTCCCGTTTATGGAATGTTATCATGGAGTTGTAAGTATACATCATAATTTAATTGGAGAAATTAAAGTAAATAATAGAAACTTTAGTTTTGACAGTGGAAAAGGATATATAGAAAAAGATTGGGGAAAATCTATGCCTTCTTCCTGGATATGGATTCAGACTAATAATTTTAAAAATAGCAATTCTTCTATTATGCTTTCAGTAGCTAAAATTCCATGGCTAGGTTTTTCTTTTACTGGCTTTTTGGGGTTCTATTATTTAAATAACGAAGTGATGCGATTTGGAACCTACTCCAAAGCCAAAGTAAAGTTGAAGAAATATGAAGAAACTAGTTTAAACCTTAATATTGTTTTAAAAGATGAAATTTTAGAAATTCAAACTATAAAAAAAAGCTCTGGAATGCTTAAAGCACCTGTTAATGGAAATATGAATAGACGCATTTCAGAAGGAATAGATGCAGATTTAAAAGTAAAATTATTGGATGAAAATAAAAATGTACTTTTTGAAGACAGTTCTAAAACTACAGGATTAGAAATAGTGGGTGACATTAAAGAACTTTTTAAAAAGACAATAAAAAATAATTAAAAACAATAAATCCTATGAATGTTAAAACTTTAAAAAGCAATAGAATAGCTTCTTTAGATTTATTAAAAGGTGCCATTATGATAATTATGGCCTTAGACCACGTAAGAGATTATTTTCATTTTGATGCTTTTTTCTTCGACCCAACCGATCCAGAAAAAACCAATTTAGGACTATATTTAACAAGATGGATCACCCATTACTGTGCGCCTACTTTTAGTCTTTTAGCAGGTGTTTCAGCTTATCTAATTGGAATTAGAAAAAGTAAAAAAGAGCTTTCATATTTCTTATTAAAAAGAGGAATTTGGCTAATATTTATTGAGCTTACAGTGGTAAACTTCTCATGGTTTTTTGACATTCATTTTCAAACTTTTGGTCTTTTTGTTATATGGTCTCTTGGAATAAGTATGATTTTTCTTGCTGCTATTATACATCTTAGACTAAAACATATTTTAATATTTAGTCTTTTAATGATTTTTGGGCATAACGTATTAGACTCTTTTCATTTTGGAAATGATATTTTCTGGTCTATTATCCATGAATTTAACTTTATAGATTTACAAAGTGGAAGAAAGTTATTGGTAGGTTATCCAATAATACCTTGGATTGGGGTAATGTCACTAGGCTATTATTTTGGTTCATTTTATGACAGAAATTTCTCAGCTGAAAAAAGAAAGAAAATATTCTTCATAATTGGTCTTTCTTCAATAATTATGTTTTTAATTGTGAGGTTCCTTAACGGTTATGGGAATTTAAATAATTGGAAAAGCTATGAGTTAGATATTCAAACTATTTTTTCATTTTTCAATCCTGCAAAATACCCTCCATCAATTTCTTATTTACTAATGACTTTGGGGCCTATATTTTTAATTCTTTCTAGAACTGAAAACTTAAAAGGAAAAATTATTAATATAATTAGTGTCTTTGGGAAGGTTCCGTTTTTCTATTACATACTACATATATATCTAATTCATTTATTGGCTTTAATAACTGCATGGATAACTGGCTTTGGATGGGAAAGCTTGATAATTAAAGGATGGGTAACACAATCACCACTTTTAAAAGGTTTTGGATTTAACTTATGGATAGTTCACTTTATTTGGATTGCTATTGTAATAGCGCTTTATCCATTTTGTAAAAAGTTCAGTATTTACAAACAAAACAACAAAGACAAAGCTTGGCTTAGTTATTTGTAAAACTCATTTTGAATAGCAGTAAAAGAATCATCTACTTATTAATTTTTGGTTTAATTATATTATTAGTGCCATTAATTGTAATGCAATTTTCCAGTGAAATAAATTGGGGGCTTTTTGATTTTATTTTTGCTGGAACTTTATTTTTTGTACTGATTTTAGTTATAGAATTAATATTTAGAAAAATTCAGAGCAATAAAAAAAGACTTTGGCTAGTATTAATTATTGGGGTTTTATTTATTATAATTTGGGTTGAATTGGCAGTTGGGATTTTTGGGAGTCCATTTGCTGGCACCTAATCTTTTAAAAGAAGGTATTTCAAACTTATATGATTAAATCTATTAAAAAAATTACAAAAAAAAGAGTAGAATTAACTACTCTTAATATGATATATTTAAAAGGTTTTTAATCTGTTAATTTAGAAACATACTTTTTCTCTGAACTACCATCGCTATACAAATGAATTATAATTTCATTATTTACTTCATCAGTGTTTACTTCTTGGCCCAACAAATTAAATGTTTTATATAAGACCTTTTCTTGGTCATTCACTATTGGAATTCCTGTAGATTGATTCATTTGAACAAAAGAGAAACCTCCATTAGAATTATTATTATTTGAAGGAATAAATGAAACACCAAATATTGTTATGCATGTAACATTATCTAAAATGGTCATGTTCAACATCAATGTAAGTGTATCCATCATCGTATTAGACATGAAAGTATCTTCTGATAATGTACTACTCCATAAACAATTAATACAAGTAGAAGAAGTATCGAAAGATTGATTAAATAAATCCTGAAAATTATTATAATGATAGGCTCTCCATCTATGTTGAATATTGTTGGATGAAATTAAACCAACTGCAACAAGACTGTCTGCATTAGATGCTACTTGAAAGGAATAATTGTTTCCTGCAGTTCCAGTTGCTAATAGGTTAATCTGATCACAGTCTGCCATTTGTGATGTTCCAAACAAAGATACAAGTGCTAGAAATAAAGTGTAAAGTATTTTTTTCATAATATTTATTTTTGGTATTAGTATATAATACGCTAATATTTATTGATAAGGGTGGGTTGTAAAAAGAATAAAATTGATTTTATCATTTTTTGGGGTTATATTTAGTGTAATAAGTAAAATTTTAACCATGAAAAAATCTCTATTTTTTGTACTAATAACTATTTTGATTTCTAGTTGTTCCTCAAGTGAAATCACGAATAATAAAATGGCAAGTAACGAAAGTAAAGGAAAATGTCCTTTACATTTTGGAAATAATCAAACAAGTGGATTAACTACCACTAATCAAGGAAATACCAATCGTGATTGGTGGCCTAACCAATTAGATCTTTCAATTTTAAGACAAAACTCCTCTCTTTCTAACCCTATGGGAAAAGATTTTAACTACCTAAAAGAATTTGAAAGTTTAGATTATTTTGCTCTAAAAAAAGATATTGAAACTGTGATGACAGATTCTAAAGAATGGTGGCCTGCAGATTATGGGAGTTACGGAGGTCTTTTCATAAGAATGGCTTGGCATAGTGCAGGAACTTATAGAACCGCAGACGGTAGAGGAGGCACTAGAGCTGGACAACAGAGATTTGCCCCTCAAAATAGCTGGCCAGATAATGCAAATTTAGATAAGGCAAGAAGGTTGTTGTGGCCAATCAAACAAAAATATGGTCAAAAAATTTCATGGGCAGATTTAATGATTTTAGCTGGAAATGTAGCTCTAGAGTCTATGGGATTTAAAACAGTAGGATTTGCTGGAGGAAGAACAGATGTTTGGGAACCTCAAAGTAATGTTTACTGGGGAGCTGAGAAAAAGTTTTTAGATGATGAAAGATATAACGAAGACAGAGAATTAGAACAACCACTTGCCGCGGTACAAATGGGTCTAATTTATGTAAATCCTGAAGGACCAAACGGAGAACCAGACCCCATAAAAGCTGCTGTAGATATTAGAGAAACCTTTGGAAGAATGGGAATGAACGATGAAGAAACTGTCGCTTTAATTGCTGGAGGACACACTTTAGGAAAAACCCATGGAGCAGCAAATGGAGACAATTTAGGTGCTTCCCCTGAAGGAGCAGCTATTGAACAGCAAGGAATGGGATGGAAAAGTGATTACAACACAGGTAAAGGTAAAGATGCTATAACTTCAGGACTGGAGGTTATTTGGACAGAAGATCCTACCAATTGGAACCATGGATATTTTGAAAGCTTATTTGAAAATGAATGGGAGTTAACAAAAAGCCCGGGTGGAGCAAATCAATGGGTGGCTAAAAATCCTCATAAAATGTTCCCAGATGCTTTTGACGATGAAGTAATTCATAAGCCTACCATGCTTACAACTGATTTATCACTAATAGAGGATTCTGCTTACAGAGTTGTTTCTCAAAAATTTTACGATGATCCAGCAGCATTTGAATTAGCATTTGCAAAAGCGTGGTTCAAACTAACTCATAGGGATATGGGACCAAAATCTAGCTATATTGGACCAGAAATTCCTGAAGAAGAATATTCTTGGCAAGACCCAATTCCATCAATCAATCATGAATTAGTTAGTGCCAAAACTATTGATTTAATTAAAAAAGAAATTAAAAACTCGGAATTAACAAATGAAGATATGATTACCACAGCTTGGGCATCGGCATCTACTTTTAGAATTTCTGATAGAAGAGGTGGTGCTAATGGGGCTAGAATTAGACTTAAACCTCAGATAAATTGGGAATCTAATAATCCAGAAGAACTCAAAAGAGTAATTAAAATTTATGAGTCGATTCAAGAAAAATTTAACAAAAAATCTCAGAATCAAAAAATATCTTTAGCTGATTTAATTGTTTTGGGTGGATGTGTTGGAATTGAAGATGCAGCATCTTTAGGTGGAAGAACTATTGATATGCCCTTTTCACCCGGCAGAATGGATGCATTAGAAGAAAATACAGATATAAAAGGAATGTCTGTTTTAGAACCAATTGCAGATGGATTTAGAAATTATAAAAAAGCTGATTACACTTTAAGTTCAGAAGAATTACTAATTGACAAAGCACAACAACTAACCTTAACAGCACCTGAAATGACTGCTTTAATAGGCGGAATGAGAGTACTAAATTCAAATTATAACCAATCCAGTATTGGTATATTAACAGAAACTCCAGGGGTGCTAAATAATGATTATTTCAGAAACCTTTGTAGTATGGATTATGAATGGAAACCAAAATCAGAAGAATCTACTATTTTTCATGGTTTTAAAAGAGGGACAGAAGAATTAAAATGGACTGCAAGTAGAGTAGATTTAATTTTTGGATCTAATTCAGAACTAAGAGCAATTTGTGAAGTTTATGCAAGTGAGGATGGTGGAGAAAGATTTATTAGGGATTTTATAAATGCTTGGACAAAAGTGATGAACTTAGATAGATTTTCCATCTAAATTATTAACTAATAAATCATTGTTCAATACTTATTAGACACAAGTTAATTTAATTGGGGAGTTAATTTAATTTTGCCCAATGCGCATCGCTATACTTTTACTATTTTCGTTATTATTTTTTAAAGGATATAGTCAAAAAGAAATTATTTCTTCAAAAAGAACTGGTCAAATATCTTTAGATGGCGAGCTTGAAGAAGCCGATTGGGTAAATGCTAACTGGACCTCTGGTTTTACTCAAATGAAACCATTTCCAGGTGAAAAAGCCTCTAAAAAAACGGAGGTTGCTATGTTATTTGATCAAGAAGCTATTTATTTTGGGGTAAAATGCTACGATCATCCAGATTCTATTTCTAGAGTACTATCATTACGAGACGACTTCAACCCTAACTTAGACTTTTTTGGAATATTTTTAGATACCTATAACGACAAACAAAATGGATTTTTCTTCGGGTTAAGTAGTAGAGGTGTCCAAGTAGATGCAAAAATTTTCAGCGAAGACTTTAATGACTTATTGAATCTAGTTTGGAGAAGCAAAACACAAATAAACGATCAAGGTTGGTTTGCAGAAATTAAAATTCCCTACTCTGCACTAAGATTTCCAAAGTCAGATATTCAGACATGGAATATAAATTTCGCAAGGCAAATAAGTAGATTTAGAGAAGATAACAATTGGAGTCCAGTAAATCCAGACTTAGAAAATTACCTACTAGAAAGCGGGGTAGTTAAAGGAATTAAAGATATTACTCCTCCTGTAAGATTGGCTCTAATTCCATTTTTATCGAGTTACAATAGCTTCTCTAAAGACACCAAACCTCTTTCTACTTTTACTGGTGGCATGGATGTTAAATATGGAATAAATGAAGCTTTTACTTTAGATGTCACATTACTGCCAGATTTTGGGCAAGTAATTTTTGACCAACAAGTGCTCAACATAAGTCCTTTTGAAATAAGGTTTAACGAAAATAGACAATTTTTTACCGAAGGAACTGAGCTTTTTAATAAATCAAACTTGTTTTACAGTAGAAGAATTGGAGTTCAGACACCTTCCAAAGTCTATAAAAGTCAATTAAACGACAATGAAGAATTAAATGAGATTCCAACTTCTGTTCCATTAATTAATGCTAGTAAAATATCTGGGAGATTAAAAAACGGATTAGGTATTGGTATTTTTAATGGTGTTACTGCAGAACAAAAAGGAAAAGCAATCAACAGAGAAAATGGTGAAGAAAGAGAAATTTCCATCAGCCCATTAAGCAACTACAACGTCATTGTCTTAGATCAGAATTTAAAAAACAACAGTTCCATCACCTTTACCAACACCAATGTTTGGAGAGCTGGAAATTTTTACGATGCTAACGTAAGTGGTTTAGATACCAAGCTCAATACTAAAACCAACGATTACTTTGTACAGTCTCAAGCAAAAATATCCAACATATTAGATTCAAATAGTAATTTACTAGGACATACTTGGGGAATTGAAGCAGGTAAACAACGAGGAAACTTCACATTCGGATTGGAATATTATGAAGAGTCGGATACCTATGACCCTAACGATTTGGGATTTTTAAGAGCTAACAACAGTCGTGTTAGCGAAGTATATATTGGATACAGAAATTTCAATCCTAAAATTGAAAAAATAAATAGATTTTTTACCAGTGCCTCCCTTTCCAACGAATGGTTATATGCTCCAAATTTATTTGGAGGAAGTTTTTGGAATGCTAGAGCTACAACAATAACAAATTCTTTTAATGCACTGGGAATAAGGTTAAGCGGAACATTAAATGAGTCTAACGATTATTTTGAACCAAGGGGGGATGTTATTGGAGAAGAAAAGTTTATTCGACCAGTGTGGACTAGCACTAGAGCTTGGTTTTCTTCTAATTATCAAAAAAGATTTGCTCTAGACCTTGGCATTGGTTATGTATTTGTTGAAAGAAATGATTGGTGGGAATGGAACTACGACTTTGAAACTAGGTTTAGAATTACCAACCAATTATTTTTAATTCATTACTGGGAACAAAGATTTCAAAATAATAGCGAGGGTTATGCGGTAGACTTTGGCACTCCAGAATTCACACATGATGGCATTATTTTTGGAAATAGAGATAGAATAAATACTACTCAAACACTAGGAGTTGACTATACATTGACCAACAGGATAGGTATCACATTCCGATTACGAAATTACAATGCTATTATTAAATACAATACCTTTTCAGAACTACTTCCAAATGGAAGATTATCTAGGTTAGAAGACTACTCTGGTAATGATATTAATGGTAACTCCGTGTATGATATCAATTACAATGCTTTTACTATAGATATGCTTTTTAGATGGGTATTTTTTCCTGGAAGTGAAATTAATGTGGTGTGGAAAAACTCTATTTTTTCTAATGACGAAAGTGTTGATAAAAGTTATTGGAACAACTTATTTGGTAGCTTACAAGACGGTCCAATGAATACATTTTCTGTTAAATTAATCTATTGGCTAGATGCTCAATATCTCAAAAAATAAAAAGACATTCAGTTTGCAGAAATCTGAACGCCTTATTTTATATTATAAACTTTATTAATTTTGAATAAAAACTAATTTTATGATAAAGAGAACTACTTTCATAATCTGTATTATATTTCTATCGTTTAATTTATTTGGACAACAACAATTAAATAGAACTTTATTTTTCGATGGTCAAAACAGAAGCTTTATTGTATACGTCCCTTCTTCTTACGATGCAACCACGCAAGTTCCTCTATTGTTTAATTTTCATGGTGGTGGTGGAACATCAAGTGGATTTATAAATTATGAAAATGATATGCGTCCAATTGCCGATACAGCAAATTTTATTGCTGTTTATCCTCAAGCTGCAGTTGATCCAACGGATGGAAGTAATTCTTGGTTGCATAAAACTCCAACAACTCATAACGATGTTAATTTTATTGAAGCGATTATTGACACCCTTAGTAATGATTATAATATTGACAATGACAGAGTTTATGCTTGCGGTTACTCTGAGGGAGGACTTTTCTCTTACGAGCTAGGATGCAGATTGAATAATAGAATTGCGAGCTTTGCATCAGTCTCGGGGAGCATGCTCACAGAATCCTACCGTCTTAATAATGGTTTTGGATCATGTTCACCAATTCATCCAACAGCAGTATTACTTATTCCTGGCACCTCGGATGGGAGTTTCCATTCTATGTACAATGGTTTTCAACCATATTATTTATCAGTCAATGAAATAACAACTTACTGGGCCAATCATAACAATACAGCTATAAATCCAACAATAACTGCAGTCCCTAACTCCAATACTTCGGATGGAAGTACTGTTGAAAAAAGAATTTGGGAGAATGGTGATAATTGCGTAGCTGTCCAAGAACTTAAGGTGATTAATGGCGACCACGATTGGCCAGGAAGCTCAGGAAATATGGATATTAATGCATCTCAGGAAATTTGGAAATTTGTATCCAAATACGATATTAATGGTTTAATAAATTGTGGTTCTACAGAAATCACTACTTCAAAAGATTTGAAATTTGAAATATTTCCAAATCCGACCTCCAATATTATTTATCTAAATAATTTAAATAAAAACAGCTCCAATTTTCAAATTTTTTCTTCCATTGGGAAATTGGAAATGAACGGTCCAATAAATAAAACAAATATTTCATTAGATATTTCAAATTTAAAGCCTCAACTCTATATTTTAAAAATTGATGGCATTTCTTATAAAATAATTAAGGAATAAAAAAGCAGGTCCATCGACCTGCTTTTGAGTTGGAAAGGAGTGATTAGAAATGATGCACAAAAGGCACCAATAGTCCAATCAACTCCTTAGAATTTTTTTCGATAGACATTTGACACCTCCTTTCTATATTAAATTAAACATGGCTGTTGTCACAGCATTAATTATTTCATCATGAATATAATCAAGAATTTGATTTGAAACGATACTTGTTCAATAAATATGAAAAAAGAAATTAAATAATGTACTTTTGAGCTGGTAAATAAATTATTTATGGGGATACTTATTCCAATAATTTTAATTGTACTAACAAGTATTGTCATTTGGAAATCTTCCGATGGTTTTGATGTTGCTTCCTCCTATTTAGGAAGAAATCTTTCTAACGGGGTAAAAGGAGCAACTATTAATGCGATATCTAGCTCTATGCCAGAACTTTTAACAACCGTTTTCTTTTTGATTTTCTTAAAAGATGCAGAAGGTTTTTCCGGTGGAATGGGGACAGTTGCTGGAAGTGCTGTTTTCAACGCGATGATAATTCCTGCATTTTCTGTTTTGGCAGTATATTATTATAGAATTTCTAACACAATAAATATTTCAAAAAATGTTATATACAGAGACAGTTTTGCTCTACTAATTTCTCAAATTGCACTTATTTTAATTATTTATTATGAATTTCTTACCTGGTTAGGTGGTTTAATATTGATTTTGATATATGGAATTTATTTCTTTTATATGTTTTATAAAATGCCCAGTACTAGTTCGTCTGATTATGAGGAACCAGAAAATGAAGAAATAATTCAAAATCGAATAGTTTTATTTTTAAAATTAGACTTTTATAGCTCTATAATTGGCAATAAAAGATTAAATAATAATAATTCTATTTTGTTACTTTTTATTTCATTGATTTTTATTGGATTATCGTGTTTACTTTTGGTAAAAGCTTGTGAAATGCTTGGTGAAGCAGAGTATTCTTTTTTGGGACTAAATAATTTAAAAGGTCTTGATTTACCAATTTCAATTGTTGCTGTAATTATTGCAGCTGCAGCCACTAGTGTGCCAGATACCATATTGTCTATTAAAGACGCCAGAAAAGGAAATTACAACGATGCTATTTCTAATGCATTAGGGAGTAATATTTTTGATATTTGTTTTGCCTTAGGACTACCAATACTACTTTACTCTATTTTTTATGGACCTATAGTGATGGATCCAGAAACTCTATCTTTTAGCTTAAATGTGTTGATAGTACTTTTTATACTCACAGTATTTACATTTTTAGTTTTTATCTATGGGGAAACCATTGGGATAGCAAAAGCCATAATTTTATTAATGATGTATGCTGCTTTTATAGGTTATGTTTTGGTTTTTCACCTTTAAATACTTTACCCCCAG
>Ga0228664_1001262_pt1 | contig 13113 bp, 12 predicted proteins | sample 78DmetaG_FD_183029 | JGI IMG/M metagenome (GOLD analysis project Ga0228664, IMG submission 183029) | Seawater microbial communities from Monterey Bay, California, United States - 78D | ecosystem: Environmental > Aquatic > Marine > Coastal | place: USA: California | collected 2016-09-26 | reverse complement strand
GCTGTGTAGCGGGTACCTAGCTGCGCCTCTACATCCGTGACTGCCACACGAGGGTGCTGCATCAAGCCGCGCGCATGCGCCAAGCGTGCTTCAAGCGACGCTGGGCCGCGCGATTTCAACGGATTTCCCGGTGTGACCAGCCACCAAACATGATCAAGGCCAAAGCGTTTCAACGCCTCACGTGTGATATGCACATGCCCAGCATGAGCCGGGTCAAATGACCCGCCCAACAGCCCGATCACCTGACCGGAGCGCGCATATGGAAGGCCTAAACCCATGCTTTTCCGTGCCATGCGCGGCACGGGGGCGCAAGCCTACTCGGCAGCGACAGGCTCAGGCGTTGCCAAAGTGACGATGTCTTGCATGATCCGGTTCAGTTCAAAATCTTTGGGCGTGTAGACCTGCGCCACCCCAAAGGACCGCAGCTTTTCGGCATCCTCGTCGGGAATGATCCCCCCCACAACGACGGGAACATTGCCCAAACCTGCCCCGCGCATCCGGTCCATCACATCCGCGATCAGCGGCACATGCGAACCCGACAGGATCGACAAGCCGACAACATGCGCCTCATCCTCAAGCGCCGCTTTTACGATCTGCTCCGGCGTAAGCCGAATGCCCTCATACGCGATATCCATCCCGCAATCACGGGCACGGAAAGCGATCTGTTCAGCACCGTTTGAGTGGCCATCCAACCCCGGCTTACCCATCAAGAACTTCAACCGACGACCAAGCTTGTCGCTGACGGCATCAACAGCCGCCCGCAAATCATCCAAGCCTTCTGTCTTATTTGAAACAGACCGGGAGACGCCCGTGGGACCACGATATTCCCCATGCACTTTGCGCATCACACCAGACCATTCCCCCGTGGTCACGCCGGCCTTTGCCGCAGCAATCGAGGGGCCCATGACGTTTTCCCCGCTCTGTGCAGCAGCCCGCAGGTCCGCCAGCGCGGCCTCAACGGCTTTTGCATCACGGGCGTCTTTCCATGCATTCAGACGGTCAATTTGCTCCTGCTCAACGGCGGGATCGACGACCATGATGCCACCTTCTTCGTCAACCAATGGCGAAGGTTCACCTTGTTCATACTTGTTGACGCCTACGACGACGGTCTCACCGCGCTCAATCCGGTTAAGGCGATCTGCATTGCTCTCGACCAGGCGGGATTTCATGTATTCGATTGAAGCAACGGCACCGCCCATCGCATCCAGATTAGCCAATTCTGCCCGAGCGCCGTCTTTCAACGCCTCAACTTTGGCATCGACTGCAGGGTTCCCGTCAAAAAGATCAGGATATTCTAACAAGTCCGTTTCCAGCGCCAAAATCTGCTGCATCCGCAGGGACCATTGCTGATCCCATGGGCGCGGCAGGCCCAACGCCTCATTCCAAGCGGGCAATTGTACCGCACGCGCCCGCGCTTTTTTCGAAAGCGTCACGGCCAGCATTTCGATCAAGATCCGGTACACGTTATTTTCTGGTTGCTGCTCCGTCAGGCCCAGCGAGTTCACCTGAACCCCGTAGCGGAAACGGCGCATCTTGGGATCTTCGACGCCATACCGCTCACGGCAAATCTCATCCCACAGATCGACAAAGGCGCGCATTTTGCACATCTCGGTCACAAAGCGGATACCTGCGTTCACAAAGAACGAAATCCGCCCAACAAGCGTGGGGAAGTCTTGGGCTGGGACGCGTGGGCGCAGTTCATCCAACACAGCCGTTGCCGTCGCCAATGCAAAGGCCAACTCCTGCTCTGGCGTCGCGCCGGCCTCTTGCAAGTGATAGGAACACACGTTCATCGGGTTCCATTTCGGCACGTTCGTGTAGCAATAGTCGGCCACATCCGCGATCATCTTGAGCGATGGCGCAGGCGGTAAAATGTAGGTGCCACGGCTGAGGTATTCTTTGATCAGGTCGTTTTGCACGGTGCCTTGAAGCTTGGACACATCTGCGCCCTGCTCTTCTGCCACGGCGATATACAGCGCCAGCAGCCATGGTGCCGTAGCGTTGATCGTCATCGACGTGTTCATTTGTTCCAGCGGAATGTCCTGAAACAAGGTGCGCATGTCACCCAAGTGACTGACGGGCACACCGACTTTGCCGACCTCACCGCGCGCCAAAATGTGGTCGCTGTCGTAGCCGGTCTGCGTCGGCAGATCGAAAGCCACGGACAAACCTGTCTGACCCTTTGCCAGGTTCGATCGGTAAAGCGCGTTGGAGGCCGACGCCGTGGAGTGCCCCGCATACGTCCGGAACAGCCAAGGGCGGTCTTTTTTCACGGCTGGTGCGTCGGACATGGGGAACTCCTGAATCAGTTTCGGCAATTTTATTCCGCTATGGCGTTATTATGCGACAGAATATAACGCTGTCAATCGCCGCGCTGCGGCATAACACCCTACGCCCACCATTTACCGCCGCACAAAAACACGTCAGGGTGAGCGCCACCATGTTTGACACCGTCGCAATCCCCATTTGGGCCATCGTGCTCACGGGCCTTTTGGCCCTTGTCGCCGCACTGGATAAAATCCTGCTGCCTTCGGTGCGCTGGTTCCTGCGGCGTCGGCTGGAACGCGCCGTGGAGCGTTTAAACACACGGCTAGAGCGCCCGATCCAACCGTTCAAGTTGGCGCGTCGGTTCGACACAATTCAACGCCTGTCGTATGATCCAGAGGTTGCCCGCGCCATTGCCGAGCATGCCGCAGAGAACAACATCCCAGAGCAGGTCGCCTTTGAAAAAGCCCAACGCTATGCGCGTGAAATTGTGCCGGGGTTTTCTGCGTTTACCTATTTTGGTTTTGCGATCCGCGCCGCCAAATGGCTATCCAAATCGCTGTATCGCGTGCGGCTGGGTTATTTTGACGAGGAAGCCCTGCGCGCGATCGACCCTGAAGCCACCGTCATTTTCGTGATCAATCACCGATCCAATATGGATTACGTTTTGGTAACATGGCTTGCAGCAGAGCGTTCTGCACTGGCTTACGCTGTTGGCGAATGGGCGCGCGTCTGGCCCTTACAACAGTTGATCCGAGCCTTGGGTGGCTATTTCATCCGACGGCGACAATTGAACCCGCTGTATCGCAAGGTCCTGTCGCGCTACGTACAAATGGCCACCGAGGGTGGCGTGACCCAAGCGATGTTCCCCGAAGGTCGCCTAAGCATGGATGGCAATTTGGGCGCTCCCAAGCTGGGCCTGCTCAGCTATGTGATTGCGGGCTTCACCCCCGGCAAGAGCCGCGAAGTGGTGTTTGTGCCCGTGGGGCTTAACTATGACCGCGTAATTGAAGACCGCGTCCTGACCCGCGCAAAGGACGGCTCTAACGGCTCGACCCGGCGGTTTCGGCTACGACCCATCATGATCTTGCGATACCTCTATCTTCACCTCCTACTGCGCCTGCGAGGTGGTTTTCACCGCTTCGGCTACGCCGCGGTCAGCTTTGGCGCCCCCTTGTCATTGACCGCCTTTCTTGAGCGTGAGCGCGAAAATACCGCTGAAGCCCTTGCTAAGGAATTGATGGGGAGGATTGACCACATCCTACCGGTTTTGCCCGTGCCCATTATGGCGTCGGTCATTCGCGACCGCGCACCTTTGCCCCTGCCTGAATTGCACGAAGCGTTTGAAGGGTATCTCGCCAAAATCCAAGAAACCGGCAGTCATGTGCATATCCCTCGGACCGACATGGCCTATGCGGCAGAGGTTGGTCTGCGCGCACTCACGCTGCGGGGCATCGTGGAAACGCGTGACGGATTGCTGCAGGCCACCGAAAAGGAAGCGCGGCTTTTGCATTATTACGCGAACATGCTGCCAAAAGGAGCCGCTGACGCAGTATCAGACACCTCAAGCGCGAACCAAAGACATAAAATTACCGAAAAGACATAATTAAGTTTGCATTATTGCGCGGCCGAGTTTACTCCATGTTGCAACGCAGCGTGGATGCGATTCTGCGACGCGGCAACTGAGAATTAAGTGGAGATGGAGTATGGCTTTGGACACGAACGCCGAACTGGCTGTGTATGACGCGCCGCAAAAGGACCTGTACGAAATGGGCGAGATGCCTCCCATGGGGTACGTGCCCAAGCAGATGTATTCCTGGGCGATCCGCCGCGAGCGTCACGGTGATCCCGACAAGGCCATGCTCAAAGAAGTCGTCGAAGTCCCGACCCTCGACAGCAACGAGGTCCTCGTCCTCGTGATGGCTGCGGGCGTGAACTACAACGGCGTTTGGGCAGCCCTTGGCCAGCCGATCAGCCCTTTTGACGGCCACCAACAGCCCTATCACATCGCGGGTTCCGATGCGTCTGGTATCGTTTGGGCCGTTGGTGACAAGGTAAAGCGCTGGAAAGTTGGCGACGAAGTTGTGGTTCACTGCAACCAAGACGACGGCGACGATGAGGAATGCAACGGTGGCGATCCAATGTATTCCCCCACTCAGCGGATTTGGGGCTATGAGACGCCTGACGGGTCGTTCTCACAGTTCACGCGGGTACAGGCACAGCAGTTGATGCCACGCCCCAAGCACCTGACGTGGGAAGAAAGCGCGTGCTATACTCTGACGCTCGCAACCGCTTACCGTATGCTTTTCGGCCATGAGCCCCACGACCTAAAGCCTGGTCAAAACGTTCTGGTATGGGGTGCATCCGGCGGCCTTGGCTCCTATGCGATCCAGCTGATCAACACGGCCGGCGCCAACGCCATCGGTGTGATTTCCGACGAAGACAAGCGTGAGTTTGTTATGGGACTCGGCGCCAAGGGCGTTATCAACCGTCGCGATTTCAATTGCTGGGGTCAGATGCCCACCGTGAACACTCCCGAGTACGCCGTGTGGTTCAAAGAGGCGCGCAAATTCGGCAAGGCCATCTGGGACATCACCGGCAAGGGCGTGAACGTCGACATGGTGTTCGAACACCCGGGTGAGAGCACATTCCCCGTCTCGAACCTTGTGTGTAAAAAAGGTGGTATGGTCGTAATCTGCGCTGGCACCACTGGCTTCAACTGCACATTCGACGTGCGCTACATGTGGATGCACCAAAAACGCCTGCAAGGGTCGCACTTCGCGCACCTCAAGCAAGCCGCGGCAGCAAACAACTTGATGGTCGAGCGGCGTCTTGACCCATGCATGTCCGAAGTGTTCCCATGGGATGACCTGCCCGAGGCTCACATGAAAATGCTCCGCAATGAGCATAAGCCCGGCAACATGTCCGTTTTGGTCCAGGCCCCCAAGACCGGCCTGCGCACCCTAGAAGACGTGCTGGAAGCTGGTCCAAAAGCTTAATTAGAATCACTCCCAAGCATGGCCCGCGCAGAGAGATTTGCGCGGGCCATTTGCATTGCGAAACACAGTTCGAGCGATTTCCGAGCCTTATTTTGACCTCCCTCCCTATTTCTGGGGAGGGAATTATCGCGAATTTCGCGGAAAAGCGTCGAATGATAGTGTTCTCTTTACCAACCGTTAACCATTCAAAGGGGACTCTGGTGATGTCGAAAGACTGGATTATTGACGTGCTGACCGACCTGCGGGCATTTGCGCATCTTAACGAGCTACCATCATTGGCTGAACACCTCGATGACACAGTACTCGTGGCTGCGGCAGAGCTCGCGGAGAACGCGTTGCACCGCCAAAACGGAACTGTGGTGTATGACGCGACGACTAGAAACATTTCTGGACAGCCTCACTCAGGCCTCAAGTCTTGATGACCTACAGTCGTCAGTCGTTCGCTTGCGCGACGTCTATGAGGTTGAGCACCTCGTCTATCACTCGGTCAAATCAACCGGTCAGCAATACGCCGCGCTGACCTATGACCCAAGCTGGGTCGATCACTATGTTGCAGAAGGTTTCGAAAAAATTGACCCCGTCGTGCAAGGATGCTTCCAACGCTTTACCCCTGTGGATTGGAAACGCCTAGATTGGTCCCACAAAAGCGCCCGCACCCTGCTTGGAGACGGAATTACTGCGGGTCTTGGGAACCAAGGGTTTTCAATACCAATCCGCGGCCCTGCCGGGCAGTTCGCCCTGTTCACCGTGAATCACAAAGCAAGTGATGAGCAATGGGCCTCCTTTACGACGGAATACATGCACGAACTGATCTTGGCGGCGCACTATATGAATGAGCGTGCACTCGCGATGGAGGGGAGTGATGAAATCAAAGCCGGTCAGTCATTATCTCCGCGCGAAACCGATGCTTTGACGCTTTTGGCTGCCGGCATGAATCGCTCACAAGCTGCAGAACGGCTCAAGATTTCGGAACATACACTGCGGGTTTATATCGAATCTGCCCGGTTCAAATTGGGCGCCGCAAACACTACCCATGCTGTTGCAAACGCACTTTTGCGGGGGCTCATCTGCCTCTGAGCAACTGCGGTTGCGCGATCTTTGTCTTCGCGCACGCTAGGAAACCGTTAACCTGCACGACCCTAGCTCCTTGTCCCTATCACGGACGACAGGAGCCCCAAAATGATCCGCTATCTCTACGCCACCGAACTCGCCGCCTTCCCCACATTGACCGACACCATGTTCCGCGACCGCGCCACACAATTCCGCGATCGCCTCAAGTGGGATGTCAGCGTCGATGAAAAAGGTTGGGAAACCGACCAATACGACGCAATGAACCCGCTTTACCTGATTTGGGAAAAATCGGATGGCACGCATGGCGGCTCCATGCGTTTTTTGCCCACCACCGGTGACAATATGACCGCCGACGTGTTCAATCACCTGACCGATGGCGTGACTATTCGCAGCCCTTTGATTTGGGAATGCACGCGGTTTTGCCTTGCGCCCGATGCCACACCAAATACGGCCGCTGCATTGATGTTGGGCGCAGCCGAGCTTGGAATTGGCATGAACCTATCTCACTCCGTCGGTGTGTTTGATGCTAGAATGCCACGTATTTACAAACGCTTGGGCTGGGCGCCAGACGTATTGGGAACACAAGATGGTATCTCAACTGGGCTTTGGGCCTTCCAGCCGGACATGCGGGAAAAAATGGCCGCAAAGGCCGAAATCTCAACTGTATTGTCCGGTCAATGGTTCCAAAACGCATTTGGCCCCCTACCCATGATGACCGGCTGATCCCACTGGCACACCGCCATGGCCTAGCCTAGTGTGCGGCCATGGCGCAAACACCCATCAAATTCTCCGACGATCAGGCCGAAGCCTTTGACAGCATTTCAAAGATTTTGAAAAGCGCGGGCGTTAATCTTGATGATGCCCTGTTAACACCCCTAGGCGATGGGAAATCCAGTGTCACAGCCGTCATTGGCAAGGCTGGCAGCGGCAAGACACTACTGCTGGCCAAGCTTGTAGAGGCACTCCAAGACGCTGGCCTAGAACTCGTGTCAGGCGATTATGAAGGCAAAAGCCGCAAGGATAAACGCACGCTCGCGGTGCTGGCTCCAACAAACAAAGCCGCCTCAGTTTTGCGCAATCGTGGCGTACCCGCCACAACCATTCACCGCATTCTCTACACGCCGGTCTACGACCCTGAGTATGAAAAAATTGCGGAGTGGCTCGCCGAAGATGGAAACCGTCCCAAAATCGCCGATATCACAGATGAGGCATTGGATCGCGCCGCCCGTGTCTATTCTGAGACGAAGTCAGTCCCTGCAGCATTGGCTGCCGCTGGGCTCAAAGGCTCTGATTTCATCACGGGATGGAAGCGCAGAGAATCTCCATTAGATATTGGTTTCGTTGATGAATCGTCAATGCTGGACGAAAAACAGTACGATGACCTGCGTGAGATTTTCCCAACTTTAGTTCTTTTCGGAGATCCAGCGCAGTTGGCGCCCGTCGGCCAATCCGGAGAGATGGTGTTTGACCGGCTCAGCGACAAGAAACGACTGATCCTAAACCGCATCCATCGCCAAGCAGACGACAACCCGATCCTTGACCTCGCACATGCTCTTGGCGACCCCGATCTAGAGTTTTCTCGATTTGAAGACATGATCGAAGAAGCCGCGCAGAAAGATCCGCGTGTTGAAGTTGCAGCGCGTGTGAACAGCGATTTGATGGCCCGCAGCCCCGTTTTGGTCTGGCGCAACGCCACACGTGTGCGCCTGATCCGTGCCTTTAGAATGGCGCACGAGGCACCCGAGGATGCGCTTCTCCCAGGGGAGCCCTTGATATGCGATGGAATCGAGCTGCCGCTTAAACATCGTAAACGCCGGATTGACCTGGAAGCCCGAGGATTAATCAAAGGTGCCCAGGTCGTATACCTAGGCCCCGGACGAAAACCCGGGTTTTCACGACTTCATGTCGTCGGGGCACCGGACCCGCAGATCTCAGCCGCATCGATCGTCAAAATCGAACTGCCGGATGAAGATGAGCCGTTCCTTCCTTTCGCAGCCCATATGGGCGCTGCATTCTTGCATGGTGCGGCAGTCACAATACACAAAGCTCAAGGATCTCAGTGGGATGAAGTGCAGGTATTCGCACCGGATCTATACGCCGCATCTCGTGCTGGCCGTATGGAAGCGGGCCAAGCTCTTTGGAAGCGCCTTGCCTATGTTGCAATTACTCGCGCCGCATCGCGTCTGATTTGGGTGAAACGGTACGCCCTTGCTCGCCCTGAAGGACTACTGGGCACTGACGACCTCAAAGCCCCGGTCACAGAGTTTATGCTCACCCAAACATCCGCGGATGAGTGACGGACGAACCCCGCCATCGGCACGTAAGCGCCTAACACTTTTTTAACACTCTTAAATCAATTCGTCTGACACTCTTCAGTTCAAACGCTAGAGAGGGAGATGACGCGCTCTCGCTCCGCGTTCAATCGCAGCCGCGTGCAGGCGATCAATCGCAAGCTCGTAGCGCACCTCTTTGAGCAGTTCGAGCTCTGTCTGCTGCAACCGACCATCCGCAGCAGCAACATCACAAGCCAAAGCATATGCTGTCTCAAAATGTGACACTGGGATCGCATCCTTGATCAACCCAAATAGCGCGTCCAACCCGTCCTCTTCTTCCAACAGGTCAAACACAGTCTGTGCAGCCTGCTGCATACGGTCGATATCGTACTCTGCAAAAATCGGCAGATGGTTTACGATTTGTTGGATCGTCAGCAGTTCCGAAGTGCGAATGTTCGCATCCGACGCCGAAACCGCGATCATCAATGCGACCAGCGCGTCTTGCGCGGTCATTGCTTGGGGGTTTTCTGTCACGGCGTACTGGCTTTCGTTTAAGGGCTATATGACCAATTTATTGACCCCAGACCCCACCCGCAATAGGGAGTGGTCGCATCTGTCCAAATCCGGACGCATTCAACAGGATAAACCCGATCATGAGCACTCTTCGCGACGCTGCACTCACCTCCAAGGCCTGGCCTTTTGAAGAGGCTCGCCGTCTGCTCAAACGGGTCGAAAAACGCCCCCCCGAGAAAGGCTATGTCCTGTTTGAAACGGGTTACGGGCCCAGTGGACTGCCTCATATCGGTACTTTTGGCGAGGTTGCTAGAACAACAATGGTGCGGCGCGCTTTTGAGGTGATCTCCGACATTCCCACGAAATTGATCTGTTTTTCTGACGATTTGGACGGAATGCGGAAGGTTCCTGGAAATGTGCCCAATCCCAGAGACTTGGACGAACATCTACAGCGACCGCTGACCTCTGTTCCTGATCCATTTGGCGAATATGAAAGCTTTGGGCATCACAACAACGCGATGCTACGCCGCTTTCTTGATACATTTGGATTTGAGTACGAGTTCATCAGTTCCACCGATTTCTATCGCTCTGGGCAATTTGATCCGGTACTGCTGCGCGCGGCTGAAAAATACGATGACGTCATGGCCGTTATGCTTAAATCGCTCCGCGAAGAACGGCGCCAAACCTACTCGATCTTTCTGCCAATTCATCCCGAAACGGGGCGTGTTCTTTATGTGCCGATGAAACATGTGGACGGTCAAAAAGGCGAAATCACGTTTGATGACGACACTGGCCGGGAATGGACGCTGCCGGTCACAGGCGGCAACGTAAAACTACAATGGAAGCCCGATTTTGGTGCACGGTGGGCCGCACTCGACGTTGATTTTGAGATGTATGGCAAGGATCACTCGACCAATACGCCAATTTACGACCGTATTTGCGAAATCCTTGGGGGCAAGAAGCCTGAGCATTTCACGTATGAACTGTTCCTCGACGAAAGCGGGCAAAAAATCTCAAAAACGAGCGGGAATGGCATCAGTATTGATGAATGGTTGACCTATGCGTCTTCTGAGAGCCTGTCCTACTTTATGTATCAAAAGCCAAAAACAGCGAAACGGATGCACTTTGATGTGATCCCAAAAGCCGTCGATGAATACCATCAACAGCTTCGCGCCTATCACACACAAGAGCCTGAAAAGCAGGCGGCAAACCCAGTATTCCACATCCACGGTGCGGACGTGCCGCAGTCGGATTTGGTGGTGCCGTTTTCGATGCTGATGAACTTGGCAAGTGTGGCAAACGCCGAAAACAAAGACCAATTGTGGGGCTTTATCCAACGCTATGCGCCAGACGCGGCACCCGCTACGCACCCCGGCCTTGATGCCGCCGCAGGTTTTGCCGTTCGGTACTACAATGATTTTGTTGAGCCGCACAAAACCTACCGCGCGCCCAGCGACATCGAACGCGAGGCACTGGTCGCTCTGCGCGAGGGGCTAGTATCGTGGGAGGGTGAGGCGGACGCAGAAGCGTTGCAAGGCCTTGTTTTTGCTTGTGGGCGTGAGCGATTTGACCCGATGCGTGACTGGTTCAAGGCGCTTTACGAGGTCCTTCTGGGCGCGTCACAAGGCCCGCGTTTTGGGGGCTTCATCGCCCTTTATGGCGTTGCGGAAACAATCGTGCTCATCGATGCTGCACTCGAAGGTCAGCTCGGCTAATTTGCCAAACGGCGCATTGCGGCTAGCATAAAGGGAACAAAACCCCGGAGGCCGCTATGCGCACTTTACTCTTTTCATTGATCCTCATCGTGACTGCGATGTCTGCACGCGCGGATGAAGCTGCCATCCAATCTGTGATTCAATCGCAGATCACAGCCTTTAAGCAAGATGATTTTGCGACGGCCTTCACCTACGCAAGCCCCACGATCCGCCAGCTTTTTGGAACGCCTGAGCAATTTGGCATGATGGTGCGCCAAGGCTATCCGATGGTTTGGCGCCCAGGTCAGATTGATTTTTTACCCTTAAAATCAGAGCCAAACCGCACGTTTCAGGATGTCATGATCACGGATCAAACAGGTGTCGTACATGTGCTACGCTACACGATGATTGAGGGGGAAATGAACTGGAAAATCAATGGCGTGCAGGTGTTGCAGAAACCACAAGTCGGCGCTTAGGACCGTTCCGAACCCATATTGATTTGTCACTGGCAGGTGTACCTAGGCCTAGGATCGCTTTTTTCGATCTTTGATCAACTGCTTTATCACCTGTGATCGCGCCTCATCTTTGGCCGCCATCTCTTTCACCGGCTGCGCACGGGCCATCGCCATGGCTAGGTCAGCCTGTAGAACCTCGTTCCGCTTTGCAGCCCAAATGGCATAGCGGTCATCAGCCGCTGCCTGTGTGGGCGTTGCGGCGGCATTGGTGGCGCGCGCGGCTGTGACTTCACGCATCACGGCAGCAATTCCATCAATCTCCGCCCGATGGGTGGACAGCTTAGCGCGGCTCATCTCTGATTTCAGCTCAGTGAGTTCCCTAAGCGCATTCAACTGCTGAAATTTACGTGTCATGTCCTGCGGCTCCCTTTTGCCTTTTTGCGCATCTCATCGCCAAAACGAACAGCAATTGCGACGGCAGCAAAATGTTCCCGATTTATTGGCGCGCCAATTTCCACAGTGGCGTGAAGCGCGCGTGCCGTTGGCGGATCACGGTGAATTGGCACGCCATGTTCCGCAGCAACTTTGCGAATTTGCGCTGCAATTTCGTCCACTCCCTTCGCCACACACATGGGCGGCGTCGGATCAGTCGGAGACCACTTCAGGGCGACCGCATAATGCGTGGGATTAACCACAACCACCGCGGCATCAGGCACGTCTGCCAACATCTGGTTGAGCGCAATCTCTTGTGCTCGCTGTCGTCGCTGGCCTTTTACATGCGGATCACCTTCGGATTTTTTGGCTTCCTCTTTCAGTTCTTGCTGAGACATCATCTGCTTTTTCAAATGGTCGAAGCGTTGCCAGAAATAATCGATCGCACCAATCAAGCCAGCGATCACAAACACTATGATGAGGAACTCGCGAAGAAGCGCCCCCATCAACGCCACCAATTGACCCGGCTCAGCATTCATCGCACCAATCATGGGGTCCAAATTGCGCGTAAAGAACCAGACAAGGACGCCAGAGATAATGATAAGTTTGACGGCCGACTTGAGAAATTCAAACAGGCCTGAGGGCCCAAATTTCTGCTTCGCATTGCTCAAAAGCGAAACCTTTGAAAGCTTAGGTTCCAGCTTAGCTGGCGCGAACACGATCGCCTGCTGCGCAACCAATGAGATCAACGTCCCGAAGGCCGGAAAAATGAAAAATGCCGCTGCGGCAAGGCCTGCGGCTAATAGAATCTCACCATGCAAATGCGCACCGCCCGAGGACAACAGCGTTTCGGAATAGGCATCCGCGTTTTCTAGAAGCCCGCTCGAGAACTGTCCAAAATAGGACAAAGCCGCCGGCGCTGCGATCCCGAGAGATAGCAGAAGACCGGCATAGCTGGCCGCCGTATGAAGATCAGTTGACTTTACAAAATCACCCTTTTTGCGCGCTTCGAGTAGCTTTTGCTCCGTCGCCTCATGGGATTTTTCAGAGCTGTCATCGTCGCTCATGGCAGGGCCTGCAAGGGTGCTGCGAGCACCGCATCAAACCGCTGCAACCAGATCGGCAAGAGGATCGGAAGCGAAATAAACAGCAGGATCATGCCACCGGCTGTGATTGCCGGCGCGCCGACAAATGCCACCATCAACTGCGGCATCGCCTTGTTAATGATGCCCATTGCAACGTTGTAAATGAGCGAAACCAAGACGAAAGGTGCTGCTAAGACGAACCCCAAGCCAAAGATGCTCGCGACGCTAGCGACGCCCCATGTCATCACATCCAGAGGCACTAGAAAGACGCCGATGGGCAAAAATCCATATAGCTCGACAAGTGCCCATATGATTTTGATGTGGAG
>Ga0228664_1001246_pt1 | contig 13191 bp, 10 predicted proteins | sample 78DmetaG_FD_183029 | JGI IMG/M metagenome (GOLD analysis project Ga0228664, IMG submission 183029) | Seawater microbial communities from Monterey Bay, California, United States - 78D | ecosystem: Environmental > Aquatic > Marine > Coastal | place: USA: California | collected 2016-09-26 | reverse complement strand
TATCCTCCTCCTGTAATTCAGACACATCAACCCTATAAGTAGGACAAATTACTTACTTAAGCAAGTGTTAAACATCGCCACACAGTCTCTAATATGGGGTTATAACTATGCTATACAAAACCCTTGAAATAGAAAACCATTCCTGTTAACCCCACCCCAGGTTGGTTTTGTTAATAAGAGTGAAAAGTTTTGGGGTTTTTGAAACTTTGTCTGAGACTTTGGATTCTTCCGAAAGAATACTATCTTCGTTTAAATTAAGAGCAATTAAACAAAGAAATTGTTTCCCCCAATTGCTATATTTAAATCATAATTCCATTTAAATGAAAAACTTTAGAATTGTCTTAATAGTGACCTTGATTCTCGATATTATTCAGTTTATTCCCCTAGTATTAGCACAGATGGGAGGTGAAATGAAAAAGCAAATGATAAGCGACCTTAATATCGATGGATTAACAGACAGTGTTCCTGGCCTAGAAGTTTTGGATATGATGTTATATATCTTAGGATTCATTTATTTAGGGAATTTGCTCTCTGTTGTATACACTCTTAGATTAAAAACTCTTGAAAGTTTAAAATCAGCAACCTTCGTATTGTTTATCGTTCACTTATTTTGGACTTTACCAGATTTTGTTTCTCTATTAGGCGGCAGTTCAGCCCATCCTCCGATAATTATTATGGCATTAACATTAATCCCAGTTATTGGTTTGTATTATGTTTCACAAAAAGGAGAGTTGAAATCTTAATATTAATTTCATTGGCAAATCCATCTCATTAAGTCTATAAATCAGTTTGTTTACCTACAACATATTAACTATAAACCAATAAAAATGAATTCAAAAAACGTTCTTACAGCAATAGGAGTGCTAAATATTATTCAAGGCATAGGATTCTTCATAGGTGCTGAAACACTTACAGAACAGTCTTTCCCATCTGAATTGTTAGCAGGGGGAGGATTAGTAGTAGGCACAGCAATGCATTGGCCTTTATCAATTGCTTGTATTGTTATTGGTATAATAATTCTATCCACAAGAAGTTTGGAAATGAAAGATGCTAAGAAGGTATTATTAAGTATTGGGATAGCTTATTTATTTTTTCTGATTAATGGCCTTTTGCAGCACCTAACTACTCCAGTCAATGTGCCTATGCCAGCAATTGGATTAATTGCCTTTATCAGCATACTTTCTTTCTATACTGCTTTTAAAAAAATTCCTAAGCCATAGGCATATCCTCCTCCTGTAATTCAGCAACATCAAGCCCCCTTAATTAGGTTTAGTTCTAACATAGACAAGTGTTAATAATCGTCACACACGCCCTAATACGGGGTTATAACTATGCTATACAAAACTCTTGAAATAGGAAACCATTTGTGTTAACCCCACCCTTGGTTGGTTCTGTTTGTTAGGCTGAAGGGTTTGGGTTTTGTTGAGGTTCCAGGTTATTATGATTTTTGTGAAAAAGTAAGTATATTCGTTGTATAAACTAAAATAAAAAAGAGATGAAAAAAATAACAATACTGCTATTGGCCTTGGCTTCAATCGTTCAATTAAATGCTCAAAAGCTTAATAATTTTGGAGGTTTAACTGAAAAAAAAGTAGGTCCCAAAACAATTAAGATTCCTTACACTGATGTAACCACCTACTTAGGATATGCTGCAAAAGGTAATGAGGATGAGGTCAAAGATGGGAAGAAATACTACTATTTATATTTATGGATTCCTGCGGTGGCTCCTGAATTAGGAGTTAGAATGATGTCGCCTGTGGGGAATGCCAAAGTAAAGAACGCAATTGAGTCCGATGAGTTCGTAGAAAATAAAAATTCAACAGCTTATTTTGACACATACATTACACTTGAACGTTCAGATATTTATAATAAAGAAGGGGTTACTCCAGAAAATATTCAAAAAGCAAATTGGAATACCCTCGCTAGAAATGATGATAGTGGTGAAATGCCATCTAACCCTGGTGGTAGAAAGTACAATTCATTATTAAGGTATAAGAGTCAGGTTAGCGACCCTACAAAAGCATTAACAGTTGGATTATATCGTATTGGCTTTACAACCTATAAAAGAGGAGAGGTTGAAGGTACGTTTCTGGCAGAAATTGGAGCGCCCATTAAATTACCAGGGGTAATTGTAACGAAAGATATCAGCAAATTGATAGAACAACTCAATCAATAAACAAGTACTATGTCTAAAATTAAAAGTCCTGCCTCGGTAGGACTTTTTTGTTTTAAAAAATACTAATCATCGGCCACATTCTCCTTCTGTAGTTCAGAGACCTCAAGTCCTCTTAAGTAGTTTTATATATCTTACTTAGACAAGTGTTAAACGTCATATACTCTCTAATACGGGGTTATAACTACACCACACAACACCCCTTGAAATAGGAAAACCATTCCTGTTAACCCCACCCGTGGTTAGTTCTTTTTGTACGGTTGAAAGGTTCGGGCTTTTGTTGAGGTTCTGTCTGAGGTTTTAGGTTCTTGAAAATATTACTTCCTTTGTGACATAATACAAGCATCTATGAGAGTTAATAAAATCCTTTCACTATTTTTAATCATTTCAATATTTGCTTGTAATGATGAGAACAGTTTTACTCAGGATTCGGATAATCCTTTTATTGGTCGCGCGAGCAATCCAAAGCAATTTAAAAACTATCTTTTTCTTGGACATATATATCAAACTGAAACTAGAATTAACACCGATATAGAACAATTAGACCTCAATAAATATGACCAAATATGGCTTGGTGGAGATGTATTAACGGAAACGACTAAATATCAATCAAACCTTGACTATCTAGACTCTATTTTTGATTTATCTAATCCAAATACTAAATGGGCGCTTGGGAACCATGATTTAAGAAATGGAAACGTTCAGTGGATAAATGAAAAAACAAAAAGGCCATCATTTTATACCAGCCACTCAGACGGGATAACTTACTTTGTATTGAATACAAGTAAACTTCAAAGAGATAGGTTAGATGTAGATTTTGCTAAATCTCAATATCACCTTCTTAAGTCTGTTTGTGACACAATAATAAGTTCTTCTCATCTTGTTATTTTGTCTCATCATTCCCCATGGCAACAGGTAGATTCAATAATTAAGTCAGGTGCTAATTCTGATGCATCCAACTTTGTTTTTAATGTTGATCCTATTCAAGACTTCCATAATGGCGTGTATAACCCTTTGTTAAAAAAAGTTCAGTCTAAAGGTGTAGATGTTATTTTTATATCTGGAGATTATGGACAATTTAGAGCTGGTAACCAATACACTAGCTCTTCAGGTGTTACGTTTTTGGGTTCAGGTATTCTTTCTATTAATAAGTATAATGAGAGGTTCTCTAGGTATAAACGCCCTAACTCAGTCTTAATTTTTAACCATGACATCGTTAACCGAAAGTTAAAATGGAAGTTTAAACTAATTGATGACATTCATTAAAATGTTCTCTAATAGCACTTATATCAATATCTCTATTTTCTTGTGAAAAGGATGACGAACCTATAATTGTTGACACGCCTTGCTCAACAATTCCAACATTAACTACTAATGCTGCAAATAATATAACAGATTCTTTGAGTTTTGTAGTTGCTACGTTATCAGGAACAATTAAAGCTCCTACCTGTGACCCTTCAGTAACATCACAAGGTTTTGTTTGGTCTGAGACTCCGTTGCCTAAAACAACAGATAGCCTTGTCGAGGTAACAGGTGAATCAGTTCAATATATTGTTACAGGATTAAAAGGAGCTACCAACTACTTTTATAGAACATATTTTACAAATGTGGATGGAACGTTCTATGGAAATGAAATACCATTTACAACTACCGAATTACCAAGTGCAGTTTATCTTGACTCTAATGGAATAACGATTAAAGCATCCTCTTGGGCGCAAGTTGGTGACTCAGGCAGAATAAATGGAATACTTTACACTATTGGAAATTCACTTACTTTAAGGAACAGAATTAGAGATAATGCAGATGTTACTAATGTTTGCGTTTCAAGAATTACAAATATGAGTAGGATGTTTTTTCAAAACTATTCCTATAATCAAGACATTAGCTCGTGGGATGTCTCTAATGTTACTAATATGGAAGAGATGTTTTATAGTGCCTCATCCTTCAATCAAGACATCAGCTCGTGGAGTGTTTCTAATCTTACTCGATGTTTCCGCTTTAGTCTAATTACACCAGCTTGGACACTACCAAAGCCTAACTTCACTAACTGTAATCCAAATTAATCTTCAGTAAATAATATAATTAAAAGTCCTGCCTCGGTAGGACTTTTTGTTTTAAAAAAGAATAATCATCGGCATATCCTCCTCCTTTAGTTCAGCAACCTCAAGCCCTCTTAAGTAAGTTAACGATACGTTTAAACTAGAGTGGCCCATAGCCTTCTGTAGCTTGGTTAATGACCCTGTCCTCTTAAAGATATCTATCGCTCCTGTATGTCTAAAAGAGTAAAGTGTTTGATGTTCTTCTAAAACCTTAGACTGCGCCTTATACTTACTCCAAAGACTCTTAAAGTAGTCACTGTTGTATGGCTCTAATTCTCCACTAAAGATGTTCCTACTATCTTCCCCCTTGACTAAACTTTCCCTTATGTAAGCAGGAACAGGTACGATTCTATTCCTACCAGATTTATTCCGATGTCCTGATAAATGGATTTGACTTAAGTCCGAAGAGAAGTCTCCCCAACAAAGCTCTCTTATCTCTCTATGTGGTCTTAAGAGACATCCGTAAGTTAGCAAACAGCACAGGAATAGTTTGTCGTTAAACACTCTTATTTCGTCTAATACAGGCCTTATTTCTCGGAAGGGTTTGTTTAGTTTGGCCTTATTCTTTCTACTCTTATTACTGAGCAAATCTCTTGGCTCCATCCCCTTGCTCACAGCAGCATTTAAAAGAGCGTGTAGGTGTCTTCTAAGGGTGTTATAGCTTGTTGCTGAGGTGTATTTATTGAGGATAGAATTGATGCCCTCTAAAGTGATTACATTGCCTTTACAGCTATTGACAATGTCCCTATGTATATACTTTAATGTACTCTTGTATTTATCAGAGTAACTTCCATTTAATTTACTCTCTAGAGCCATATTTAAATACTCTAGGTCTGATAGTTTCCCTATCATAGCACTTTGCTTCCTAAAGGTTCTTAATACCCCTCCCTTGGAGATGTAATTGTATACCTCAGCAGCTAAGATATTAGCTTGATGTAGTCGCTGGTTCTCAGGATAATTATTTGGATTGAGATTATTGTTTATTCTTGTTCCATTGAACAAGCGGACTCTTTTATTATTAGAGTAAAATTCAATAAATACTTTTCGGTCATTTGTTTGACCAACTCTTGGATAACTTATTATACTCATCGGCAGTAATTAGGCAGTTAATATTATAATTTCTGCTTAATACCTTGATTTAATAATAGTTAAGAAGAGACCCCCTATGATATATAATCAGGCAGCAATTAAGCCGCCATTTTAATGGCACTGTTATATATTATGAGAAAACATAGTTTCAATTTTAGCCCTGTTAGAAAACGATGATGCTCTCCGGTTTAAATTAGAACAACTTTTGTCAATTCCTCTCGTTCACTGCTATATTTTTCTCATTTTCGTAGTTCGTGAGCCATAAAAAGAAAATAGTTGTAAGTGTTAGCTCAGACTTGAGTACTGATCAGAGGGTGCAAAAGGTTTGTAATACCTTAGCGACTAATAATTTTGAAGTGTTGGTTCTAGGCAGACAGCTACCTCATAGTCCGAAGTTTGGAAGCTTGAACTATTCCCATAAACGTTTTCGATTGTGGTTCAATAAAGGCGCCCTTTTTTATGCGAATTTGAATGTTTGCTTGTTTTTTACACTTCTTTTTTCCAAATCGAATATCCTTTATGCCAATGACTTGGATACACTTTTGGCGAATTACCTTGTTTCTAAACTAAGGAGCAAACCTTTGGTTTACGACAGTCACGAATACTTTACACAGGTGCCTGAGTTGGTAAACAGACCCTCGGTGCAGCGCATTTGGGAGCGAATTGAAAAGGCCATTCTTCCGAAGTTGAAACATTGCATTACCGTAACGGAGCAAATTGCTAAGGTTTACAAAAAGAAGTATAACACTCACTTTGCGGTGATGCGAAACTTTCCCTTGCTTCAAGATCAACAATTGGAGGAGAAAGAGAATTTTATTGTTTACCAAGGGGCTTTAAATGTGGGCCGTGGTCTGGAAGAATTGATAGCTGCAATGCCTTTTGTAAACGCTAAGTTGTGGATTGCCGGAGCAGGCGATATTGAAGATCAATTGAGGCAAAAAGTTCAAGATTCAAACTTAAGTGACAAAGTTATTTTCTTGGGTAGGTTAGATCCTATTGAGCTGAGAGGATATACTCAAAAGGCAAAACTGGGCATGTCCATTGAGCACAAAATGGGCTTGAATTATACCTATGCGCTACCCAATAAAATCTTTGATTACATCCATTGTGAAACACCAGTACTTTATGCAGATTTGATAGAGGTGAAGAAGGTTCTCCACGGAGCAGCTATTGGAGAAGAGTTGGAAAGCTACGAGTCAAAAGTCCTAGCTCAGCAAATTAATCACATGCTGGAATCAGCAAATTACAAAGGGTGGCAACAAAACTGTTTAAAGCTTAGAAAAGAGTTAAATTGGCAACAAGAAGAAAAAGTTCTCTTTAAAATGATGGACCAACTTGAGTAAAATCGATTTACATATCGTTTCTTTTAACGTGCCTTTTCCTGCAGATTATGGAGGTGTGATTGATGTTTATTATAAACTCAAAGCGCTTTCTGATTTGGGTATTCGAGTGGCCTTGCATTGTTTTGATTATGGTAGAGGCGAGCAACCAAAGTTAAACGAAGTAGCCGCTGAAGTTCATTACTATCCAAGAGATGTAAATAAATTGATAGCCGTTTTTTCTTCTCCCTTTACGGTTAAAAGCAGAATTAGCAAGGAATTGTTAGTTCGATTAGCTGCCGATGATGCACCCATATTATTCGAAAGTTTACAATCTTGTTTATATCTAGACCACCCTAGTTTAGCCGATAAAAGGAAGTGGGTGAGGGCTCATAATGTAGAACACGACTATTACAGAAGTTTGGCCAAATACGAGAGCGCAGGAGTTCGAAAAATATACTATTTAAAGGAAGCGGTTGCTTTGGAAAAATTCGAATCCGTATTAGAACATGCTGATGGAGTGCTTGCTATTTCAACCAAGGATACAAACTACTTCAAAGAAATTGGGTTAACCGCTCATTATTTGCCTGCGTTTTACAATAGATTTGAGTTCAACGAAAAAGCGGTGATTGAAATAGATGAAGTTGCACTTTATCATGGCAATTTACAGGTAGAAGAGAATGTTGAGGCGGTCCTGTTTTTGTTAGAAGTGTTTAAAGAATTGCCGTTTCGTTTGATCATAGCAGGAAATAAACCAGGATTTTCCATATCCAAAGCTGCGCGAGCATTATCGAACGTGCAAGTTATGGAAAGTCCTAGCGATGAACAGCTTTTCGATTTAATTCATTCGTCAAAGTTGAATTGTCTACCGACTTTTCAAGCTACAGGAATTAAGTTGAAATTACTGCATGCACTTTGTTCTGGCAATCAAGTATTGGTGAACTCAGAAATGTTGGAAGGGACAGATTTGGGTCAATTCTGCGAAATGGCAAGTAGTGTTCAAAACTGGCGGGAAGTTATCACTCAGATGATGAATAATGAGTTGGATTTATCGAAAATTGCAAATAGGAGAGAGCAAGTAAAGGCGCTATTCAATAACCAACAAAACGCTATGCAGTTGGCGGAATGGTTGGGGTTGGCTCAATAATCGTTTCGTTTTCAAATTGCAATATTCTACCTGGAAACTTTCGCATCATGTCGTAGTCGTGCGTGGCAATCAGTACCGCTTTGTCGTTCTGACTAATGGAAACCAGCAGTTTCATGATTTCTAGAGAAGTTTCAGGATCCAAATTTCCTGTCGGCTCATCTGCTAAAATAATTTCAGGGTCATTGAGTAGAGCTCTTGCGATAGCAACGCGTTGTTGCTCGCCACCAGAAAGTTCATGTGGCATTTTGAAACCCTTATTTCCTAGACCAACTTTTTCCAATACAATTTGAATCCCTTTGCTGATTTCCTTTTTGTTTTTCCAGCCAGTAGCTTTCATCACAAACTTTAAGTTGTTGTTCACCGTTCGGTCAGAGAGTAACTGAAAATCTTGAAAAACAATTCCAATTTTTCTTCTCAGGAAGGGTATTTTTTTGCGGCTCAACTTCTTCAGGTCAAGACCTGCGACGGTTGCATCTCCTTCTTTTAGCTTTAATTCGCCGTAAAGCGTTTTTAAAAAGCTGCTTTTCCCAGAACCATTTTTTCCAACAAGGTACACGAGTTCCCCTTTTTCAATTCTTAAACCGAGATTGGAAAGGACTAAGTTTTTTTGTTGAAAAACATTAACGCTGTTTAATTCAATAATGGCTGTTCCAGGCATGAGTTAGAGGTTTCAAACAAAGATAGAAATTTAAGAAGGGAGAAGTGAATAATGGCTCTAAAAAAACCGAGAAATGAGAACAATTCTTTTAACAAAAAATCGTTGAAAACTTAGGCAAATACTAAGATTCTCACGAAACGATACGGGTATCTTTAGTAGTTGTATCCCAAGACGGGATGCTGCCAGTTTACACCGCGAAATTCAACCAATTATTATGACCATATTTCAACGGCTTAGCCTCATTTTATTAGTCATGGTTAGTTCAAGTCACCTACAAGCACAGCAAAGTTTAGTGTTTACGGCGGCAAATCCTGACTTTAGAAATGGCATGGACTTATATCAAAAAGAAAAGTTTGTTCCCGCTCAGCAATACTTTCAAAAGACCATTGAGAGTATACGCGACGTGCATTCTGAAGTAAGAATTGATGCGGAATATTACGCGGCTTTGTGCGCGGTAGAAATGTTTCATGCCAATGCAGAGCCCATGTTAAAAAAGTTTATCGAAGATCATCCCGAAAGCTCACATTTAATTTCTGCTTATTTTAATTTAGCGAAGTTTCAGTTTAGAAAGCGAAAGTGGGAAGACGTTATTGAATATTTGGCAGAAATTGACCCGTTGGACTTAAGCCCTGACGAGCGCGACGAGTATTACTTTAAAAAAGGTTATGCTTATTTTCAGTTGGATGAATTCGATCTTGCGGCAAAAGCATTTTATGAAATAAAAGATACGGACAACATTTACGTCGCAGCAGCCAGATATTATTACGCGCACATTTCCTATCAAAACGGCAAGTACCAAACGGCATCTGAAAATTTTAATCGCTTGGCAGATGACCCCCAATTTGGCTCGGTGGTTCCCTACTACCTTACTCAAATCTATTATTTACAAGGGAAATACGAGCAGCTATTAAATTATGCGCCAGCTGTTTTAGATTCAGCACCACCAAAGAAGGAAGATGAGATAAGAAAACTGATTGGTGATGCCTATTATAAAACAGGAAAATTCCAAGAAGCATTACCCAATCTAGAAGGATACTTAAATCGGAATCAAGGAACGAAAGATGATTATTATCAACTGGGATACTCTTACTTTCAAACTAAAAACTATGCACAAGCGATCCCCTTCTTTCAAAAGGCCGTGGGAGAAAACGATACTTTAGATCAGTCTGCGTATTACTTTATTGGCCAATCTAACATTTTAAGCGAAAACAAAAGTGGAGCAAAGCCAGCCTTTAAAAATGCCTATCAAATAAAGATAGATCCTGAGGTGACGGAAGATGCCCTGTTTAATTATGCTAAAACGGCTTACGAGCTAAGCTACCATCCTTACGACGATGCAATTGGTGCTTTTGAGGAATACATTAACACGTATCCAAAATCTCCTAAATTAAATGATGCGTACGAGTACCTGGTTGGGGTATACTATTCTACCAAAAACTACGAAGAAGCTTTAAAGTCTATTGATAGAATTAAGCGGCAAGATATAAAGTTACTACGAGCAAAGCAGCGAATTGCCTACTACAGAGGAGTGGAGCTGTTTCAGTCAAAAGATTATTTGCAGGCGATTGATAAATTTCAAACTTCACTGCTGAACAATTACGAACCAAAACTTAAAGCTGCTGCTTTGTTTTGGATGGCGGAAGCGTTTTTTAGATTTGGCGATTACGACAATGCCGATAATTTCTTTTCTGATTTTTTGGCAAGTTCAGGTGCGAGAAGCTTAGAGTTTTATGACAAGGGTTATTACAATACTGCCTATACTCACTATGAGCGTAAAGCTTATAATACGGCCATTTTTTGGTTCAAGGAATTCGTAGAGAATGCAGATCGGGCAAATCAGGGTTTAATTTATGATGCTTATTTGAGAATTGGAGATAGCTATTTCATCCAAAAGGATTATCGCAATGCCATAAAAAATTATAAAGAAGCTGCCAACGTATCAATTGCAAATGAGGATTACGCCATGTTCCAAACTGCTGTTTCGTATGGTGTGTTGGGAGAGTATCAGCAAAAGTCGAAACAATTGAACCAACTTTTAAAAGAGCAAAAAGGCTCTACTTATTTCGATGACGCATTATTCGAATTGGGACGGACGGAATTGATTTTAGGAAGAGAAGCGGAGGCCCTTTCTTTTTATAACCAACTAATTAACGAATACCCTAACAGTTCTTATTTAGCAGGAACTTATTTAAAAACAGGATTAATCCATTACAACAGAAAAGAAGATGATTTAGCGCTGAATGATTTTGATCAAGTCATTAAAAAATATCCGGGGACCAATGAAGCAAAACAAGCTTTGGGAAAAATCAAGAAAATATACATTGATAAAGGAGATGCAGGTGCATTTCAAGATTACATCAATGGGGTTCCCTTTGCAGATATCAGCAAAAATGAATTGGACTCCACCAATTATGTTATTGCGGAAAATGCCTACTTGGAGGGCAATTGTGACAAAGCGGTTAGAGACTTCACCAATTACATGAAGCGGTACCCTAAGGGGTTGTTCAGCTTAAATGCTCATTATTATAGAGCTGATTGCGAGTTAAAAGGCGACTTTTTAGAAGAAGCGGCAAAAGACTTTGAGTTTGTTGTTGCTAAATCTCAAAATAAATTTACCGAGAAATCACTTTTAGCATTAGGAGGAATTTATCGAAAGTTGAACCAAAATGAGGAGGCGATTACAGCATATGCTAGGTTGGAAAAATCTGCCAACCGGAAAGAAAATGTACGCTACTCAGTAATTAATTTAATGCAATTGTACGTTGAAAAGGAGGACTTTGAAAAAGCGTCTGGGTATGCAAATGCAGTATTAAACGAACCGGGCTTAATGGACGAAAATTTATGGCAACAGGGCAAACTAACATTGTCGAAAACGGCTTTTGAAAAAGAAAATTATGACGTAGCCATTACCCATTTAGATACTTTGTCCACGGTGAACAATAAAACAGGTGCGGAAGCAAAATACCTTCTAGCAAGGGCGTATCACTTTAAAGGAGAATATGGTAAAAGCGATACTGCTATTTATCGTTTAGTAGATCAAGTACCATCCTTTCCGTATTGGATTGCGAAGGGATTTATTTTATTGGCAGATAATTTTATGGAAGCCGAAGATTTTTACAATGCTCGAATTACCTATCAGAGTGTAATAGATAATGCGGACAATGCTGAGCTAAATGAATTGGCAAAAGAAAAATTGAATATACTAAATGTGTTAGAGAATGGCAAAAAGAAGGAAGAAGAAAAAGAAGAAAAAGAAGCTCCATTAGAAATTGAGTTTTCTTCGGGTGAGGTAAAAAACGATAAACTGTTTGAACCAGATTCGGTATCCAACAAACCAGTTAAAGTAGAGGAGGTGAACGATGAAAAATAGAATAATCATAACTGCATGTATGTGCCTAATAGCGAGTTTAAGCGTAGCGCAAAAGCAACTTTCGCCTGATACTTTTAAAGTGGTAAAGCCTTACGAACCAACGTTGATTGATGCTAAGAAAATTGATTTTGACCCAGTAATTGACGATGAGTTAAAGATTGAATTGGATTTGAAGTACTTTTTTATGGACAAACCTGTTCCCGTTCAATTTCAGCTAGAGCCCATACAACCAGCCAAAATTAAAGGAGAGCCCCTAGTGAAATTGTACAATGGTTATGCGCGTTTGGGAGTTGGAAACGCCTTGTTGCCTTTTGGAGAAATTTACTACAATAACTCAAGGTCTAAAGAGTATAGTATTGGCGGGCACTTTCGGTATTTTAACATGGGGGAGGTAAATAATATTGAAGGCATCGATAATCAAGATTTACACGTGGAATTATTCGGAAAGCGTTTTTGGAAGCGAAATACGTTGAGGTCAAATGTCTCTTTCGACCGTCAGGATTTCAACTACTATGGCTACTATAACCTAAACAATCCTCAAAACAAAACTGAGCTGCCAAAGAAAGAATTAGAGCAATACTATAATAGATTTTCTGCACAAGTGGCGTTAAAAACGACAAAACAAGACTCTTTTAACCTGAGACATTCGGGAGACATTCGCTACGAATTGACCACAAATGCAATGAATCATCAAGAAAACAATGTGGTTTTGAATGCCAACTTAAGTCAGTTTCACAATCCTGAGTTGTACAACTTGGACATCTTAATAGATTACAATCAATATCAATTCAATAAGAACAGTACTATTGTTGGTTTGAAGCCACAAGTTAGTACAATTGGAGATAAGTTTCGTGTCAACGCGGGTTTAGGGATTTTTATAGATGCCGACACCGAAGCTGATTTTCATTTTTACCCGATTGCTGAGGTGAAGTATAATGTGATTGATGATATTTTAGTGCCGTATATTGGAGTAAATGGAGAAAAACGAAGAGTGAATTATGCTTCCATCACAAAAGAAAATTTGTTCGTTGCCAACGATATTCAATTGGAGAATACCAACGAAAAGTTTAATCTGTATGCAGGAGTTCGAGGGACTTTAAGCAAAAAACTCTCCTTTAACTTAAGTGGATCTTTTAAGAGAACGACAAACGATTACTTGTTTGTTCAAATTGCGGACACCAACCGAACGCTATCCAAAGAGTACTATGCTGTGTACGATGAAATCGATGCATTGAGTTTTAAGGGTGAAATGGCCTATCAAGTGAACAATAAACTAACACTTTATGGACAGGCAGATTATTTCATTTTTGAAACAGCTAATCAAGCAGAAGCTTGG